>FZPS01000059.1_pt793 | contig 16211 bp, 15 predicted proteins | sample 1817821 | NCBI WGS metagenome assembly FZPS01 (sample SAMEA104158645, study PRJEB21678) | metagenome | place: Germany | collected 2015-04-21
AAGCTTGCGTGGCCTATAAAATTAATGGAGAAACCATTGATTATTTTCCATACTCTATTGAAGATGATGTTGAGCCCATTTATGAAGAATTGAAAGGATGGAAAATGGATATGACAAAAGTTAGGAGTGAAGTTGAGTTTCCGGAAGAGTTTAAATCTTATCTTGCTTATCTTGAAGAAAAGCTAGGTGTTGAAATAGCAATTGTGTCAGTTGGTCCCGATCGGGAACAAACCATTATCCGATAAGAAATAAACACCTTTTAGGTCGCTGCAAGAGGATATAATGAGTTTTTAACGAAAAACAATATTAAATAACAGGAAACTATGGCTGGATTTGTAGTTTCCTGTTGTTTTTGGCAATATATTTGTACTCATTAGATTAGTAGAGATAAAATGTAATATAGAATTTAATTAGAGAAATTATGTCAGTAGGTACAATAGGAATACAATGGATTATATTTATTGGAATAGCAATTCTGAGTTTCATCGTTCAGGCTAATTTACAACGAAAGTTTAAAAAGTATTCACAGATTCCATTAACCAATGGAATGACAGGAAAAGAAGTTGCAGAACAAATGTTGCAGCAAAATGGAATAAATGATGTAAAAGTAATATCTACACGTGGACAGTTAACAGATCATTATAATCCAACGAATAAGACAGTCAACTTAAGTGAAGGAGTATATGGCAGTGATAGTATTATGGCAGCTGCAGTTGCTGCTCATGAATGTGGACACGCTGTGCAACACGCACGTGCGTATGGCCCTTTAACTATGCGAAGTAAGTTAGTGCCTGTGGTTAGCATCGCCTCTAAATGGATGAGTTGGTTGTTATTATTAGGTATTATTATGCTGGAGTCAATGCCCGGACTTTTATTGGCTGGCATCATTTTATTTGCTATGACTACCTTATTTAGTTTTATTACGCTTCCTGTAGAAATAGATGCAAGTAGAAGAGCACTGGTTTGGTTAGATTCAGCAGGTATCACTACTCAAGCCAATTATGGTTATGCAAAAGATGCATTGAAATCTGCTGCATATACTTATGTTGTTGCTGCGTTAGGCTCATTGGCGACCCTTGTTTATTATTTGATGATCTTCTTAGGGAGAAGAGATTAATACATTAATAATGTGTTACCAACAAATCGTGTGGTATTTGTAGTAAAATAAATATAGAATAAGAGATTCTAATTATTACAACCTTTGTATTTAATAAGAGTGTCTTCCAAAAAAACAAATCAGCATAAGTTTAGACCATTCTAAATTTATGCTGATTTGTTTTTTATTGTTTTGTCCAGAATAATTAACTCTCTGAGCTTTCTTATTACTAGAAACAGAAAAACGCCATAATTGCTGTATCGTTCAAGCCGTATTCCGTATGTTTATAATTACCTTAATTATATACTGAGAAATAATGATGCATGAAAAGAGGAAATAGGTTTTCTATTGATTGTTGAGAAAATAAAGGTGGTTTCTATAGTTTTTTATTTTTGATTTGATTCTGTGATTTCCTCGATGAAAAAATAAAGTGGCTAACAAAAAAAGGTTTTAGCGTGTTTTTTCTTACTTTTGCAGAGTATGAAATTTTAAAATAAAAAATCATTAAAAATGGCAGTAAAACCAAGTTTACCAAAAGGAACTCGAGATTTTTCACCTGTTGAAATGGCGAAACGTAATTATATATTTAATACAATCCGTGAGGTTTATCATTTATATGGTTTTCAGCAAATCGAGACACCTGCAATGGAAACTTTGTCTACTTTGATGGGGAAATATGGTGATGAAGGAGATCAACTTTTATTTAAAATCATAAATTCGGGAGATTATCTTTCTAAGTTTACCGATGATGAACTTTTAAGTCGTGCAAGTAATGAGCTAATTCATAAGTTTTCAGGTAAAGGATTACGTTATGATTTAACCGTTCCTTTTGCTCGTTATGTGGTGATGCATAGAAATGATATCACTTTTCCTTTTAAACGTTTTCAAATACAGCCGGTATGGAGAGCTGATCGTCCGCAAAAAGGGCGTTATAGAGAGTTTTATCAATGCGATGCCGATATAATTGGAAGTGATTCATTATTGAATGAGGTAGAATTAGTAGAAATTGTAGATGCTGTTTTTTCCAAATTTGGAATTCGTGTTGCTATTAAAATTAATAATAGAAAAATACTTTCAGGTATTGCTGAAGTTATCGGTGAAGAAGATAAAATAGTAGATATTACAGTTGCAATAGATAAACTAGACAAAGTTGGCTTAGATAATGTACATAAAGAACTGCTAGGTAAAGGAGTTTCTCAGAATGCAATAGAGAAACTACAGCCTATAATTGAGTTATCTGGGAGTAATGAACAAAAACTAGCTACATTAAAAGAAGTTTTATGTAAGAGTGAGATTGGACTTCAAGGTGTAAGAGAGTGTGAATTTATACTGGATACTCTTAAAACGATGGAGTTAGCTAATAGTGTTGATTTTGATATTACTCTTGCAAGAGGCTTAAACTATTATACGGGTGCTATTTTCGAGGTGAAAGCTTTAGATGTGGAAATAGGGAGCATAACAGGAGGTGGAAGATATGACAACTTGACAGGGGTCTTTGGACTAGAAGAAGTTTCAGGTGTAGGAATATCCTTTGGTGCGGATCGGATTTTTGATGTTTTGAATCAATTAGAATTATATCCCGATGAGGCCATACATGGAACCACTCTTCTTTTTGTTAATTTTGGAGAAGAAGATGCCTTATACTCATTAAAAGTATTAAGTAAAATCAGAAAAGCAGGAATTTCTGCTGAAATCTATCCCGATGCTGCAAAAATGAGAAAACAGATGAGTTATGCCAATGCTAATCAGATTGGATTTGTGGCTATGATTGGAGAAAATGAACGAGAAGCTAATAAAGTAACTCTAAGAAATATGTCAACAGGAGAACAGGATCTACTTACTTTAGAAGAGCTTATCCTTAAATTAAAATAATGTTTTGACAAATGTGGTAAGTATAAAAGGATGAATAATTTATTCATCCTTTTTTTATGTGTTTTTATAAGTGTCAGAAGTGTCTTTATTTGTCAGTTAGGGTAAATGCGAATGACTTTGGCACGCTTTTAGTAATATCATTGATATGATTGAGAATAATAATTCAATATAAACATTAAAAAAAAAGATTATGAAGATTAAACCGTTAGCAGACAGAGTTCTTATACTTCCTGCACCTGCCGAAGAAAAAACAGTTGGAGGTATTATTATTCCGGATACAGCGAAAGAAAAACCTCTAAAAGGTGAAGTGGTAGCTGTGGGACAAGGTACTAAAGATGAAGAAATGATTCTTAAGGTGGGAGATCAAGTTCTTTACGGAAAATATGCAGGTACTGAATTGGAATTTGATGGTAAAGACTATCTAATTATGCGTCAGAGTGATGTAGTTGCTGTTTTAGGTTAATTCATTTATAAGTAAAAATTAAAATTAATACAATATTATGGCTAAAGAAATTATATTTGATACAGAGGCACGTGATCAATTGAAACAGGGTGTAGATGCTCTGGCAAATGCAGTAAAGGTTACTTTAGGCCCAAAAGGACGTAATGTAATTATTGAAAAACAATATGGTGCACCTGCTATTACAAAAGACGGAGTTACCGTTGCAAAAGAAATTGAACTAGAAGATGCATATCAAAATACAGGAGCGCAACTAGTAAAAGAAGTAGCTTCTAAAACCGGAGATGATGCAGGTGATGGAACAACCACTGCTACAGTATTAGCACAAGCTATTGTTACCGAAGGTTTGAAGAATGTTACCGCTGGAGCAAATCCAATGGAATTAAAACGTGGGATTGATAAAGCGGTTGCAAAAGTTGTTGAATCCATAAAAAAACAAGCTGAAACTGTTGGAAGTAATTATGATAAAATAGAACAAGTAGCTTCTATATCAGCAAATAATGACCCTATAATTGGAAAATTGATTGCTGATGCTATGCGTAAAGTTTCTACAGATGGCGTGATAACTATAGAAGAGGCTAAAGGTACTGATACAACCATTGGTCTTGTAGAAGGAATGCAATTTGATAGAGGTTATTTGTCCGCTTATTTTGTGACCAATACTGAGAAAATGGAGTGTGAGATGGAAAATCCTTACATTCTAATTTACGATAAAAAAATATCTAATCTAAAAGAATTCTTACCAATCTTAGAACCTGCAGTACAATCCGGACGTCCTTTATTAGTAATAGCTGAAGATGTAGATAGTGAGGCTTTAACTACTTTAGTGGTAAATCGTTTACGTTCTCAATTAAAAATATGTGCTGTAAAAGCTCCGGGATTTGGTGATCGAAGAAAAGAGATGTTAGAAGATATTGCTGTTCTTACCGGAGGAGTAGTTATCAGTGAGGAGAAAGGTCTTTCTTTAGAACAAGCTACTTTGGAAATGCTGGGTTCTGCTGATAAAGTAACAGTAACTAAAGATGATACTACAGTTGTTAGTGGAGCTGGCGATAAAGAATCAATAAAGAAACGTATTGATCAAATCAAAGCACAAATTGAAACGACTACTTCTGATTATGATAAAGAAAAACTTCAAGAGCGTTTAGCTAAGCTATCCGGTGGAGTTGCTGTACTTTATGTGGGTGCTGCTTCTGAAGTTGAAATGAAAGAAAAGAAGGATAGAGTAGATGATGCTTTATGTGCAACACGTGCTGCTATTGAAGAAGGTATTGTTCCTGGTGGTGGTGTAACATATATTCGTTCAATTAAAGCTATTGAAGATCTTGAAGGTGAAACAGCTGATGAAACGACAGGTATTAATATCATCAAGCGTGCTATTGAAGAACCATTGCGTCAAATTGTTGCAAATGCAGGTAAAGAAGGTGCAGTAATAGTTCAAAAAGTAGCTGATGCTGAAGGTGATTATGGATATAATGCCCGTTATGATAGATTTGAAGATCTACGTATTGCTGGTGTAGTTGATCCTGCTAAGGTTACTCGTGTAGCTTTAGAAAATGCAGCTTCAATTGCAGGTATGTTACTTACAACAGAATGTGTTGTTGTAAATAAAAAAGAAGATACTCCAGCTATGCCTATGGGAGCAGGAGCAGGAATGGGAGGTATGATGTAATTTAAGAAATTTATATTGTATAATTATGCGCCACGGACACCCGTGGCGCATTTATTTTATGTTTTTTTAAAACTCTTCTTTTTATTCTTGGTGTAGTTTTGTTATTTTACTATCTTTAAATATGAGAGATGTTTTAGGTGTTTTGTTTAATTTTAATAAAAGGAGGGTATTATGGATAGGGTACAAATTGGTTTTTGGGCTGGAAAAGTTTGGCAGCTCTTAAGCAATAATTCACGATGGACTTATTCTGAATTGAAGAAAAAAAGTGGACTTAATGATGTTGAGTTAGGAGCAGCTCTTGGTTGGCTTGCTAAAGAAGATAAAATTATTTTTGATGATGAAGATACACATTTCAGAGTTTACTTATATTCTTCTTGTGAAAATTTCTTTGGATAATCATAAAAAAGATATTTCAATTCTATTTTAGAAGAAAATAACTGAAATATAAATAAGAGAGAAATATTTGATAAAATCACAGAGCCTTGAGCATTTTTTCGTTTAAGGGTTTGTGATTTTTTTGCTTTTATTTTATTTTTTCTGAAAGATTCTATTCCTTTGTGTTTATAATGTAGATATATAAATTATGAGAAGTTTAGCATCTGATAATAACTCTGGAGTTCATCCCTTAATTCTAAAATCAATTCAAGAGGCTAATAGTGGTCACGCATATGGATATGGCGATGATAAATGGACAAAAGAAGCAGTTCAAAGAATAAAAGAAGTTTTTTCCAGAGATTGTGAACCTTTATTTGTCTTTAATGGGACAGGCGCTAACATAATAGCTTTGCAGTTATTATCTCATTCATATAATTCTATACTTTGTCCTCAAACTGCTCATATTTACGTTGATGAGTGCGGTTCACCGACTAAGATGACCGGTTCGCAGATTACTATCATTCCCACTTTGGATGGAAAACTAACACCTGAACTGCTTAAACCTTATTTGCTTGATTTTGGTGTTCAACATCGTTCACAACCAGGGATTGTTTCAATTTCACAGACCACAGAATTAGGCACTGTATATACAATTAACGAGATTAAGGAACTGGTACATCTTGCTCATGAATATAATTTGCATGTACACATGGATGGTGCTAGATTGTGTAATGCTGCTGCATTTCTTGGATCAACACTCAAGGAGTTGACAGTAGATTGTGGAATTGATGTTTTGAGTTTTGGTGGAACAAAAAATGGATTAATGATGGGAGAATGTGTTATCGTTTTTAATCCTGATTATTATGAGCAAGCAAAATTCATTAGAAAACAGTCGGCTCAATTAGCTTCTAAGATGCGTTTTATCTCTTGCCAGTTTAGCACTTATTTAACTGACGATTTGTGGCTTAAAAACGCGCAGCATGCAAATGAAATGGCTCAAATATTATATTCTAAATTAAGGGATTATCCACAAATACGTTTTACACAAAAAGTAGAAAGCAACCAGTTGTTTTTTATTTTACCTAAACCATTAATTGATTATTTGCATCGATGTTTTGGCTTTTTCTTTGTACATGAACAGGAAAATGAGGTTCGGTTAGTAACATCGTTTGATACTACGATGAAAGATATTGAATCTTTTATTGAATGTATTGATAAATATTATGAGTAAGTGTTTATTTCACCTGTTAACTCATAGGGTGTTGCAGAAACAGATAGAAATATAAAAGACAGATTATTAATTTGCTATTTTAATCTTTGTAGTATTTAATTGTTTCTTTTGCTAATAGATCAATGGGCATATAATTAACGGGCTTCACTTCTTTCTTTAATATTAAGAAATTACATAATGCTTCTATACTATTGTAGCCTTGGTATTTTGGTTGTTGAGCTATAAGAAAATCTACTGTTCCATTTTTTAGACAATTTACATTCCTTTCTAGTAGGTCATAACCAATAAAATTAAAATCTGACTTGTTGGTTTTGTATAAGTATTCACCAATTAAATAAGCTTTAGAGCTAAAAACGATACCTGTTAAGACTTGTGGATTTTTTTGGAAGAAATCATTTAATAGGTCTGTATTTTTTAATTCTTCATCCGTAAATAAATTGAGTTCATGAATGACACAATCCGAATGATATTTTCTTATGTATTTCCTAAAGCCAACTTCTCTATTTTCCTGTTGATTAGACCCAACTATACCTTTATTTATATGTCTAAAAATAACAACGTTTTTATTGTCTTGGGCTAAAAGCATTAACATTTTGGCTGCAAAAAAACCACTCTGTGATGAGTCTTGGCCATAAAAAGCCAAAGGATTTGTTTTTTCAATATTGAAATCAAGATAGACATAAGGTATGTTCAGCTTTTCAAGTTCTTGAGCAAATGCTATACTGTGTATAGGGGTAGTAGGCGTAAAAACCACTCCGTCCGGTTTTTCTTTTATTATTTCTTTATATTGTGTTATAAAAGAATCATATTGAAATTGGTTATAATATCTTATTTTAGCGGATATATTAAAATCTGCGTAAAAATCTATTGCATTTTGTATCCCTTTTTCTATATCAGTCCAATACTCACCTTTTTTATGTGAAGGAAGGAGACATATAAAATTATATTTTTTATTGGATGCCAAAGCACTAGCATACATATTTGGTTGATAGCCCAGTATCTCGATGATTTCTTTAACCTTTTGTTTACTTTTTTCCGAAACCCCATCACGGTTGTGTATTACTCTATCTACAGTTCCAGTTGAAACATTAGCTAAACGAGCAATATCTTTGATACGTACTCTTTTGGATTGTATGACATTGTCCTTATCTTTTTTCATACGATTTCATGAGTATTAAATGAGAATGTTAACTTTTATGTGTCAAAGATAGGCATAATCCTTGTAAAGGGCAAAAATATTCTTATCTTTGTGTGCGCACACGTAAAGTGCTTGAATTTATTTATCATTTAACAAAAACAGTCAGATATGGGAAAAAAAGTTGTAACTCTTGGTGAAATTATGTTGAGATTGACTGCACCTGATTACTTGCGATTTGTGCAGTGCGATTCTTTTGATGTTGTCTATGGAGGTGGAGAAGCCAATGTTGCTGTTAGTTGCGCAAACTATGGCCATGAGGCGTATTTTGTTAGTAAACTTCCTGAGCATGAAATTGGACAATCTGCTATAAATGCATTGAGAAAATATGGAGTGCATACAGATTACATAGCAAGAGGTGGAGATAGAGTCGGTATTTATTATTTAGAAACCGGAGCAGCTATGCGCCCAAGTAAAGTAATATATGACCGAGCTAATTCTTCAATTGCTGAAGCTGATCCCTCTGATTTTGATTTTGATGAGATTATGAAAGATGCTGATTGGTTTCACTGGTCAGGCATTACCCCGGCTATATCCGATAAAGCAGCTGAATTAACAAAATTGGCTTGTCAAGCAGCAAAACGTCACGGTGTAACTGTTTCCGTAGATTTGAATTTCAGAAAGAAACTATGGACCACTGAAAAGGCACAATCTATAATGAAGCCTTTGATGGAGTACGTTGATGTATGTATAGGTAACGAGGAAGATGCACATTTGTGTTTAGGTTTTAAACCGGACGCAGATGTTGAATCCGGACATACTGATGCTGCCGGTTATAGAGGGATTTTTACACAAATGCATAAGCAGTTCGGGTTTAAATATGTTATATCGACATTAAGAGAATCTTTTTCTGCATCATTTAACGGTTGGAAGGCAATGATCTATAATGGAGAAGAGTTTTATGAGTCTACTCGTTATGAAATCAATCCTATTATAGATAGAGTAGGAGGTGGCGATTCTTTTGCTGCGGGTGTTATCCACGGCTTGATGACTAAATCGAATCAAAAAGAGGCATTGGAGTTTGCAGTAGCCGCATCAGCTTTAAAACACACTGTTTATGGTGATTTCAATTTAATGTCGTCCGAGGAGGTGGAAAATTTAGTGGGTGGTGATGCATCTGGACGTGTACAACGATAGTTATTAGGAAAATTATATAGATATGGCAAAGTTTAATAAACTGGAAGTACTTTCCGTAATGAAAGAAACTGCTATGGTACCTGTCTTTTATCATAAAGATATAACCATTGCAAAAAATGTAGTTAAAGCCTGTTATGAAGGAGGAGTCAGAGCTTTTGAATTTACCAATCGTGGGGATTTTGCCCAAGAGGTATTCTCTGATTTAGTGAAATGGGCAGATAAAGAATGTCCTGAATTAATTTTAGGTGTTGGTTCTATTGTCGATGCAGGAACAGCATCACTTTATATTCAATTAGGAGCAAATTTTATTGTTGGTCCACTATTTAATCCTGATATCGCTAAAGTCTGTAATAGAAGGCTAATTCCTTATACACCAGGCTGTGGTTCGGTTTCTGAGATTGGATTTGCACAAGAGTTGGGCTGTGATTTATGTAAAGTTTTTCCGGCAGGTAATGTAGGTGGTCCGTCATTTGTTAAAAATGTAATGGCTCCTATGCCTTGGACACTATTAATGGTTACAGGTGGGGTAGAACCTACAAAAGAAAATTTAACGAGTTGGATTAAAGCTGGGGTTACTTGCATAGGGATGGGATCAAAGCTTTTCCCTAAAGACATTATAAAAGAGCAAAACTGGAATTGGATCTCTGATAAATGTAGAGAAGCATTCCAATATATAGAAAATGCACGTGTATAGCGTATTTTAACCCTATCATTTTGTATATAAGGTGTTTTATGAAGAGAACAATTTTTTAAGTTGTTCTCTTTCTTCTTTTAAAAAAGAATTAGTCCTCTAATCTATAGAAATGTACAATATCTGCAAGATAGGGTGTCTTCTTTCTGAAAAATAATCTTATAAAACCTGTGCATTCTTAAAGAAGACGAAATGAACTTTCGAACCATTGAAAATATTAAGTCTTCATCTTTTTGTCTCTATTAAATAAAGGAGAGAGGAAATGTTTGTTATAGAATAGAATAAATGCACATATTTTTTTACTTTTGTTGAGAACCTAATTATAATTAAATGAGTTACGGATTTATAAAGGTAGCAGCTGCAATTCCTAAAATAAAAGTAGGAGCATGTAAGCATAATGCACAACAAATAATAGAGATAATAAAAGCTACAAAAAAAGAGGGAGTAGATGTTGTTGTTTTTCCCGAATTGGTGTTGACCGGAAGTACTTGTGGAGATCTTTTTCTTCAGCAATCTTTACTCAATCAAGCATTAAATGCATTGAACACCATTGTATCTTTCACTAAAGATTTAGAAGAAGTTGTGATTATTGGAATGCCTTTAGCTGAAAGAGGGAGATTATATAATGTGGCGGTCGTAATTCAAAATGGTTCAATTCTAGGTGTAGTGCCTAAGGCTATTCTATCTAACCACAATGGAAGAAATGAATCTAAATGGTTTTCTTCCGATGAGTTTTCTTTAGATGGAGAGGTAACCTTATTCAATGAGGTGGTTCCTTTTGGTAAAGATTTACTTTTTCAATTAGGGTTCGGTTGTTTTGCTATTGAACTGGGAGAAGAGCTTTTTGCTCCTAATCCACCAAGTGTGTCCCTAGCCTTGCAAGGAGCCGATGTTATTTTTAACTTATCTGCTTTAAGCGAAAGTGTTGGGCAATATGATTATCTTCAAAATCAGGTAAGACAACATTCCGGACAAATTATTGGGGGTTATGTTTTAGCCTCTAGTGGGTTTGGTGAATCGACAACTAATAGTGTGTTTGGTGGAAAAAGCTTTATTGCAGAGCAGGGGGAATTGTTGATTAGTGGCAAGCGTTTTCAAATGAACTCTCACTATATAACTAGTGAAATAGATATTGAGCTGTTGCAGATTGAGCGTATGAAAAATAGTTTGTTTCAACAAAGTTTGGAAGAGTATTGTAGCAGAACGATTATTTGTGAAAAAAGAAATAGCCCATTACGACTTACCAGACGGTATAATCCTTATCCTTTTGTTCCTCAAGGAGACCAGTTAGATGTACGCTGTGAAGAGATTCTTTCTATTCAAGCAATGGGACTATCCCAAAGACTACTGCATATAGGGTGTAAGCATGCTTTCATAGGAATATCCGGAGGATTGGATTCTACTTTAGCTTTGTTGGTTGCAGTTCGTGCTTTTGATCTTCTGGGATTATCTCGAGAAGGAATCATAGGAGTTACGATGCCTGGTTTTGGTACTAGTGCTCGCACCTATGAAAATGCTCATCATTTAATGAAAGAGTTAGGTATATCAATAAAGGAGATTGATATAAAGGAAGCTTGTATTCAACATTTCAAAGATATTAATCACGATATCTCTGTGCTTGATGCCACTTATGAAAATGCACAAGCTAGAGAACGTGTCCAAATTCTAATGGATTTGGCAAATCAAATGAATGGAATCGTGGTAGGAACGGGTGATCTATCGGAATTGGCCTTGGGGTGGACTACCTATAATGGAGATCATATGTCTATGTATAATGTGAACGTTGGGGTTCCTAAAACCTTGGTGAAACATTTGGTGGAATGGATTGCCACGCATGAATCAACAGATAAAATTAAAAAAATACTTTTGGATATAGTAGATACTCCCATTAGTCCGGAGCTTACTCCAAGTGATAACAAAGGAGAGATAGCTCAAAAAACAGAGGACTTGGTAGGACCGTATGTCTTACATGATTTCTTTTTGTTCTACTTCATTCGCTATGGCTTTTCTCCTGCTAAGCTGTATGTTCTGGCTACCTATACTTTTGAGGATATCTATACAAAAGTAGAAATAAAAAAGAGCCTTAAACTCTTTATTCGTCGTTTCTTCATTCATCAGTTTAAACGATCCTGTTTACCGGATGGTCCTAAAATAGGTAGTGTTTCGTTAAGTCCCCGTGGTGATTGGATTATGCCAAGTGATGCTACAGTTGATGATTGGCTGGAAGAATTAGAGAAGTTAAAGTAAACCTGTTATAAAAGAAATAGAAAAGGGAATGGGGTTATTTAGAGAGCTAATATAACCCCATTTTTGGTTTATAATAATCCTTTGGAGGAAGGTAATTCATAAGTGTAAATATCTCTTTTTATAGCCATCTTAATTGCACGAGCCAGAGCTTTGAATATGCCTTCAATTTTATGATGTTCATTTTCTCCTTCTGCCTTGATGTTTAGATTCATTTTAGCAGAGTCACTTAACGATTTAAAGAAATGAGAGAACATTTCAGTAGGAAGTTGACCAATCATTTCACGATTGAAAGTAGCATCCCATACCAACCAAGGTCTGCCTCCAAAATCTAAACAGACTTGGCAAAGACAATCATCCATTGGAAGTGAAAATCCATAACGTTCAATGCCTCTTTTATTACCTAATGCTTTATGTAAACATTCTCCTAATGCAATAGCCGTGTCTTCTATCGTGTGATGTTCATCAACCTCTAAGTCACCTTTTACTTGAATGTCTAAATCAATGCTTGAATGTTTGCCTATTTGTTCCAGCAAATGATCAAAGAAACCCAGTCCCGTGGAGATGTTACACTTTCCTGTGCCATCTAAGTCTAAAGATAGTTTAATGTCGGTTTCCTTTGTTTTTCTTTCTACAGAGGCCGTTCGTTCTCCGGCAAAAAGAAAATCGGCAATTCTCTCCCAATCTTGAGTAATTAAGGCACAGGTCTCTTTTAATTTTTCTGAAACCTCAATCGTTGGGTCTTGCAAGTAGATAGCTTTGCATCCAAGGTTATAAGCCATCTCTACATCTGTTTCACGGTCGCCTATTACATAACTGTTTACAATGTCATAATCCGGATTATTGATATAATCGGTTAGTAGTCCGGTTCTGGGTTTTCGGGTAGGAGCCTGATCTTCAGGAAAACTTTTATCTATTAAAACCTCCTTAAAAGTTATCCCTTCTCCTTCAAGCGTTTTCATCATTAAATTGTGTACCGGCCAAAAAGTGTCCTCCGGAAAAGAGTCGGTTCCTAACCCATCTTGGTTGGTTACCATTACAAAACCGAAATCTAGTTTATCTTGAATAAACCCTAAGTTCCTGATGGCCTTGGGGTAGAACTCCAATTTTTCAAAAGAATCCAATTGACAATCAATCGGAGGTTCTATCACTAAAGTTCCATCACGGTCTATGAATAAAAATTTCTTTTTCATTTATACGATTGTAAAAAATTAAGTAACTGAGTGTTTTCTTCGGGTGTACCAATGGTGATACGTAAGCAGTTTTCACATAAAGTGACAGAGTGACGATTGCGGATAATTACCCCTTGCCTCACTAAGTAATCATAAATAGCATTGGCATCAGTTACCTTTATTAAAATAAAGTTGGCATTGGAAGGATAAATTTCAAGGACACAGGGTATCTCTTCCAGTAAGTTCTCAACATGTGTTCGCTCCTCAATAATCTCTTGTGTCCATTTTTTTATGGTTGCATATTCTTCTAGAACATCCAAAGCATGATTTTGCGTCAATTGGCTGACGTTGTAGGGGTATTTTACACGACTCATCAATTGAATGATCTCAGGAGAGGCGAAGGCCATACCTAATCGAATGGCTGCCGATCCCAATGCTTTTGAAAAGGTTTGTAAAATGATCAAGTTGGGATATCGTGTCAACTCATGAATGAATGAAGGGGAATTTGAAAAATCAATATAAGCTTCATCCACAATAACTAATCCATCAAAAGAATTTAATAGCTTACTGATTTCCTCTCTATTCAAGTCGTTGCCTGTAGGGTTATTGGGGGAGCATAAGAATATGAGTTTTGTCTGTTCATCAGTAGCAGCTAATAGACTTTCGGCTGTAAATTGAAAGTCGTCATCCAATAACACACTACGATACTCCACATCATTAATGTCAGCACATACCTTGTACATTCCGTAAGTAGGAGCAATAGCTACTACATTGTCTATTTGAGGTTGACAGAAAACTCTGAATAATAGATCAATTGCTTCATCGCTTCCATTACCAAGAAAAATGGATGAAACGGGAATCCCTTTTATTTCACTGATTTTTTCTTTCAGCTCATTTTGTGTAGGATCGGGATAACGATTATATGGATCACTATATGGATTTTCATTCGCATCTAAAAAAGTAACCTGTGTATCCCCTTTGTATTCATCTCGGGCAGAAGAATATGGTGTTAGGTTCCATATGTTTGAACGAGTCAAATCTTTTAAGTCTTTCATATTCTTATTTCTCTTATAATGTGTTTAAACGTATGGTAACAGCTTGTTTATGAGCCTCTAATAGTTCATTCTTAGCCAATGTCTCAACAGTAGGGCCAATGTTGCGTAGTCCTTCAGGAGTGATTTCCTGGAAAGTTGTTTTTCTGACATAACTATCCAGACTCACACCACTATAAGCTTTTGCATAACCATTGGTGGGTAAGGTGTGATTAGTTCCCGAAGCATAATCTCCGGCGCTTTCCGGTGTATATGAGCCTAAAAATACAGATCCGGCATTGACGACTTGGTTAGCCACGTCATAATAATTTTCTACTTCCAGAATTAGATGCTCAGGTGCATAAGTGTTGATAATAGCCATACCCTCTTCTATTGTGTGAGTTAGGATTATTTTGCTATTCTCCAATGTTTTTTGTGTCATGTCACGCCGAGGGAGTTCTTCTAACTGTTTTTTGATTTCCTCTTCTACTTTTGGAATAAAGTTTTCATCTGTAGTTACCAGAATAACTTGACTATCTATTCCGTGTTCAGCCTGTGATAAAAGATCTGCAGCTACAAAAGCCGGATTAGCAGAATGATCGGCTAAGACGGCTACTTCAGAAGGACCGGCAGGCATATCAATAGCCACATCCTTTAAGCTTACTATCTGTTTGGCTGCAGTGACATATTGATTTCCGGGGCCAAATATCTTGTACACCTTAGGTATGCTTTCTGTTCCATAAGCCATAGCAGCTATGGCTTGTGCTCCGCCGATTTTAAATAGTTTGCTTACTCCTGCTAATTGAGCTGCATAGAGTATAGCCGGCTCTATTTCTCCTTTTGAATTAGGTGGAGTACAAAGAACTATTTCTTTGCAACCTGCAATTTGAGCAGGGATAGAGAGCATAAGTACCGTAGAATATAGTGGAGCGGTACCTCCAGGAATATAAAGTCCAACTTTTTCAATAGGTATGGATTTGCGCCAGCAAAAAACACCTTTTGTCGTTTCCACTTTCTTTTCTTCTGTTTTTTGAGAAGAGTGAAATTTGTGAATGTTATGATATGCTGTTTGTATAGCCTCTTTCAGTTCCGTTGGAACTTTATCGGAACAATTTTGAAGTTCTTCTTCGCTTACAGATAACGATTTCAATGAAACCTTATCAAATTGCTCATTAAAATGAAATAAAGCTTGATCCCCTTGCTCCTTTACTGCATTAAGGATTTCTTGTACCCGATTAAATAAATCTTCTGATTTTATCTCAGGGCGTTTTAAAATTTTCTCCCATTGATTGGGGGCGGGATATTTTATGATATTCATTTCAGTTTATTTTAAGTTAAGGAATCATTTTTTCAATAGGAAGAACCAATATACCTTCAGCTCCCATGTCTTTTAATTTTCCAATGATGTCCCAAAACGATTTTTCATCGAGTACAGTTTGAATGGAGCACCACTTATCATCAGCTAAAGGTACTACAGTAGGACTTTTCATTCCCGGTAATATGGTAAGAATCTCTTTCAAACTCTCTTTGGGGGCATTCATTAAAACATATTTTTTGTCTTCCGCAATTTTAACGGCATCCATACGAAATAACAATTCCTCTAAAATTGCTTTTTTATTTTCTGATAACGTACTATTACCAATTAATACCGCCTCAGAATACATTACTACCTCAACCTCCTTTAGTCGATTGCTTACTAAGGTAGAACCTGAACTGACAATATCAAAAATGGCATCGGCCAATCCAATGGTTGGAGAGACTTCAACCGATCCCGATATAACGTGAATGTCAGCTTTAATGTTATTCTTGTCTAAGAATTTTTGAAGAATTACAGGATATGAGGTTGCTATTGTCTTTCCATTAAACCAAGTAACGTCTTTATATTCCACATCTTTAGGAATGGCTAAAGAAAGTCTGCATTTACTGAATCCTAATCGTTTAATGATCTTTGTTTTTTTATCTTTTTCTGTAAATTCATTTTCCCCAACTATACCAATATCGGCTACTCCATTGGCTACCGATTGAGGTATATCAT
>FZPS01000028.1_pt81 | contig 16204 bp, 7 predicted proteins | sample 1817821 | NCBI WGS metagenome assembly FZPS01 (sample SAMEA104158645, study PRJEB21678) | metagenome | place: Germany | collected 2015-04-21
GTATGTACGACTTTTTATATCAAACATTTTAGTAGTATTATAGTAAAAATTTAATAGAATAGATACCTAATATGGGGAAAAAAATTTAGGATAAGAAAAAAGAATTGTAAATGTAAATAATTGTTATATTTATAAGTAAAGAAATAAATAATTAAATAATAGGAGTATTATTATGAACAGAAGAAGAAAGCCAATTACGGTTAAGACAAGTTAGATTAGGAAAATGGTTAAATAGGAAATTGACAATCGCAGAAGAAGATAGAGAGTAAGAGTTCCGAGAACATCTGCCAGAGAAAGACGTTGAGAATAGACACCTACTCCCAGAAGAAGGAAAAGACCAGTTACGATTAGAAAGAGTCAACTGAGATAGATGGTTAGATAGGAACTAAAAAAGCGTCAAATGTAGTAGCAAGAAACCCCCAGAAGAAGAGTTCCGAGAACAAGACCAAGAACTGCACCGAGAAGACCGAGTAGAGTATCTTCGAGAAGAGGTAGATGGTAAAATAAACAATGAAACATATTAAAATCAAACAATTAATTACATAGTAGCTGCATGAATGAATGGGGTTGCCTCAATATACTGGCAAAGTCATTAAAAAGAAAATTCACGACTTATATAATAAAAATAAGAAAGACATTTTTGATAAGATATTCGGCGGATACTATGTTGTTTGATTTGTATATGATTTTGAAAAAGATTAGTTTACCTATGATAATTATTAGACCAAACCTAAACGGACACATATTGAGATGAATGTAACCATTATAACAAGGATTGAAACGATAGAAGAGATTTTTTCCTATCACTCCTATTAGGTTTGGTCATAAAGATGATTGGAATCCTCATCTATGAACAAAACAATAGTTTTTTAAGAAACATCCTGAGTTTGTAAAGGATTATAAATGATGAGCTACTACAATAATCGGCAATAAAGATAAGTAGTTTTGATAGTTTATGTGATAGCATAAAAAGAAATAGTGGTATTAGATAAACTATCAAGAATGAACAAATGGTATTTCACCATTAGATTAGTTAAAAGATAACGATTTAAATACTATTGCCATGTAGTTAAATGAAGCGATTTAGAGGCATCATAAGTAATGAAAAATATAATCAAAGAAATAATCAAATAGTAGATTGATTTAGGCTATCACGATAAGACTGCATATTGGCATTTTAAATATGATAAACGATAGTTTAAAGAAATGATTGAAAATTATATTGTAAGTCTTAATAAAAATGAAATTAAAAAAATGTTTGATTTAAAAATTAAAAAAGATAATGAAATTCTCATATATTATAATTTTTATTCTAATCAATTTAATTGAGAAATAGCTCATCTACAAATATGCGATTTATAGCATTATAACTGAAATATAGATTTTGAAGATATGATATTTCCAATAGCTTATATTGAGCCTAAGCGAACATGGGATGAAACGCCTCATGAAATCGTTGAAAATTATGTTCAATTTTTCCATTAGGATTAGCTTGAAGAATATTATAATGAATATGGATAGTATTTAAATATACGTGATTATTTAGATGAAGATATATATTGATAGTAGATGATTGATGTTTGAGGAGAAATTTTATACAACAGTTATAATTCACCTTTAACTAATGCAATAATAGATAAATTTTATAAATTTTTAAAATATAATGAAGTAGTCCTTAAAGGAGATAAATAAAAATGAAAAAACTAAAGCAAACAATAAAACAATTAATCAAGTAGTAGATAAACAACGACAATCTCACAAAAACCTTTGTCGATAATGAAGGCTATGAAGTTTCGTTTAGATACATAGATGTTACCCATTGTGTTCAAGTATCTGAACACGGATAGGGGGCAGTTTGACACGTAGCCCAACTAAAACATCAGCCTTTCTATGAGTAGCTAAGAGATTGATTGAGAAGTATAGCAAGAAAAGATAACTAAACAGGTCTTTGCGCATAATAATAGTGGGGAGTAGATTTACTTCTCACTTTTTTATATTATAGGAGTAAAAAATGGTAAAAACAATTATTGGAATAGCAGATATACATATTCCACTTTTTCAAAAACTTACATAGTTTTAGTTAGTTTTTGAAAATCTTTATAAACAATTATAGGATTACGATAAAGACGAGACAGTTGTAGTAATAGCTGGCGACATCGCTTATGCTAAATCACATTTAACACCATAGTTTGTAATAACATTTAAACAATTCTTATAGTCAATAAGTAAAAACTTTAGAACTGTAATTATTCCTGGCAACCACGATGCAAACTTAGCAAACACTTAGAGAACAGATACAATTACATCTATGTTATACGGTATGGATGATAGTAATATCACATATTATAAAGAAACAGGTATATATGACTATGATGATATTAAGTTTGCCGTATTCTCTTGTATAGACGGATTAAAACCATAGATACCGACAGACTCAGATAAACCTATTGTTGGATTATTTCATGATACTCTTTATGGGGCAAGAAATGACTTTGGATTTACTTTCACAGATGATACATATAAGCTCAGCGATTTTGATTATTGTGATTATGTAGTGTGTGGTCATATACACAAATATCAAGTAATGCAAAAAAGAGATAAGGAAAATAATAAACCTTTGATTTTTTATACTGGGTCTTTATTGCAACAGAACCACGGATAGAGTATAGACGGTCATGGTTTTGTATAGTTAGATATATAGACAGGAAATCATAAACTTATATAGGTAAAAAATGATCATACCTATTTAACATTATAGTTTGTTGACGGGTAGCTTCAAGACATACCATAGCATATACCTAAAAATGTTAAATTAGTAGTCAAGCTCACCAATACAGAAATGAATACAGCGTTGGCAATAGTTAATTAGAGATTATCCGAAAACAATCTTTAGAGTATAAAATATCTGAAAAAGAATGAAACAAATTAGGATTATGATTTATAGTTTAAAGATAAGATTTATGCTAATATTACAAATGAATATTATCAAACATAGCTCATTATGGATTATGTAAAAAACAAACTCAATGTAAAGGATTAGCATAAACTTTAGCTTATTAAATTATTAAACTCCGAGTATAACAAAAGAATTTCAATTAATGATAATGATTACGGTAAGAATTGAAAAATTAATTGATTGTAGTTCGACAATATGTTTTCTTATGGATAGGATAATAGAATTTAGTTTAGTTCTTTATAGGATGTTGTGGGTATATTCGGATAGAATAGAATAGGTAAAAGTTCTATATTGGATATTTTACTCTATGCTTTATTCGATAAGTCAAGTCGTGGCAGTAAGATTGCTGATATTCTAAACAGAAATAAAGATTGGTTTTCATGTAAGATAAACTTAGACATATAGGGATAGTAGTATCTCATTGAAAAAGGTGGTAAGCGTAGAGGCAAATCTATTGCTACTACATTATAGTTTTATAAGATTAAAGATGGATAGAAATAGAAACTCAATCTTGATACCAAACCTGAAACATATAAACTCATATCTTCTTATGTCGGTAACTTTGAAATGTTTACAAACACTTATGCCAATCTACAAAATGGAGTGGATGGATTTATTTACAAAAGACAATACGAAAGAAAGAACTTCTTAAATAAATTACTGGGTATATAGATTTTTGAGTAGCTTCATAAGATGGCAAATGAAGACCTGAGATAGAATGCTATATTTTTGAAACAATTTAGCGAAACTGATTACTCTTAGCTGATAGCTCAAAAGAATATATAGATATAGTAGGCAGACTATGAAATATCTTTAATCAAACAAGACATTAAAAAAGAATAGAAGTATCTTAAATTAAAATAGGACAACCTAAGTAAAATACTTTTGAGTTATATTAAAGTTGATACTCCGTAGATTAGCAGTGAATAGGCTCAAAGACAAATTAATAAGAGTAAACAGCAAATATAGGCACATAAGAAATTTGAAAGAGATAGTTTAGAAAGGATAAAAACTTTGACATAGGAAAATGAAAATAGTAAAAAAGAATTATTAGATGAAGATAAGATTATTAAAATTAAAGAAAAAATAAATTAGCTTTCGAGTTATAAGGATTAGAAATCAAATATCAATTCAAGTCTATCTAAATATAAAACATTGCTTCAGTAGTCCGAAAGGAAACAAAAAATGTTGGGCGATTTATAGTATGATTAGAATTGCACTTATTGTATGAATAATGTTTTTGTAAAGGACGCCATCGAGTCAAAAGAAAATATCAAGTAGGCACAAGATAAAATTTCTAACTTATAGAAAAAATTAATCAAAGTAGATGAATAGATTTAGAGAATGGATAAGTTGACCGCTCTTTTTAATCAACATAAAAATACTATCAATAAAATTAACACAACCGATAATAATATACTCAAACTTAAAAACAACATATCTGAAAGTAAGAATAAGATGTATTAGGTTTAGAATAAAATTAAACTTAATTAGAGCGTCATATAGACCCATAAAAAAGTATAGTAGGCTTTGGATACTAACAAGAGATTAAAATAGGCTTAGAATGCTTGTAGGGGGCTTATGCGTGAAATTTAGAACAATATAAAGGACAAATAGAAGGAAGTTAGCAACTATTAGATTAAAAAGTTTAAACTTAATCAAGATATTGTAAATTTGAATGAATAGCAATAGCAATTTGAATAGCTTAATAATCTCAGATAGATTTTATCTTTGTATGAATTGGCAACAAATAAAAATGGATTGCCTTTACAAATGATACAAATGGCTGTGCCGTCTCTTTAGAATTAGACAAATAATATTTTATCTCTTATAAGTGATTTTAAATTATAGTTTGAAGTCACAGAGAAAGATATTAACATTGATATTAAATATAATAACTTGTAGGCAATACCCGTAGATTTAGGTAGTGGCTTTGAAAGAACTATCTCGGATATGGCAACAAGGATAGCACTAACGAGAATATCAAATATCTCACAAACAAACTTTATTGTTATAGACGAGCAGTTATCAACATTAGACGATAACAATATTCAAAACTTAGATAGAGTATTTTAGTATTTAAGCACAATATATGATTATGTAATTATGATTTCTCATATCTGACCATTGAAAGATATGGCAAAAACTACTATACCTATATAGTTTGATGGATAGTTTAGTAAAGTATTTTTGTAAAACAAATAAATCGTGATATTTATTAATATAGATAGATTGGAGAATTTAAAAATGAATAAACCTAAATATACAAATAAATGAATTGACGCCACTGGGGATGTTGTTGCAGGTGATACTATAAAATTTACTGAAGCTGTTTTTGAAGGTAGTTATAGAAACCCAAAATATAAAGGCGATCGGGAAATAGAAGCGTATATTTATAGTGATAGTTATGGTGAAGCAAAACAACAACATACATTTTCAATTTAGATTATTTCATCGAAAGGAACTGATCCATTAACGAAAGGTAGAAAGACAAGAAGAAAGGGTCGTAATATTTATCGTAATGGAACTATGAGATTAGTATGAGAAAATGAAACTGAAAGAAATAAAGTAGCAGATGAAAAACACGGTAGAGGCAATATAGCAAGAACTGAAAGAGATAAACGCCGCCTCTATGAACATATTAAATAGATAATAAAATAGTAGATAGGAAATAAATAATGATTAAACCGATTACAGAATTATATCTCATGACATAGGATGAACTTTTTAACTATGTTTAGAGTGAAGTAAAAAAACACGCAAGCAACTTTAAAGATATACAAATATCAAGAGGGAACTATATTGCAGCTATTCCTAATGAGCCATCGCCTTTTTTGGTGGCTCACGTGGATATAGTAGGCAACGTACCCCCCGCAAGAATATAGATAGAAAGATTAGACCCTCACGTAAGAAGTTATAATAGACAGAGTAGTAAAATATAGAATTTAAAAAGCGATATGAGGTTTGCTTTAAGTCATTTGGGCTATATGGGGGATTAGGATTTTAGATATGCTTATAAATTAGGATAGGAAGAAAGAAATCCTACAAGTATAGGTAAAATATTAAATAAACATAAACGCACATCATAGCTTAAAAAATGAAATGAATTAGTAAAACTTTTATCACAATAGAAAGAAGTCGATACATCTGGCTTCAAATAGTTTTATGTCGGTTATAATAATAAAGGCGAAAGAACTATATTGGGCGGTGATGATAGAAATGGAGTTTGAACCCTTTTAACTATATTAGATTAGAGAACATATAATTGCGGTTATATATTCACGTGTGGATAGTAGATCGGATGTATCGGAGCAAGAGCTTTAATTAGAGCAGATGTCTTTAAAGATTATATTGACAATGTATTATATATGATTTAGGTTGATAGACGTGGCACGGCAGACTTAGCACAATATGGACACCTAAGTAAATAGTTTAGTGATGGACTGAGTAAATTTTAGGGCTTTAGTGTTAAAGGTGGTTCTTCTACTGATATTGCTCATCTATGTGATTATGTTGACTCGTGTGGTATCAATATATCGGCAGGATATTATAATTAGCACGGGGCAGATTAGTGTACTGATATTTAGTATTTAAAAACATTACCAGATAAAGTTAAAAATCTCATTGAAAAATTAGGTAGAACCGTAAAATACAAACCATAGAGAGTTAAACCTAAATATTCATCTTATTCAAGCGGCGGTAGAAGTAAATGAGACGGTTGAGATGACTATGATGATAAATGAAGTGATTATGATTATTTAATGGGATATGGTGATAAAAAGTTTGATACAAGTAAAGGTATAAGTAGTAGAAGACAAACAAGTAAGAGTTCAAACCTTTATCAAAAAACATTCAACGATATATTTAAATCAAATAATATATTTAACGCCACTATTGAAAACGATATTATGAATATTAATTTTGTATAGGGTGCATAGATAATATTACCCTTTGTAAATGAAAAAGATATGCGAAGTTATAGATAGTTATAGACGTATATTATTGAAATTGTTGAAAACATATTGACTATATTATAGTTAGAAATTTTTAATTCTTATAGTTATGATGATTATTGGTGATAGGATTAGTAGTCTTATATGTTGTAGTAGTAGGAAGTTCCTAATGATTGAGATAAATAGAGTGAACTTTTATACAATGGTTTTATTGTTAATTATAATAATATACATAATATGATTAAACTTAAAAGTCATAGTAATTATGTAACAATTAATTTTACTAAATCTCAACGTAATTTAGTTGAAGTGATGATGGATGATGACGAGCATTTATTAAAAATTATTTAGGAAAATATAAAAAAAATAAATGATAATATATCTGAGATTATTATTGAAGTAATGACTGATATTGAATTAGATAAAAAATCTTTTGAAAACTATATTTCTATCGTTGATACAAAGAGAAAGCATAAAACAAACATTTATGATAAAATTATTGATTAGTTTGTCGGCAGATTAAATGATAGTAAAAACATAGTAAATTATATTGGCGATGGCAAAGTAAATCTTAGCATAACTTATACACGTAGCAATAAATCAAGTTATAAAGGAATAGAAAAATCTGCATACGATCAAATTAAATCTCACGTTGATAAAGCGATGTCTCAGTTTAAATTAATATCTATAAGTTTGAATAAGCATAAAAGAAACACAATAGATATAACTTTATAGGGTGTAAACATAATTAATAGTAAAAGAATATACCGAGATAAAGCAAGAGTAATAGATTTTATGATAAACGCATTTAAAGGATTTGAAGTGAAAATATAATAAATGACAACAATTAATACTTACATCTTATAGGAATAGAACTCAAACTATTTTAATGTAATAGATATACCACAAGTATTTTCTAAAGGAATAAACTCATTTAAATTAAGAGTCAATTAGAAAGTATTTGAGCAAGGGTAGCGAGTTTATATTTACATAACGGATAAAAATGGTAAACAAATACCAAATAGATTTTATGATGTAACAATTAATTATGCAAGAGTTATCACAGTTTATATAACATAGGACATATAGAATGGTTAGGGCTTAATAACTATTATAGGAACTTTGGCTGATGTCCCTGGGGAATGAAAGAATAAACCCAATATAAAGTTTACTAAAAAAATAGTTATCAATAAGTATTCGCCAAACTTATGTCCTTTATATATTTACCCTTAGCCAATCATTTAGATTTAGTAGTAGAGAATACCTTATAAGATACACAACTATAAGAGTATTGATAATAAAAGAGAATAGATTATCGAATCTACAAGGGCTAACGGCTGATATGATGCTGAGGAAAAAACATATAAAATAAAGCTTAGTTAGGTATAGACAGAAAATATAAAGAATATTGAATACATATAGATAGATAATCAAAAATATTCAATTAAAAATATTAATGAGAGTGGGGAGATTTCACTTAAAACTCCTTATCGCAATTAGCACAAAAAAATAACCCCACTCTCAAATAAAGAAATCGATACAAAAATTATATATGAATAGGAAAGTGTTGAAGAGTAGCTTTTCAATTATAAATCATTTATTAAAGTATCCTGCACATGTAGAATAATAAGTGGGTAGCTTAAATATATTTCTTTGTTTGGCAAGAGCTCCAGCATATAGCATTAGCTTTATAATAATATAGGAGACATTATTGTTAAACCTTATTAGGTTAATCCTATGAATCAATAGACTACTATTCAATAGATTCTCTACACACCATAGTGATCAAGAAAGGACAACATAGATTTTAAACTTTAGTTTATCAATTCATTAAATTAGGTTAGCGATAATACAACTCACATTTATAATAAGCCTTTTGAAGGAAGTAATCTTTATATTATGGATGGCGATAACTTAATCGCAGGGCAAGTTTATTTATCTGGGTAGTAGAATAAAGGTATATAGATTTCTGGCAGCGGTGGCTCGTATATTAAATCATAGAATTATTCTGGTTGATAGAATCAGGACTCTGGATTTATTATTTGAGATGGAGAAATTGACAAGTAGGGATTTTAGGGTTATCAAGGGGTAGGATTATAGCTTCACGATGGTGATAAATAGCACTACTTAAAGTTTAGAAGTGATCCATCTTAGTTAGATATAAGAACAGATAAGTTTTTCTTTGGTAAGTAGGGGTTACAATTTATTAGAGGATAGGATGGATAGATTCAAATTTAGAGTGAAAACTTTAAAGTAGATACTGATGGGGATGTTTATATTAAAGGTAAAGTTTAGGCTACATTGGGTTAGATAGCTGGCTGAAATATTGGTTAGGATTAGATTTATAAAGAAAAAACAAAATTAAGTAGTAAAGAATCCGCATTTATTGTTACAGATAAATCTATTGATGATAATAAATCAGATGAAATTAAATAGATTGTTGTTATAGGAGACGTAACCTTACCATCTATATAGCAATCAGTTACAATTCTTCATAATCCTCAATTTAATAGCGATCTTTAGTATTGAGACTTAAATAGCACTGACCCTTATGAATAGTTTGCAATAATGTATAATGATAAAGTTAAAAAGAAAGTATTGAGAATATTGTCTTATCCTGAATATTAGGTGTCAATTAAAAATATACTCGAAGGGGGACTCTTAATTGGCGATAGTGTAAGCCCCTTTCTTATGTATACGATAATTCAAGCTTATAGTAAGGAGGGTTGACCTATAACTTATAAATTATGAGGCGATGGTGATTTAATTCATTAGTGATATATTATACTTGAATATCTTTAGAATGATGAATTTAATAAGCTCCCGCAGATGTTTATTCCAATATAGAAAAACTATGATTAGGTTTATATTTAGGTAAATATAAGAGGCACATTAGAACTATAGTAGATGCTTGAGGGGGGTTATGAAAGTCCTTACGATGGCGACATATATTTTTCATAGATTAATTTAATTATATAGAGAAAGCAAAAACTTTATATTTCCCCACAGGGGCTCCATTTTCAAAAAGACGCTAAAGATTATTTTAGATTAGATTAGAATGGTTTGACTATGAGTTAGGTTAAACTCAAAACACATGAAACCAATATAACGAGTAAAGATAATTTTATAAGATCAACAAAAGACGTTAATGGAATGTAGAGTGGCATATAGATTTCAATAGGAAATAAACATAGAGGATAGGAAAGTTGCTACCTTTAGACAAATAATAATTAGCTTTATATGAAGGGGAGTAATTTTTAGATTTAGAATGGAAAAATTGAGATTGATGATATACCGTAGTATTTTATAGATACATAGTTCCCCGATCCAAATGCTGGAATAGATGGGGATATTTGAATACAAATAACAAATACAAATGGATAATAAAAATAAACATGAATAAATAGGAGTATTAAATAAGATGAGTAAAAAATTTAAATACGATTTAGTGAATAGATTATTGCCGTAGATCACTGGATAGATAATTGCAACAGACGGCAATACAGGAAAAGAAATACTTAGACAAGATATGAATACATTAAACTTAAACTTTGTAAAGTTATTGAGTTACATATTAGATTTAGACGATAGAGATAGTTTAACCGTTACTAATAATAAAACATCTAACAACCAAGATAATCTTAATGAACTTATATCTGCAGGATTGATGGACAAACCTTTTAATTTTTATAGTAATATCCTTATAGGAAAAGTTAGCGGTTCATACAATGTCTTTAGATTTACACCAATAAATAGTAGCCTTTTTAATGAAATAACACAATCGGAAATAATATTTAAAAAGGGTCAAGGCGATAATCCCAACCACATTTCATTTAGAAGAAAATTTGAAGTAAATAATAATAATTATACAGACCCTATAATCATTGATAATATTGGTATATCAACAGCACAAGGTAGTGGCAATTATATTTTATGAAGTAGCGATAAGTTGACAGTCCCTATTGTTTTATCAAGACACGGTAAATTAGAATTGTAGATAAGATTAAATTTTCCTACTCAAATGCTGACAAACTTCCCCCTTTATATTGCACATCTTTTTAATGCTAGTATTAATGGTGAAGAATTTGTTGATATGGATGGAAATAGCTTATAGTATGGGAAAGTAAAAAATTCTGAACTTAGAGTAAATCCCGTCATAATAGGAACAGGATCAGATGATGTCGTTCTTGATGATTTTAGATTATATAATATATATACACAAATTACTTATGATCCATAGGTAGATAAAACAATCGATAATATAGATATAATGGTTCAACAAGTAACAAAAAATTACCATTGTTTAACATTATCCAATACGTTTAATGTAGAAAACACAAGTGGTACGACCGTCATTATAAGAGAAATAGGGTTGGTTGTAAGAGTGGATTATAATGATGATGGTACCACTGTCTCAAAAAATTTATTGTTTTATAGAGATGTATTACGATAGAGTGAAGCCATGGATATACCAGATGGAGCGCAGGATGAAATAACTATAAAAATTTCTTTTGCTATTGATGGATTAAGTAATGATAGCCCCGTCAATATGCAAGCAGAAACCAAATCGATATTCTCATAACATAACTAATATATAATGTCTAAATGAATAGAACAAGGATCAAATTTCAAAATGCCTGGCGAGACATTGCTAACATTAAAACTAAAATTGATTAGTCGTGATAGCAAGTGGCAAACTATTACATGAAACATGGCGATGAATGAATAAAAATTTGACCGCCTCTGTTATAGCTATTCTATAAGACACAAGTATTCATAGAAATATATAAACATCTATTCATCCAATTAAATTTGGTTGGGTAGATGTTTATTTCTATATATAGACACCTTAGTAAAACCCTCGTATTAATTAGTAAACTTACAGTAACTTTATATAAGTATCTAAGTAAGGTTATTAGTTTATATGGGGGTATTTTTATATCTATATACTATTACAGTAGCAAACTCTTTTGATTAAGTTCATAGATATACATTAAAATTTACAAATATATTACAAAGTTATTCAATTACTTTACTCGAATACAAATTGAACTATATAAATATATCAGCAAAACATTTATTTTAATTGCTGGTATCAGAGTTCAAATTTACAAATATCTGAGTAAAGTTTTTATTTTATTTACGTAGATCGGAGTATATCTATACAAATACTCTGCCAAGGCGTTCAATCTCTTTGCTTATATTGGTGTTTAGCTATATAAATACATTAGTAAGCTCTTTACACTATTTACAAGAATACAAGTAGAAATATATAAATACATTAGTAAGTTATTTACATTATTTTCAAGAATACAAGTAGAAATATATAAATACACAGCTAAAGTATTTATCCTTTTTAAACAAATAACAATATAGCTTTACAAATATACTGCCAAGCTATTCAAACTATTCGCTAATATACAAGTTTAGATATACAAGTTTACAGATAAAACATTTAATTTAGTTTCTCAAATAAATATAGGTATCATACATTGGTTGCACTACATTACATATATCATAACTAACTTAATGTAGCAATATGATGATAATCAAGTTATAGACGCAGTTTGAAATTATGGGTTATCACCATGACATCTCAAAAGAGTATTAAGAGGGATTTATCTCAGACTATTTTTAAAGCAAATAAATACCCCCGATGATTTAATTGATATTCAAGATGACTTATGATAGTAGATGTTAAATCAAATATTGATAAGTTTGGATGCAGGGGCTGCTATTGATTTCTTAGATATATAGAATTTCTTTACTCAAATTAAAATAGGAATATATAAATACACCAGCAAGCTGTTTAACATATTCAAACAAATAACAATTCAAATATACAAACACATAAGCAAACTCTTTACATTATTTACAAGAGTAGGATTATAGCTATACAAATTTATTATCAAGATATTTAATCTGTTTACTCGCATAGGCGTTGAAATATATAAACGTATTACTAAATTATTTATATTGTTTGTTGAGATAGCGGTAGAAATAAACAAATACGTCACCAAGATATTTAATCTGTTTACAAGAATAGGGACATAGCTATACAAATATATTAGTAAAGCATTTAATTTATTCACCACGATAGGGATATAGATATATAAATATATTGCCAAGATATTTAATTTATTCACGCAGGTCGGGGTGTAGCTATACAAATATATTAGTAAAGCATTTAATTTCTTTATCAAGATGAGTGTAGAAATTTACAAATACATTACTAAAACACTCAATCTATTTACAAGAATAGAAGTAAAAATATATAGGTTTATCAGTAAGTTATTCACATTTTTTACATAGATTCAAATATAGATTTACAAATACACAATTAAATTATTTAATTTCTTTACTAAAATAGGTATTGAGATTTACAAATATATTACTAAGGTATTCAATCTGTTTACAAAATTACAAATATAGATTTATAAATACACCATTAAAATATTTAATTTATTTATTAAGATACAAGTTTAGATTTATAAATTTATCAGTAAAACATTTACATTCTTTGTTAGAGTGGGGACATAGATATACAAATACACAAGTAAACTCTTTACATTATTTGTTAGGGTGTAGATATAGATATATAAATATACTGCCAAGTTATTCAATTTATTTATTGAGATACAAGTTTAGATTTTTAAATATATTGCCAAAGTATTTAATTTATTCACGTAGATTGGAGTGTAGCTATACAAGTACATAAGTAAACTCTTTACATTCTTTACACGCATGGGCGTTGAGATATATAAATACACAAGTAAACTCTTTACATTATTTGTTAAGACGCAAATTGAAATTTATAAATTCATCAGTAAGTTATTCACGTTTTTTACGCAGGTTCAAATATAGATATACAAATACACGGTTAAATTATTTACATTCTTTACCGAGATAGGAACATAGATATATAAATATATTACCAAGACATTTAATTTCTTTACAAGAATACAAATTGAAATATACAAATACACTACTAAATCGTTTACCTATGTTCAACAAATCAATATAGGTATTATTCATTGATTACATTACATTATTTACATCATAACAGAGCTAATGAGGCAATATGATGACGATTAGGTGTTAGATGCCGTATGAACCTTAAACTTATCACCATGACATCTTAAACGTGTTCTAAGAGGAATATATTTAAGACATATACTAAAGCAAATTGATAGTTAGGAAGATTTGGTAGATGTTCAAGATAACCTATGATAGGGGATGCTTAATCAAATCCTAATCAGTTTAGATGCTGGAGCTATTATTGACTTTTTAGATGTATAGTATTTCTTTACTCAGATGAAATTAAGCGTTTACAAATATATCAGTAAAATGTTCGACTTATTCAAACAAATCAGAATAGAGATTTTTAAATATATATCCAAGTTATTCTCATTGTTTACAAGAATGCAAATTGAACTATATAAATATATCACTAAAACGTTTATTTTGTTTGCTCGCATAGGGGTTTAGATTTATAAATATATTACAAGATTTTTTGCATTCTTTACTGAAATGGGAATTGAAATAAATAAATTCACCAGTAAAATATTTACTCTATTCACGAGGATGGGTGTTGAATTATATAAATATATCGCTAAGACATTTATTTTCTTTACCGAGATGGGCACATAGCTATACAAATATACTGCCAAGTTGTTCAATTTCTTTACTCGCATAGGGGTTGAGTTATATAAATATATTACCAAGATGTTTAATCTATTTACTGAAATACAAGTATAGCTCTATAAGTTTACTGCCAAAATATTCGCACTATATACGCAAATACAAATAACAATTCATAAATACATCAGCAAGATATTTAACTTTTTCAAACAAATTCAAATTGAGATATACAAATACTCACTTAAAACGTTTGAATATTCTACACAAATCAAAACTTCTATTATTCATTGACTACACTATATCGTTTACATTATAACAAAGCTAATGTAGCAGTATGATGATGATGAAGTGTTGTAGGCTGTATGATCCTTGAACTTATCTCCATGACATCTTAAACGTGTTCTCAGGGGGGTTTATTTAAGACTTATCATTAAACAAGTAAACACATAGAACGATTTAATTAATATCCAAGACGATTTATGGTAGGGTATGCTCAATCAAATCCTAATTAGTTTAGACGCAGGAGCAATAATAGATTTTCTTGATATAGAATATTTCTTTACGCAAATTAAATTAACAATAAATAAATACATTACTAAACTATTTACAATATTTACTCAAATTAAAATATAGATAAGTAAATATAATACTAAACTATTTACAATATTTACTCAAATGGGCAATGAATTATATAAGTATATCACTAAAACATTTATTCTATTCACAAAGATACAAGTATAGCTATATAAGTATATCACTAAAATATTCATATTGTTTACCGAGATAGGAATATAGATAAGTAAACATATCACCAGATTGTTTACATTGTTTGAGCAGGTGCGAATTTAGATATACAAATATTCTGCAAAAACATTTATCTATACTACACAAATCAATTCTTCTATAATTCATTGGTTACACTATATTGTTTATATTATTACAAAACTTATGTAGCAATACGATGATGATGAAATAATATAGGCGATTTGGAATTATGGATTATCCCCTTGACACTTAAAGAGAGTATTAAGAGGAATATATCTAAGGCTCATATTGAAACAGATAAACACATAGGAAGATTTAATAGATATAGAAGATAATCTGTGGTAGGGTATGCTCAATCAAATTTTAATTAGTCTTGATGTGGGTGCTGTTATCGATTTCTTAGATATATAGTATTTCTTTGTCAATATGAAATTAGAAATAAGTAAATTCATCAGTAAGTTATTTATATTTTCTACATAGATAGGAATATAGATAAATAAATATATTACCAGATTGTTTTCTTTCTTTATACTGGCTGGGGTTGAGATTTACAAATACACTACTAAAACGTTTACTTTATCTACACAATTAGAAATTACTCTTTACAAATATATTATAAAAGTGTTTGAATATTTTACATAGGTGGGCATTAGCATATATAAATATATCGGTAGAGAGTTTATTTACTTTACTCGATTACATATATAGATAAATAAATATACTACTAAATTATTTGACATATATAGTGAAATTAAAATCACTCTAAATAAATTTATCAGTAGAGACTTTGTTTATTTTACTCAGGTGAACATATAGATAAATAAAATCACCAGTAGGTTGTTTTTAATAATTTCATAGAAAATAAATATCACAATTAATAAATATATAA
>FZPS01000049.1_pt226 | contig 16201 bp, 18 predicted proteins | sample 1817821 | NCBI WGS metagenome assembly FZPS01 (sample SAMEA104158645, study PRJEB21678) | metagenome | place: Germany | collected 2015-04-21
CCTTTAAATGAACTAAAACAAATTTTACAAGTTTCCGATTCTTCTTTTCGATCATTAGAACAAAAAAAAGCAATTTTTATTAAAGAAACAGAAGTAAGGCGTACTCCCTATTTAGGAGGACCTAAAGCAAATGAACAGCATTTTATTCCTACTCAAGAGCAACAAAATGTGATACAATATATAAAAAAACAAATGGAGAATTCGAGAGGACAAACAGTATTATTACATGGTGTTACTGGAAGTGGAAAAACAGAAGTATATTTAAAACTTATTCAACAAATATTAAAACAAGGGAAACAAGCGATTGTGTTAGTTCCAGAAATTTCATTAACACCTCAGATGACCCAAAGATTTATCCAACGTTTTGGAGAACAAGTAGCCTTTACTCATAGCAAGCTTTCAGTAGGGGAAAGATACGATCAATGGAGAAGAGCAAAAGAAGGGGAAGTATCTATCATGGTAGGACCTCGATCTGCCGTTTTTACTCCTTTTCCCTCGATTGGGTTAATCATTTTAGATGAAGAACACGAAATGACATACAAATCAGAAATGATACCTAAGTATCATGCAAGAGAAATTGCACAAAAACGTTGTCAAATGTCTAAAGGACTCATTTTATTAGGTTCCGCTACGCCTTCTATCGAAACTTATTATTTAGCTCAAAAAGGAGATTATCATTTTGTTTCGATGAAAAATAGAGCAACTAAACATTCTCTTCCTACCGTGCATATTGTTGATATGCGTGAGGAATTAGCTAATGGAAACCGTTCTATGTTTAGTAAAGATTTATATGAAGGCATTAAACAAAATTTAGAAAACAAAGAACAGACCCTTCTTTTTTTAAATCGTAGAGGACATTCTACTTTTATTTCTTGTAGAAGTTGTGGTTTTGTTTTAAAATGTTCCAAGTGTAATATTCCCTATACTTATCATTCTTGTGGTTCCCTGCTACGATGTCATTACTGTGGAGAACAAATAAAAAATCCTCGTATTTGTCCTCAATGCGGCTCGAATTATATTCGTTTTTTTGGTGTTGGCACACAAAAAATTGAAGAAGAAACAAGAAAATTATTTCCTTATGCCAAAATTTTAAGGATGGATTTAGATACTACTTCTGGTAAACATGGACATACACAAATTTTAGAACAATTTTATAATGGACAAGGGGACATTTTAATTGGAACTCAAATGATTGCAAAAGGACATGATTTTCCTAATGTAACTTTGGTAGGAGTCTTGGCCGCCGATACTACGTTATACATGGAAGATTTCAGGAGCTCCGAAAGGACCTTTCAACTTCTCACTCAAGTGTCAGGTAGAGCAGGACGAGGGGAGAAAAAAGGACGAGTTTATATTCAAACTTACACACCGGAACATTATAGTATTCAAACAGCAAAGGAACAAGACTATCCAAAGTTTTATGAACAAGAACTTATTTTTAGATTTGAAATGAAATATCCACCCTATAGTCACATTTATTCAATTTTATTGACAGGTAATAACGAAAAGTCAGTCATTCAAAATTCTTTTCGACTAACAGACTTTTTTCATTTATGTGACTCTAAAAAACAATTTCAGATTATCGGGCCTAGTCCAGCTATGCTATCAAAAATAAATAATGAATATCGGTGGCGCCTTATGATTAAACATGAAAATCAAGCTTTATTAGCCCAATATGCACACCATTGTATTACTAAATACTTACAAACTGAAAATTTACAAGACATTCAGGTTTATAAAGATTTAAATCCGTTGGTAATGTACTAGAATAGGAGTGAAATAAATGGCTTTACGACAAATCCGCTTAGATAGTGATGAGCTTTTAAGAAAACGTTCAAGAGAAGTAATAGAAATTAATTCTAATATATTAACCCTTATTGATGATATGATTGAAACGATGCATAATGCTGATGGAGTAGGATTAGCTGCGCCACAAGTTGGCATTTTAAAGCGTATCATTGTTGTTGACGTAGGAGAAGGCCCCATTGTTCTGATTAATCCACAGCTTTTAGAAGGTTTTGGAGAGCAAACAGGATCCGAAGGATGCCTTAGTGTTCCTGGCGTTTTTGGAGAAGTAAAACGGCCTCAAACAGTGGTGGTATCGGGTTTGAATCCTCAAGGAGAAACCATTAAAATTGAAGCAAAAGACTTATTAGCCAGAGCCTTTTGCCATGAAATTGACCATTTAGACGGTATTTTATTTACAGATAAAGTCATTCGTTATATGGAAGACGAATAATGCAATGGATTTGTTAAATAATCCATTGCTAAGGTAATCATACACTAAAAGTTTCGCATCTGAAATTTAAAGTGTATAAAGGAGAGAATAAGATGAATATTGTATTTATGGGAACACCCGAATTTGCTGTTCCTTGTTTGAAAATGTTAATTGACTCCAATCATCAGGTTAAAGCTGTATTTACTCAGCCCGATCGTCCCAAAGGAAGAGGAAAACAATTAGCAGCTCCTCCTGTTAAAATAGTAGCACAAAAGTATGAAATACCAGTTTTCCAACCCCTAAAGATTAAGGAAGAAAAATTTGTTCAGCAGCTAAGAAACATTGAACCAGATGTAATAGTTGTTGTTGCTTATGGACAAATTTTATCAAAAGAAATTTTAGAAATTCCTCCTTATGGTTGTATCAATGTTCATGCCTCTTTATTGCCTAAATACCGTGGCGCAGCACCGATTCAATGGGCCATTATTAATGGGGAAGAATGTACTGGTATTACTACCATGTATATGAATACGGGTTTAGATACAGGTGATATGATTTTACGAAGAGAAGTTCCTATCTCTTTTGATGATACAGCTGGATCTTTGCATGATATATTATCTCATGTAGGGGCAAAAGTTCTAAAAGATACTCTTATATGCATAGAAACAGGTAAAGTTCCTAGGCAAAAACAAAATGATGAAGAAGCTACATATGCCCCTATTTTAAAAAAATCAGTAGGTTTGATTTCTTGGAATCAACCTGCTTTAAAAATACGAAATCAAATCCGTGGCTTATCGCCTTGGCCTAGTGCTTATACCTATTATAGAGAAAATATGCTAAAAATTTGGGCAGCCCAAGTAGATACCAGGTCTGATGATATTTGCAAAGAAACTCCAGGGCAAATCATTGATATTACAGAACAGGGTGTTGTGATTCAAACAGGACTGGGCAAATTACTATTACAAGAAGTTCAGTTGCAAGGGAAACGTAGAATGACCATCCAAGAATTTCTAAGAGGAAATCCAATGAAAAAAGGTGAAATTTTAGGTGAGAATGGATCTAGATCAACAAAGTAAAAGTTTTATTCAGATTACCTTTTTAATAATTGGAGTTTTAATCCTTGGAGTTTTTTTAAATGCATATGTTTATTCTTTTTTTTCTATAAAAGCATACCAAATTTTATTTTTAATATTTATTTTTTTATTTCTATTCAGTATAATGGCAATACTAATGATAGTTCTGTTTTATCTAAGGATTTATCAGTACCGAAAAATTTTGGGGAACCCAGATTGGTTTTTGAAAGGACTTCACTTGCTATATCCTTTGATGGATTTTATATGTCGAATATTTTGTTTTTCTTATTCTCCATTGCAGCGTTTTTTTATTACAACCAATAATATTTGTATCCAATCTAAAAACATAAAGGTACTTCCAGAAGAAATCTTAATTTTAACTCCACATTGTTTGCAAAAAAGCACTTGTTCCGTTAAAGTAACACACGATCCTTCTTATTGTAAACAATGTGGACAATGTAATGTGAATGAGTTAGTACAATTACAAAATAAGTATCATGTTTCTTTGGCTATTGCGACAGGTGGAACTTTAGCAAGACACGCAATCCAACAATATCACCCTAAATTTATTTTAGCTGTTGCCTGTGAAAGAGATTTGATTAGTGGTATTATTGATGTAACTCAAGTTCCAGTTATAGGTATCTTAAATATAAGACCCAATGGGCCTTGTAAAGATACGAAGGTCAATATAGATCAACTTGAATATTGGATTCGAGAAATTTCAATAAAAGAAAGATTGGTATTTTGAAAGGAGAGAGTAGAATGTATGGTTTTTGGGGAATGGATCCTATTTCACTTATGATTTTACTTCCAGCTGTCATACTTTCTTTATATGCACAAACCAAAGTAACAAGTACCTTTCAACGTTATTTAAAAGTTCCCAACGCCCAAGGATATACAGGGGCAGAAGTAGCTAGAAGGATTTTAGAAATTGCAGGAATTCGTGATGTAAGGATAGAACCTATATCTGGGTCTTTAACCGATCATTATGATCCTCGTTCAAAAGTATTACGGCTTTCGGAGCCTGTTTTTCATGGGCGTTCTGTTGCTGCCTTAGGAGTTGCAGCCCACGAGGCAGGTCATGCTATACAACACAATGAAGGGTATGTTTTTTTAAATATTAGAAGTGCTATCGTGCCTATCGTTAGTATCGGCTCTCGTTTAGCAATGCCTTTGATCTTAATAGGATTATTATTTGGTGCAATGGCTAGTTCCTTGGGAGCTATTTTTATACAATTAGGAATTTATTTATTTGCTGGAGTCGTTTTATTTCAAGTGATCACCCTACCTGTAGAATTTAATGCTTCAAGTCGTGCTATCACCTTTTTGGATTCTTATGGATTTTTAACAACCCAAGAAGTCAAACCTGCCAAAAAGGTTTTAGATGCAGCCGCTCTTACTTATGTAGCTTCTGCAGCCGTTGCATTAGCCAATTTACTTCGATTTATTGTGCTATTTGGTGACAATGGAAGGCGACGAGATTAAAAGCGTTACATTGTAACGCTTTTTTACTTTGTATATAACAAATGTTTTTTAGAAAATATGAAATACTAAAACAAATAGTTGTCTTTACTCATGTGAAAAATAAAAACACTTCACAATAGGTGCATTTTCAACGTAGATATCTACATACCAAAATAAAAGTAAGGATGAAAATATGAAGATGAAAAACAAATCGAACCCAAGAGAAATTGCCGTATCTATCTTATGTGAAATTTCCAACGAAAAAGAATATGAAAATATTATTTTACAAAAAGAACTGCTTCGATCTAAAGATTTAACTTCTTTAGATAAAGCATTTATTACTGAACTAGTAAAGGGAACATTAAAAAATAAAATATATATTGATTATATTATCAATCAATATTCCAAAATAAAAACAAACAAAATGAAACCTTGGATTTTAAATGTAATACGAGTCGGTGTTTATCAAATAAAATTTTTGACAAAGGTACCTGTATCTGCTGCTTGTAATGAAGCCGTGAAAATAACGAAAAAACGTAGATATGGATCGTTATCTGGATTTGTAAATGGGGTTTTACGTACCATTGCTAGAAATATAGATTTAATTCCATACCCCGATGAAAAGAATCAACCCATAGAGTATTTAAGTATACTCTATTCTTATCCTACTGAACTCATTCAATACTTTTTAGAGCACTATTCGTATTCTTTTATAAGGGCATTTTGTGAGTCAGGAAATCAAGCGCCTACCGTTAGTATTCGATGCAATCAGCTAAAAACAGATATGCAATCCCTCAAAGACATATTAAAATCAGAAGGACTTGAGGTTATGCCGGGAGAACATATGACAAATGCTTTACAATTAACAAAAACTTCTTCTATCTCGGACCTTCCCTCTTTTCAACAAGGACTTTTCCAAGTACAGGATCAAAGTTCCATGCTGGTAGGGCTTATTTTGGATCCTAAACCTGGAGAAGTGATTATGGATCTTTGTGCTGCCCCTGGTGGGAAAGCTACTCATTGTGCTGAAATCATGAACAACCAAGGCCATATTATGGCCAGAGACATTTATGATTCTAAACTAAAAATGATACAGGAATCAGCACAGAGGTTAGGAATTAACATTATCACAACCGAACTTAAAAACGCTACTCAAAAAGATCCATGTAGCATAGAAAAAGCAGATCGAGTTTTAATCGATGCACCGTGTTCTGGTTTGGGAATCATTCGAAAAAAACCAGATGTTAAATTTCAAAAAACAAAAAAAGACATCTTGCAGTTAGCAGCTCTTCAACGTGAAATTTTACAAGCTTCTTGGGAGTATGTAAAACCAGGAGGTATTTTGGTTTATAGTACATGTACTATTACTCCAGAAGAGAATCTTGAAAATATTTTATGGTTCATAGAGCATTATCCTTTTGCATTGGAAGATCTTACTGATTTTATTCCTTCTACTTTACAAGATCAAGATACTCATAAAGGTTATTTACAACTTTATCCTCATATTCATCAAACAGACGGTTTTTTTATTGCTCGTTTACGAAGAAAGGAGTAGAAAAAATGAAATTACAAGATCTGCAATCGATGACTTTAGAAGAACTAGAAGAAATGATGGCTATATTAGGTGAAAAATCTTTTCGTGCAAAGCAGGTTTTTCAATGGCTTCATAAACATCATATTACAAAGATGGACGAGATGAAGAACATTCCTCATGGTTTAAGATGCCAATTAGAAAAGATAGCTCCTCTATGTACATTGGAACTCCTTCAAAAATATGAATCTAAAAAAGATGGTACAACAAAGTACTTGTTTACCTTATCAGATCATAATATAATAGAATGTGTTTTAATGAAATATCATCATGGAAATACCGTTTGTATTTCTTCACAAGTAGGGTGCCGAATGGGTTGTCAGTTTTGTGCTTCAACTTTAGAAGGATTAGTTAGACATCTTACTCCTGGAGAAATGTTAGCACAAGTGTATGAAATTCAAAAAGATATTGGGGAGAGAATATCTAATATAGTAATTATGGGAAGTGGTGAACCTCTTGATAATTTTGCATCCACAATTGTATTCATTAAAAATATAACTTCTCCCTTAGGTCTTACTATCGGACAAAGGCATATAACGATTTCTACTTGTGGCTTAGTTCCTCAAATGCGTCAATTAGCTCTTTTGCAGTATCAAATCACATTGGCTGTATCTCTTCATGCTCCCAATGATGAGATACGAAAAAAAATCATGCCCATTGCTAAAAAATATTCTTTTGAAGAATTACTAGAAACTTGTTCCTATTATATTGAGCAAACAAATAGAAGAATCACTTTTGAGTATGCTCTAATTGAAGGGTGTAATGATCAAGAAGAACATGCCAAAGAGCTAGGACAAAAATTAAAAGGGTTATTATGCCATATCAACTTAATTCCTATGAATGAAATTGCAGAAAGATCTTACAAGGGAAGTAGTTTGCTTCATGCTCAACATTTTCAAGCTATTTTGCAAAAGCAGGGGATCCCTGTAACGATTCGAAGAACGTTGGGAGAAGATATTGCAGCAGCTTGTGGACAATTAAGAAGGAGATATTTATTAAAACAAAAATCATAATAAGGATAGGATGCAGAGGTGAAAATGATGAAGGCTGCAGGACGATGTGATATTGGGAATCAAAGAAAAAATAATGAAGACGCTATTTTTCTTAGTCTCGATCCTTTGGGAAGTTTATCCAACTTATTTATTGTAGCTGATGGGATGGGAGGACATCGTGGGGGAGAGTATGCATCTCAATATGCAATCCAATATTTTTGTGATTATATCAAGCAAAACCATTTTAATATAACAAAACAAACAATTGTTACTATTTTAGTAGAAGGAGTTTTATACGCAAATGAAAAATTATATACTATCTCTATGAAACAAGATGAATTGAGAGGGATGGGAACCACTTTTATTGTAGCAACTATTTTCAATGACCATCTTTACATTGCCAACGTAGGTGATAGTAGACTTTACTTGCTAGATCAAGAGATTAAAAAAATAACTTGTGATCATTCCTTGGTAGAAGAAATGGTTCGCAAAGGAAATTTGTCTGAGGATGAAGCAGAACATTACCCAAATAAAAATATTATTACTCGTGCCGTTGGTACAGAAAAAACAGACCAAGTAGATACATACATAGTAAAGTTATTACCTGGTCAATGGATTCTGATGTGTTCAGATGGATTAACAAACATGTTGACAGATGAAGAAATCCAAGATATTGTACAATCAAATCAAAAATTAGAAGCCAAAGTAGATCATTTAATTCATGTAGCCAATGACAAAGGTGGATTTGATAATATTTCTGTAATTCTGATTGATTGGAAAACGAAGGAGGTGACTACATCATGATATTACAACCAGGAACCATTCTGGGAAATCGATATGAAATTATAGAAAAAATAGGAGCCGGAGGTATGTCGATTGTCTATAAAGCTCGATGTAATAAATTACAACGTTATGTTGCTATTAAGTTATTACGTGAAGAATTTATTTCTGACGAACAATTTGTCAAACGTTTTCGCATTGAAGCCCAAGCTGCTGCAAGCCTTTCGCATCCTAATATTGTAAATGTATATGATGTAGGTAATGAAGGAGATATCCATTATATTGTAATGGAGTATATTAAAGGTAACACTTTGAAACAATGGATTCAAGAAAAAGGAATGTTTTCTTCCGAACAAGTTTTAAAAATAGCAATACCCATTGCTGAAGCATTACAACATGCTCATAAACATCACATTGTCCATAGAGACATTAAACCCCAAAACATTTTGGTGACAGACGAAGGAACTGTAAAGGTCACTGATTTTGGAATTGCAAGAGCCACGACAACTTCTACGGTAACTGCTACAGGCAATGCCATCGGTTCAGTTCACTATTTTTCACCTGAACAAGCCAGAGGGGGATATGTAGATGAGAAAAGTGATGTTTACTCTTTAGGTATTACAATGTATGAGATGGCTACAAATACTTTACCTTTTCAAGCTGAAAGTCCTGTATCCGTAGCATTACAACATATTAATGAGGATTTACCAATTCCTAGCACATTAAATCCTAATATTTCTAAAAGTTTAGAAGGTATTATTGTAAAATCAACGCAAAAACGTCCTGAACTTCGTTATCAAACTGCCTTAGAAATGTTAAAAGATATGAAAATGGCTTTGGAAAATCCAAATCATAATTTTGTCACGATGCCTGATATTGAGAACTCTCCTACAGTACAAATTTCTTCAGAAGAAATGAAAAAAATTAGAGCACATAGTCATTCTATAAAAGAAATAGAAAACTCTCTACCAACGAGAAAACTGGAAAATATAGATAATGATTTACGAACAAAACGAAAAGAACGTTGGGTTATTTTTGGAGCTATTTTTACTTCGCTAATTATTATTGCAATCATTAGTTTTTTTGGCTTAAAAGGAATTCAAGAATATACAAAACCTAAACATGCTCAAGTTCCTGAATTAATTGGAAAAACATATGAAGAAGCAGAAAAAATAGTACAAGAACGAGGTTTACTGTTGGAGAAAACAGGCGAACAATATAATGAAACTATTACAGAGGGCCTTATTGCTTCTCAGCAACCAGATAAAAATGTAATCATAAAAATCGGATCCACTATTGGTGTTGAAATTAGTAAAGGAGAGCAGTTATTTGAAGTTCCAAATGTTATAAATGAAGAATATACAGAAGGTGGAAAAATCATTGAAGATGCTAATTTAATTCCTGAAGTTGAATCTGTATACAATGAATCCGTTCCTCTTGGTATTATTTTTGATCAGAAACCTTCTAGTGGAACAAAATTAAAAAGAAATGAAAAAGTAATCCTTTTTGCAAGTTTAGGGAAAGAAGAAAAGATGGCCATTGTTCCCGATGTGAGAAATCTTTTAGAAGAAGAGGCTAAAAAGAAATTAGAGGCAAATCATCTTCAAGTAGGAACAATAACACCTATTGAAAGTGCAGAAATTGATAAAGGACGTATTATTAGTCAAACAGTAAATCCAGGACAAGAAGTAAGAGAAGGATATATTGTTGATTTAGTTGTCAGTACAGGAAAAAAAGAAGAAAAACAAAAAACATTATCGATTACTATTCCCAATATTTTTTCTGAAAATCAAACAAAAGGTATGATTATTGTGATCATGGAAACACAGACAGCACGTACCAAAATATATGAAGGAGAACATACAAAAGAAGACATGCCTTTGACCATTCCTATCCAAGGAACAGGCCAAGCAAAGATTGAAATTTTATTAGATGGAATCCTAAAATCTGAAGGAGAGATTCATTTTGATGAGGTGAGTCAATGATCCTAGAAGGAACTATTATTAAGGGAATTGCTGGTTTTTACTATGTAGCAACGGAACAAAACATATATGAATGTAAAGCTAGAGGAAAGTTTCGTAATGAAGATATTACCCCCATGATTGGGGATCACGTAGTGATTCAAATTTCCTCTCAAGAAACCAATACAGGAAGTATCATAGATATTACTCCTCGAAAAAATCTATTGATTCGTCCACCCGTTTCCAATGTAGATCAAGTTATTATTGTTTTTTCAATTGCACAACCTGATCCTAATTTATATCTTTTAGATCGTTTTTTACTTTTAATAGAAGAACAAAACCTACCAGCATATATCTGTTTTAATAAAGTAGATTTAAAATATCAAAATGCATTGATTGAAATGCAAGAAATCTATAAAAAAGCAGGCTATGATGTTATTATAACAAGCACCATAACCAAGGAAGGTGTTTCTTTGTTACAGAATTTGCTTATAAACAAAATTACTGTTTTTGCTGGTCCCTCAGGAGTTGGAAAGTCAAGTTTATTAAATGAAATTCAACCTTCTTTACAACTGAAAACAGGAGATATTAGTTATAAATTAAAAAGGGGTAAACACACAACACGACATGTAGAATTATTACCTTTAGAAAACGGAGGATATGTTATTGATACTCCTGGCTTTACTTCTATGCAAATCAATCATTTATCAATTGAAAACTTAGCCTATTATTATCGAGAGTTCCAACCTTATCTTTCTTCTTGCCAATTTCATCACTGTTCTCATATTCATGAACCTTCTTGTGGTGTTAAAGAAGCTGTAAAACAAGGTAAAATTACTTTACAAAGATACGAAAGCTATGTGTCTATGTACAATGAAATTCAACAACAAAGGAGATGGTAATTATGATTCGATTAGCTCCATCCATTCTTTCTGCAGATTTTGCACGTCTTAAAGACGAAATTGCAGTAGTAGAACAAGCAGGATGCGACTATATCCATATTGATGTGATGGATGGTCATTTTGTACCTAATATTACATTAGGCCCTCCAGTCATCCATAGCATTAAAAAATACGCTACCAAGCCCCTAGATGTTCATTTAATGATAACAGAACCTGAAAAATATATTGAACTCTTCGCGGAATCAGGTGCTGCTATTGTTACTGTTCATATGGAAGCTTGTACTCATTTACATCGTACTATACAAAAAATTAAAGACATGGGTATGAAAGCAGCTGTAGCTTTAAATCCAGCTACGCCCCTTCATACTTTAGAATATATTTTGTCTGATTTAGATATGGTTCTTATTATGAGTGTAAATCCAGGATTTGGAGGACAAAAATTTATTCCTTCTTCCCTTTTAAAAATTAGACAATTACAACAAGAAATTCAATCTCGCAGGTTACAAACCATGATTGAAGTAGATGGAGGAGTTAACCTTGAAAATGTTACATCCATCATTGAGGCTGGAGCCAATGTAATTGTGGCAGGCTCTGCCATTTACGGTACTCACCCTGCTCAAGCTGTACAACAGTTCAAACAAATTTTTAATAAATGAGGTATTTTATTCTATGAAAACCTTAATGATTGTAAACGGTACAATTGAAAATTATGACTTTTACTTGCCTTGGGTAAAAGACTTTCAATGGATTATTTGTGTCGATGGTGGAATTATTCATGCTAAAAAACTTGGGCTTACTCCTGACATCATCATTGGAGACTTAGATTCTGCACCAGTAGCAGAGTTGAGTTTTTTTCAAAATCAAAAAGTTCCTATACAACTATTTCCAAAACAAAAAGATAAAACAGATACTCAACTAGCTTTAGAATATGCTATAGAAAAAGGCGCTTCTTTTGTTACCATAATTGGTGCTTTAGGAACGCGTTTTGATCACACTTTAGGAAATGTACATGTATTAGACCTGGCTTTAGATAAAAAAATCCCAGTAGTTTTAATCAATGAGTATAATCATATTTATCTTATTAGCGATAGAATTGATGTTAATATAGAACAAGGAAAAATTATATCGTTAATTCCTTTTACTCCTCAAGTGACAGGAGTGTATACCAAAGGATTATTATACCCCTTAAAAAACGCTACATTATTTGCAGGTGTTTCTTACGGCATTAGCAATGAAATTATTGATACTGATGGCAGTATTTCTATTGATAAAGGTAAATTATTAGTAATTCAAGCTCGAGAATAGTCACAAATAGGAAGCAAGTAGAATATATTACAATATGTATAAAACATTAAAGGAGGAAAGGGTAAATGTCTGGTAAGAAGAAAGCTTTAGGACTTACCCTTTTTTCAATGGGAATGGGGATGTTTATTGTTTTAGTACTTCCAGGATGGGGATGGCTATTCGTATCATCTTTTATTTTACTTGTATCAGGTTTTTTCTTTATTAAAGGGTAGGAGGTGAAGGAAAATTGAGATTTATGGTTTTTAAAATGCCTAAACCCATTGGTAGAATTCTTCGCAAATTATGTGGTTTCCATTGAAATGAACGGGAAAGTATGTAAATAAAAAACAAAGTTCCTAAGAACTTTGTTTTTTATTTACATTGCACGAGTTACTTTATTTGATTTTAAACATTGAGTACACACATGAATCCGTTTTGGTGAACCATTGACAATTGCTTTTACTTTCTTGATATTAGGTTTCCATTGTTTATTTGATCGTCTATGGGAATGGCTCATTTTAATACCAAAATGTACGCCTTTGTCACAAATAGTACATTTAGCCATGGCTTGCACCTCCTTTAAAGTAGCTTTTACCCTAAGTATATAACGTAAATATTCTAACAGAATTATACTCATATTGCGAGAGTAATATATAAATAATCATCTTTCCTAAATTATAGTTTTTAAAATAGTAAAAAAATGATATAATAATTAATAGGAATAGTATCACAATTAAACTACCATAAGAATGAAAAAAATTTTGATTGGACATTCTTATTAAAGTATATTATATTTAGGATATAGGAGGGTTTAATATGACTGGAAAACTAACAAATGAATTAGGAACCATTTTGATAGAAAATGAAGTCATTGCACGTATTGCAGGTTTAGCCGCAGTTGAATGTTATGGTGTTGTAGGAATGGCAGCTAAAAATATGACAGATGGCTTAGTTCAATTATTAAAAAGAGAAAGTTTAACCAAAGGAATTAAAGTTTTTATGGTAGAAAACAAAGTCTCTCTAGACTTCCATATCATTGTTGAATATGGAGTAAAAATTTCTGCTGTCGCAGACAATCTTATTAGTACTGTAAAATACAAAGTAGAAGAATTTATAGGATTAGAAGTAGAAAAAATCAACATTTTCGTAGAAGGTGTACGTGTTGATAAATAATAAGGAGGTACCATTGTGAGCATGCAATATATAGATGGCAATCTTTTGAAACGAATGATGATTGCTGGGGCAAAATATCTAGAGAGTAAAAAACAAGAAGTAGATGAATTAAATGTTTTTCCAGTTCCTGATGGAGATACAGGAACAAACATGTCTTTAACAGTATTAGCAGCAGCAAAAGAAGTACAAAAAATAGATTCCAATCGAGCAGAGGAAGTTGCAAAAGCAGCCGCATCTGGCTCATTAAGAGGAGCAAGAGGAAATTCTGGAGTTATTTTATCTCAACTTTTTCGTGGCTTTTCTAAAGGACTTGTAGGTCATGAACAAATTGATGGTATAACCTTGGCTCAGGCCTTTAAATCCGGTGTAGATACCGCTTATAAAGCTGTCATGAAACCCAAAGAAGGAACAATATTAACTGTTGCGAGAGAAGGGGCAGAAAAAGCGGTTGAAGTTGCAGCAGAAAAATTAAACATTGAAGACATTTGTAAACAAGCGTTAGAACATGCTTATGATACATTACAAAAAACACCAGATATGCTTCCAGTACTTAAACAAGCTGGAGTAGTAGATGCTGGCGGGCAAGGATTACTATATATTTTAGAAGGTGCTTACCATGTTCTTTTAGGAAAAGAAGATATTGAAGTTCTTCTCGTTCAAGATGAGAAAAAAGAAGTATCTTTTAGTCCTTTAGCTGCTATTGACCATGAAAATATTAAATTTGGTTACTGCACTGAATTTATAATTAATAGTACTCAGGGAGCTTTTCAAGATCATCACATTGATAATTTAAAAGCATATTTAAACGAAATAGGAGATTCCATTGTAGTTGTTGGAGATGAAGACCTCATCAAAATTCATGTACATACGGATCATCCAGGTCAAGCTTTTGAAAAAGGTTTGACATTAGGATTTTTAACGAATATGAAAGTTGATAATATGCGTATACAACATACAAGCAAAGTGATTACTGATTCAAAACCCATAAAAACGCCTCCCAAAAACAAACCATTGGGATTTATCACCATCTCTATTGGGGATGGAATCAAGGACATTTTTAAAGGTTTAGGCGTTGATTATGTTATTGAGGGGGGACAAACAATGAACCCCAGTACAGAAGATATATTAAATGCTATCGATGAAACATATGCTGATACAATTATTATTTTGCCTAACAATAAAAATATTATTTTAGCTGCAGAACAAGCAGTAGAGCTATGTAAAGATAAAAAAATTATTGTGATTCCCACTCGAACTATTCCACAAGGAATTGCTGCTATGCTTGGCTTTGAACCTGGACGTTCTTTAGAATCGAACATCGAGATAATGAAAGAAAACATTTCTACAGTTAAAACAGGTCAAGTCACTTATGCAGTAAGAGATACTATGATAGATGATAAAGCTATTCATCAAGGAGATATTTTAGGAATTGTAAACGATACAAGTATTAAAATCATAACCCAAGATCTGCAAGAAGGTGCTAAGCAACTACTTGGAGAATTGATCGATGAAGACATAGAGATCATTACTATTTATTATGGAAAAGATACCACACAAGAGCAAGCAGAAGAATTAGAACATTATATTCAAGAACACTATCCTGATTGTGAGGTAGAAATTCATAATGGAGGTCAACCTCTTTATTATTATATTTTCTCTGTAGAATAAAGACTAAAGAAAATCTTTAGTCTTTATTCTATTATAATGAATTTAAATTCAGTTTATTATATTAAGGAGGTTTTGTTATGGCAAGAACAAAGGAGCAGAATGAAAGAATGACAATGGCGACAAGAAAAAAGATAATGGAAGCAGGACTTGTTTTGTTTGCGCAAAAGGGTTTTGCATTGACGAGTATAAAAGACATTGCAGAAGCTGCAGGTATTAGCACCGGGCTAATATATCGGCATTTTTCATCCAAGGAAGACCTGTTTAACAGTCTCATAGCAAATACCATTGAAGAATTAAACAAATTTATTCAGATTCTTGATTCGTATGATTCTCCCAAACAGGCTATTGTGGAAATGACAGCAAGTTTAATTGGAGACATCCATTTTAGTAATGAATTGTCGCGCTACTTTCTAATAGTTATTCGCTCAATGCTGGAGGAAGAGGTGCTTTCTCAAATTGATGAGTTCAGGAAAAGTATATTGTCTTTATACGATAAAACAAAAGACCTTATCAAAGAGGGACAAAAACGAGGAGAGTTTAAACAAGGCAATCCGTACAAATACACTTTGCTGTTTTTCTCAATAATACAAGGCATGGCAAACATGAAACTATTCATGGGTGACAAATATGTAGCTCCAGAGTTGGATGATGTATTGGGATTTTTATTGATTTAGATATGGAGGTTAAAAATGAGTAATATAGTTATACGTAAAATGAGTGATTATGACAGAGATGTTAGCTATGATGTGGCAAATGTGTTTGTAGACGGATATTACAAGGACTTGTCCTTTTTCAGCAAGGACAGGGAAAAGCTTTGCAGTGCATTTAAAGATACTTTTTGTCCTGATGTTTTTTATTTGGCAGAGTTGGATGGAAAGATTGCGGGAATACTGGCATGCTCCAATAACAAACACCGTGCCATGCATATTGACAAGAGTTCAATGAGTCATGGACTGGGTTTTTTAATGGGTGGTATTGCATTCATGCTGCTGAACAAGGAATTTAACACCCCTTTGGATTTTACTGATGAAACTGCATATATAGAATGTGTTGCAACAAGTGAGGATGCCAGAGGAAAAGGTGTATGTACAGCGT
>FZPS01000045.1_pt31 | contig 16195 bp, 18 predicted proteins | sample 1817821 | NCBI WGS metagenome assembly FZPS01 (sample SAMEA104158645, study PRJEB21678) | metagenome | place: Germany | collected 2015-04-21
TTCGCTAATATATGGCCCTATAAGCCCTTCAAGGATTCCCCATAAGCTGCTACTGAATGAAATCTACTTAGCCGACGAGAGATTGAAGCGCACCGCGATAGAAAACGAAGCGGCTAAGGTTGAGCGTGCGGTTTTAGCTGGGATAGACAGCGGCAAGGCATTAGGCTATGACCCCATAGAAGAGCTTGAAAGCTTGGCGCAAACAGCAGGCGCAGAGGTTGTAGGCAGGTTTGTGCAAAAGGCTAAGCAAATAGACAAAGCCACATACTTAGGCAGCGGCAAAATTGAGGAGCTGGCGCTTTTCGTTCGTGAGAATAACGCAGATGTAATTATATTCGATGATGAACTGAGCGCTATACAGATAAAGAATATTGAGGATATTACAGGAACTAAGGTAATAGACAGAACTACGCTGATATTAGATATATTCGCGGCGCGCGCCACTTCACGCGAGGGTAAATTACAGGTTGAATTGGCACAGCAGAAATACAGACTGCCGCGACTGCTGGGCTTCGGTACTTCGATGTCGCGCTTGGGCGGCGGTATAGGCACACGCGGTCCGGGCGAAAAGAAGCTTGAAATTGACAGACGCAGAATTCACAGAAGGATATTCGAATTAGAACAGGAGTTAGAGCAAGTCAAGAAGCAGAGAGATTTGCGCCGCAAAAAGCGTGAGAGCAGCAGTATTCCGCTTGTGTCGCTTGTGGGATACACAAATGCGGGTAAATCCACGCTGTTGAATGCACTATCGGGTTCAGACGAATATGTTGCCGACCAGTTGTTCGCTACGCTTGACCCTGTTGTGCGCAAAATCACATTGTCTAATGGGTCTGAGATACTGCTATCTGATACAGTGGGATTCATAAACAAGCTTCCGCATGAGCTTGTTCACGCCTTCCGCTCTACGCTTGAGGAAGTAACTAATTCAGACTTGATACTGCATGTTATTGACGCTTCGTCGGATTACTGCGCAAAGCAAATGGAGGTCGTAAACGAAGTCTTGGCAGACCTGCAAGCCGCGCATATTCCGCAAATACTTGTAAGGAACAAGCTTGACATTATAAAAGCGCATGACGAGGAAAGCTGTACCGGCAAGGTGAGCGTGGATATTTCCGCTCTTAAAAAGATTGGGCTTGATACTCTGCTGCAAAAAATTGAGGAAATGCTGTTTGGTGAAAACAACTCCATAGAGCTGATAATTCCATACAACCGCTATGATGTGGTGGCTTATATTCGCGAAAATGGCGTAGTTGTGGAGGAGGATCACACCGAAGATGGTACAAGATTGAAAGCTATTGTGAACGGCGCAGTCGCGGGGAAGATAAAAAGTATGTTGGGTGCTGTAAATGTTTGATATGAAAGCGAATGAAACAATAGAGGATTTGCAGTTTAAGGGGTTAAAGATAATACTGTCGGCAGATTTGCCTCGCTTCACTACCGATTCGGTACTGCTGAGCGACTTCTGCAAGGCGAAAATGGGCGATTTCGTAGCGGATTTTGGCAGCGGAACGGGTATTATATCGCTTTTGGTGTATGGGCGATACTCATGCTCGGTTGTCGGGTTTGAGATTAACGGTGAATTAGCCGATATGATGCAGAGAAGCATTATTCTCAACAGCTTAGAGGACAAAATTATGGTCGAGAACATGGATTTGCGCGAAGCATACAGGCATTATAACGGGGCATTCGATGTATGCGTGTGCAATCCGCCCTACTATGACGCAAAGGCGCATATTATTCCTAAGGATATTCACAGGTCGCTTACACGCGCGCAGACCGAAACTACAATATTCGATATTGCAAGGGCAGCGACGAGAATTCTGAAAAGCGGCGGATATTTTTACATGTCTTATCCCGTTGACAGAGTAATGGACGCGCTTGAAGCATTGAGAAGAAACAGGCTAGAGCCAAAGACTATGCAGTTCGTAAGGGCGAATAAAAGCGTGTCGCCATATCTGACTCTCATAAAAGCGAAAAAGGACGGCGGAGTAGGCATAAAAATATCAGACGACTTTATTATTTATGACGAGAACGGTGAGCCTACCGAAATGCTGAACAAAGCGTATCACAGGTAGCTGTTATATTTAATATATTGCGCTAAATCCCTTCCCATATGGTTGACTTTACGAAATATTAAGTGGACAATATAGGTAGCACATACGGGAGGTTATAAATGAGTAACATAAGCTCTATGAGCCATGATGAGCTACTATCCATTAAAAAGGAATTACAGGCGGAGTACGACAGATTTGTAAAAGCAGGCAAGAAGTTGGACATTTCACGAGGGAAGCCCGGAAATGACCAGCTTATTTTATCTAAAGAGCTGCTTAATCTGCCGGGCGACGCCCCAACATTTGTTGACGGCGTGGAAGCGGCAAACTACGGCGTGCTTGAGGGCTTGCCCTCTGCGAGAAAGCTGTTTTCGGAAATATTGGGCACAAAGCCCGAGCAGGTATTCATTGGCGGAAGCTCAAGCCTGAGCATGATGTTCGATACGATTTCAAAGGCGTTCACCCATGGACTGTTACACAGCGAAAAGCCTTGGAGCAAGCTTGACAAGGTGAAGTTCATTTGCGTAGTTCCCGGATATGACAGGCATTTTGCTATATGCGAGTCATTCGGTATTGAGATGATACCCGTTCTCCTGCTTGACGACGGTCCTGATATGAACATGGTATATGAGCTTATAAAGGACGAGTCCGTACGCGGAATGTGGTGCGTTCCTAAGTACTCCAACCCCGACGGAGTAAGCTATTCCGATGAAGCAGTGAGAAAGATTGCGGCTATGAAGCCCGCCGCAAAGGACTTTTTGCTTATGTGGGATAACGCCTACTGCATACACGAGTTTGACGGCGAATTTGTTCCTTTCTTAGACATACTTTCGGAATGTGAAAAGCATGGGAACGCCGATATGGTATTTGAGTTCGCTTCGACCTCGAAAATCACATTCCCCGGCGCAGGCATATCCTGCTTCGCGTGCAGTGAAGCGAATATGGCATACATGAAAAAGATAATAAGCAAGCAAATTATAAGCTATGACAAGCTGAATCAGCTAAGGCATATGCTTTTCTTCAAAAACCGCGAAGGAATTATGGCGCATATGAAGAAGCTTGGCGCAGTGCTTAAGCCCAAGTTTGATGTTGTGCTGAACGCTTTGAATGAGGAAATCGGGCCGCACCACATAGCAAATTGGTACAAGCCTAAGGGCGGCTACTTTGTGAGCCTGTATACTATGGCAGGCACAGCAAAGCGCATAAGCGAGCTATGCAAGGGGGCGGGCTTGGTTATTACTCCTGCGGGCGCTACATATCCTTACGGCAACGACCCCAACGACTCTCATCTGAGGATTGCGCCTTCATATCCGCCCATAGATGAACTGAAAGAGGCTATGAAGCTGCTTTGCTGCTGTATTAAGTTAGCGGCTGTGGAAAAGCTGTTGGCTGAGTAAGCGCTAATCGAAAATATAAGCGCATGGGAAACCATGCGTTTTTTATTGTTGCGCCTGTTATCAAAAAAGAATATAATTTTGGAAACGGAGGGCATATGCAAGGCGCTTTAAAAATCACAAGAATACTTTTTCGTTTGCTTATAGGAGCATTTGCTTGCGGAATATTCTTTTCGTCTTCCGTTGATTTGCTTTTGGCGTCTATTGGCGTTGTAATTGCAAAAACGCTGTGCTTCTTTATGGAGAACAGCGACGACTTTGTGTTTATGAAAGCATTTGCAGTTAAGCCGGAATAGATATTATCCTCCCCTTTCAACTAAATCAAGATTAAGTTTTTAGGAGGATAATATGAATAACTCAATTAAGAAAACTGGTACAATATCCGCTGTTATCGGATTTGTTTCTTTCATAGTATATACGCTGTGCTTCATCGCTATATTTATTGTTAATGAGCCGTATGTGTGGCAGGGCTTAGAGCATTTTATTGAGTATGAAAATACAAGCACAGCTGTTTTCAAATATGTAGGAATGGCTTGTATGCTTATTTATTCTATAGCGTTTTTTATAGCTGTATCAGGAATAGCCTTTCAGGCAAGCGACGAAAAGCGCATATTCGCAAAGCTGGCAAAGAGCACCGCGCTTGCGTTTATGCTTTTAATAAGCGTCGCGTACTTCGTGCAAATGACCGCAACAAGATTACAGCTTTTAGCCGGCAATTCTGATGGACTGCTGCAAATCACGCAAAGCTATAATATTTCGGCGATAAACGCAATAAATATGCTGGGGTGGACGGTGTTCTATCCGCTTGCATGCTTATTTATGATGCATTGCTTGAACAAAAAGGTCGCAAAGGCATTCTGCTTGGCTACGGCAATATCAATGCTTATAGGCTTAATCGGCTATATGACTAACAGCTTCATTGTGCTTTTAATCACGATGAATCTTTTGCTTGGCGGGTGCAGCTTCGGGCTTATAATCTGCCTGCTTTCACATTTTAAGAAAAGCGGAGAAAGCAATTTGCAAGGCACAGCATAAATGCTATGATATTATAAGAAAAACTTTAAGGAGCAAGTATGAGCATTATAAAGAATCCGGAACTCTATCCTTTGGGACTGCAGAAAATCGAATGGGTTAAGCGTTTTATGCCCGTTCTTAATGAGCTTGAAAGGCGTTATTCCGATAAAAAGCCGCTGAAGGGCTTGAGGGTTTCGCTTTGCATACACTTGGAGGCAAAAACCGCGTATCTTGCGCTTCTATTGAGAGAATTAGGAGCAGATGTGCGCGCTACGGGCTCGAATCCGCTTTCCACGAAGGACGAGATTTGCGCTGCGCTTAATCACTTAGGTATAGAGGTGTTTGCGATCCATGGCGCGACCGATGAGGAATACTTCGAGCATATCAGGAAAACGCTGGAGTTTCGCCCGCATATTATAATCGACGACGGCGGCGACTTCGTCGAAATGCTTACGAATGAGCCTGAGTTAGCGGAGAACCTCATAGGCGGCTGTGAGGAAACTACTACGGGAATTCACAGGCTGAGAATGAGGGAGAGAAACGGCACGCTTAATTTCCCCATGATTGCGGTGAATGACGCGAACTGCAAGCACCTGTTCGACAATGTGCACGGAACGGGGCAGTCGGTTTGGGACGCAATAATGTTCACGACAAACAATATGGTTTCGGGGAAAACAGTCGTTGTGGCAGGCTATGGCTTCTGCTCAAAGGGTATCGCAAACAGAGCAAAGGGCTTAGGCGCTAATGTAATAGTTACGGAGGTTAATCCGTACAGGGCGTTGGAGGCGGCTATGGACGGTTTCCGCGTAATGAAAATGATAGACGCCGCACCCTTGGGCGATATATTCATAACAGCTACGGGCTGCAATGATGTAATCAACAAGCAGCACTATGAGCTGATGAAGGACGACTGTATGCTTGCGAACGCAGGGCATTTCGATGTTGAGGTCAACAAGGTTGATTTAAGGGCGCTCAGCGTAAAGTATGAGGAGAGCAAGCCCTTTATAGAAACATACACGCTTAGCACGGGCAAGCGCATAAACCTTTTAGCAGACGGCAGACTTGTGAACATAGTCGCAGGGAACGGTCATCCGGCTGAAATAATGGACCTGTCTTTCGCTATACAAACGCTGTGCGTGCTGCATTTAGCGAAGAATGGCACAAAGCTTGAAAACAGGCTGTACGATGTTCCCGAAGAAATCGACCACGATGTTGCTATGATTAAGCTGAAAGCCATGGGACTGGGCTTAGACGAGCTGACAGGGGAGCAAAAGGAATATATGGGAATATAGCCCTCTATACTACCTTTATTCAATGAAATGCTTAGGGGAACCTGATATTAGGGTTCCCCTTTAATTTGCTTACTTATTGAAAAGCGGAAAGCTAAAAAATGAATTGATTATTGCATAGTTTTGCTTTCTAAGGGCGGATTATCGGCTTCAGCCAATTGCTTACAATAGTTATTGCAAAACATCTCTCCCTCCTTGCTAATAATGGTGATTATGCTTTCAAATAATGCAAAATCTATATATTTCTCCCTCCCCTTCTTTTCACTTCTCCCAAATCATGCTATAATAATCTATCATATAAGGGGAAATAAGATGGCAGGTCAAAAGATTATAGCATTGGAGGGAATTGACGGCAGCGGCAAAACCGTTCAGTTTAGGCTTCTTTGCGAGCATATAAGAGCGGCGGGCGCAACTATAAGCACTATGGATTTTCCTGTGTATGACGGCTTCATAGGTCAGGAAATAGGCAAGCTGCTATCAAACACGGGCGAGGTTTCCGCAAAGGAGTTAGACCCGAAAAGCATGGCGCTGTGGTTTGCAGCGGATAGACTTGTGAACATTAAGAAGCGCGACTTAGAAGCAGACTATCTCATAATAAACCGCTATACGCTGTCGAATGTAGTGTATCAGAGCATACGCCAAGAAAACAGATGGGAGCTTGCGGAGTGGATTTTTAAGCTTGAAAACGAAATATTTGGTATTCCAAAGGCCGACGCGTACATATTCTTCGATGTTGACAAAGATTTTGCGCAGTCGAACCTCTCAAAAAAAGGCAGGCGTGATTACTTAGGCGATAAGAAGGATGTTTACGAGAGCTCGACATACATTCAGGAGCAGGCGCGGCAAATGTATTTGGAATCTGCCAAGCGATATGACAACATAATTGTTATACAGTGTATGGAAAACGGCGTTATGAAAAGCGCGCGCAATATTTCAAAGCAAGTGATTGCGGAATTAAAACTCAAAAACTTGTTATAATAATTGAATTGATATGAGGTGTTTTATGTATAAGCCAAGACGCATAGGTATATTGACCGGCGGGGGTGATTGTCCCGGCTTGAACGCGGTTATTCGCGGAGTAGTTGAAAGCTGTTTGAGCGCAGGAGTTCAGGTATATGGATTGTACGACGGCTGGCGCGGTGCTTTGACCGGCGAGGGCAGAACTTTAAGCTATGCCGATGTAGAGGGTATTCAGACTGAGGGCGGCACAATATTAGGTTCTTCCCGCACAAATATTTTGAAGGTTGATGACGGCCCCGAAACCGTTCGTATGCGCATGGAGCAGCTGGGCTTAGAGGGTCTGATTGCAGTCGGCGGCGACGATACCTTGGGCGTTGCCAATCATCTTAGAAAGATTGGCATAAATGTAATAGGCGTTCCTAAAACGATTGACAACGATTTATCATGCACGGACTATACATTCGGATTCGATACCGCTTCGAATATAGCTATGGAATGTATAGACAGGCTGCATACCACTGCCGAGTCTCATTCGCGCTGCATAATAGTCGAGTGCATGGGCAGGCATACCGGGCATATCGCTTTGCAGGCAGGGGTTGCGGCAAACGCGCACCTGATACTCATTCCCGAATATCCAAAGACATTCGATGAGATTATGCGACTTGTGAAATCAAGGCATATTCACGGCGAGAACTATACTATTATCGTAGTCGCGGAGGGCTTTGAGCTTTCAAAGGACGAGAGTAAGGAGCTTGAGGTTGACCAATTCGGCAACAAGAACCTATCCGAAAAAGGTCTTGCGAAAGAGCTTGCCGATATGATTGAAAAGGAAATGCGCAGCGACGATACGCTTCCCGAGGAATGCAGAACCTTCGAATGCAGGTATGTAGTGTTGGGGCATATTCAGAGAGGCGGTTCACCCACGGCATTTGACAGGGTTCTGGGGTATAGATTAGGCGTAAAGGCCGGTCAAATGGCGGTTGAGAAGGAATACGGCAAGATGGTGGCGCTTTCCGGCATTAAAATAATTGCTGTTGAGCTTGACCAGGCGCTTGAGAGAAAAGATGTAGATGAGGATTTCTACGCTGCTGCGGAATTGATGTTCAAATAACAAAAAACCCCGCTTGAACCGGTCATCCAAGCGGGTAAAAACAGGAGGCCACAAGTTTTTGCACTTGTGAATTATGAAAAAGTTTCAAAGCAATCATTCTTCGCTTGCATTGCGCCTTGCATATAAGTAATACAACAGCACACAAGCTAAATAGTACAGCACCATGCCCGAAAGCAGCGCTGCTATAAGCCCCACAATGTCCGCACCGAACAGTCTGATTAGCTCCATTGAGAAGTATCCAAACTCTATCATGCCGACTAAGAAGTATATGGAGTCGTACCGCTGCGCCCCTATCGAACCCTTTGCGCAAGCATATAGCGGCTCAACGATAAACGGAAGCAGTATGAGCAAGTAAATATACAGAGGTATTGAGAAGTAGCCATTGTGCGGCTTTATAACACTCGCAATCAGCCCTAACAGCTGCACCCCAACGACTATAAACTGTATCAGTCTTAGCATTCTGAGGCCTAATTTTGTGCGCTCGTTAGCAATCCTCTCGTCGTTTACGGCAAGGTTGCTCTTCATTATCGAATAAATACGAAAGTAGTTATTCTTCTGCTTCATACCTTGCCTCCTCATTCCAAAATAGTTCGTCTAAAGTCTTACCTAAAACGCGGCAAATGCTTATACATAATGACAGCGAAGGGTTGAAGTTGCCCTTTTCTATCATATTGATAGTCTGACGCGACACACCAATAGCCCTTGCCAGCTGCTCCTGCGACATATCCTTTTGCGCTCGAGCACTCTTTAGTTTAAGGTTTTTTATGCCTGCCCCGTTATGCTTCCTCTCCATACTTGCATATTAGCATAGCAAACACCATATGTCAAGTATATTTGACTAAATGCAAATTATATTTATACAAAAACTTATTGGAAATATAGTAAAATTTTGCATATGGTGTGTGATGGTATAATTGAGAACTCCATCATAATGAAATAAACAAAAGCAAGCCTTTCGACTTGCTTTCTATGGCTCCCCCTGTTGGACTCGAACCAACGACACTGCGGTTAACAGCCGCATGCTCTACCGACTGAGCTAAGGAGGAATATTCATACGCCATCAGAAGTTTTCTAACGACGATAATAATTATACATACAGCATATTGGTTTGTCAACACCCCAAATCAAGAAAGATTGTATATTATTAAAGCATATTCGCGGGCGATGAAGCAAGCAAGGCTGCAGTGCATAATGAGGATATCGCTACCTTATAATATGCGCAAAAGCTGTGCAGGTGAAGCATACCGCTTTGCCAAATTGCAGTTAGCAAGCCAAATCCTTATCATTTAATAATATGCACAAAAAACTGCTAAAAAAATTATTGCGCATAGTATTTTTTTATGCTATAATTCGTTTTGTTGACGCCGAAGTGATGGAATGGCAGACGTGACGGACTCAAAATCCGTTGGTAGCAATACCGTGTGGGTTCAAGTCCCACCTTCGGCACCAGTTCACTTGATTTGTCGCATTTGGCAAATCAAGTTTTTTGTTCAATATCCCGATTTTCTGTTCTAAAAGGTGAGCTATGTCTGAAATTAAGCTTGTTCCTATGACGAAAGCGCTTACACACAAATTCTTTCAGGGCTTTGAGACCGACCCATGCACATATGCGAACATGGAGGATTTTAAGCCCTATGTTTACGACAAAGAATGGGTAAAAGGCTATTTCATGCATCATCGTATAATAGGTAACGTATCGTTGGCTGTAATGCTGAGCAATGAACCTATAGGCGAAGTGGTGTTGAAGAAAATCGATAATGAAAAGCGAGAATGTACGCTTGGAATCCACTTAAAGAATGACAATTACAAAAACAAGGGCATAGGCACTAAGGCAATACGGCTTGCGCTGCAGTACGCATTTAATGAAATGAATATGCTTGCGGTCAACGCAGACTCTATATTGAAAAACACGCGAAGCCAGCATGTGCTTGAAAAGGTCGGATTCAAACACATTGGCGAAGACGATACTAACAAATATTACAGGTGCGAAAAATCAGATTTCAAGTACGAATAACCGGTACGAGTTGCATTTGTTTCGTGGCATTTCATATTATTATAGACTTAACAGTGCACTTCAACACATTGAGGAGGGCATATGATAGAAAAAGCGCTGATATTCGCGAGCATTGCGCACGAAGGGCAGAGGCGCAAGGGAACGGACATTCCATACATGCTTCACCCTATGGAAGCGGGAGCGATAGTCGCCGGGATAAAGTATGACGAGGAGCTGATAACGGCAGCACTTCTGCACGATGTAATAGAGGATGCGCCATTTACCGCTAATGACACAGAGGCGCGTTTCGGAAAGCGTGTGCTGCGCTTGGTTGCGGCAAGCTCGGAGGACAAATCGAAGTCTTGGGAGGAGAGGAAGCAAGCTGCGATAGACCGCTTATCAGCTGAAGTCGACAGAGATGTTCTTATAATTTCGCTTGCGGATAAGCTATCAAATATCCGTCAGATATACAGGGATTATAAGGCGATTGGCGATAGGCTATGGTCGCGCTTCAACAGAGGCTATGCGGAGCAGGAATGGTATTACACAGGCTTGATACAAGGCTTGCAGGCACTAAGCGACTTGCCTGAGTACCATGAGTTTAAGCGGTTGAGCGATGAGGTTTTCGGGCAAGCTTAGGGAAACAGCAACATATATATTATTATCGCGCCTACGCCGGGTATTCCGAAAACTCCCGCAATCAACGCGGTCAGCCAAGTTATAGGTATTGTAAAGCCTATTATGTTGCCGAAGAAATTGAAAGCAAGCAATATAACAGCGCCTATTATGGCATTTATCAGCATTCTGAAAAATATCTTTATCGGAAAAGAAAATATCTTGAATACGAGCCAAACAGCGAATACAGCCGCCGCAAAGGTTAATAACGAAATCAAATTAGGCATACTGCACCTCCATACTCTGATTATATGCAAAAAAACTCCTTATATCAATAGCGCAACAGGTGGACTTTACTTGACAATATGCGTATAATGTAGAAATATAGTTGGTGAAAAGCTATGGTATCGAAGCGATATTTAGAATATCGCTATTTGTTATACCGTATATATAATAAAATGCTTGCGGAGGAGTTAGTGTCCACTTTTTTGGAAAGATGCAAAGAGAGGTATTCGCCCGAAGAATACGAAAATATTGTTAGCGCAGTAGAATATGCGCAGACTGCGCATGCCAATCAGGTGCGCGAATCGGGCGAGCCCTATGTTTCTCATCCGCTTGCTGTGGCAGAGATTCTATTAAATATCGAGATGGACAGCAGCTCCCTGATAGCAGGCTTGCTTCACGATGTTGTAGAGGACTGCGGAATTCCTTTATCCGAAATTGAGGAGAAGTTCGGTTCAGAGGTCGCAATAATGGTTGACGGCGTAACAAAGCTGTCTCAAACCGAGCTTATGACTACAAACCGCCAAGAAAGACAAGCCGAAAACCTGCGCAAGATGTTCTTGGCTATTGCGAGAGACTTTCGAATTGTTATTATCAAATTAGCAGACAGGCTTCACAATATGCGCACGCTTGACCATTGTCCCGTTGATAAGCAAATGCGCATTGCTCACGAAACTATCGAGGTATATGCCCCGCTGGCGCACAGATTCGGTATTGGCGTAATCAAATGCGAGCTTGAGGATTTGGCTTTGAAATACATAGACCCCGTCGCGTACGAGAAGCTAAAAAGCGCGATAGAGCCGCAGCAGATGGAAAGAATGCAGCTTCTTGAAAGCGCAATGGACACAATAGCAAGGAAGCTGAAGGAAAGCGGCATAGAAGCCACAATAAACGGCAGACCTAAGCATCTTTACAGCATTTACAGAAAGATTATAAAGCAAAAGGTTTCGCTTGACGAGATATTCGACCTTACAGCATTGCGAATTATAGTAAACTCCGTATCCGACTGTTATGCTGTATTAGGCATAGTGCACTCTATTTGGAAGCCCCTTCCCGGGCGATTTAAGGACTATATTTCCACTCCCAAGCCTAATATGTATCAATCAATACATACAACCCTGTTTTCTGAAAACGGAATGCCCTTTGAGGTGCAGATAAGAACGGTTGAGATGCACAAAACCGCTGAATACGGCGTTGCGGCGCATTGGATGTATAAGGAGGGCAGAAGCAAGTCAACGGATTTAGACAAGAGTCTTGCGTGGTTCAGAGAGGCGTTAGGTTATCAGAATTACTCGTCATCGGCTAAGGAATTCATAGAGAATGTGCAGTTCGACTTCTTCTCAGACTATGTATTCGTGGTAACTCCGCGCGGCGAAATAATTGATTTGCCATTAGGCTCGACTCCGCTTGACTTCGCATACAGGATTCACACAGAAATAGGACACAGGGCAATACACGCTAAGGTAAACGGCTCAATAGTACGCCTTGACTATGAGCTGAAAACGAATGATGTGGTGCAGATAATAACATCACCCTCCGGCACGCCTAAGCGCGATTGGCTGAAAATAGTTAAAACTCAGCAGGCGAAGGCGAAAATCAAGGCATGGTTCAAAAAAGCAGACCGCGACAACAATGTGCAGGACGGTCGCAATCTATTGCTTGAAGCCTTGAAGAAGCTGAACCTGCAAATAAGCGACTTTGATTCGAGCACTATTGATAAGCTGCTTTCGCGCTATAATATGCAGACTATTGAGGACATATACGCAGCCATTGGCAGAGGCGGAATAGCCGTTACACAGGTAGTAGGCATATTAACGGAGGATATGCGCAACAAAGCCCGTGAACAGCAGTTGGTGGAGCAGCTTGAGGAAAGAGCCGCAGATGCAAGCGCGCAAAGACCCGCATATTCGCAAAACAAGGGCGTTATGGTGCCGGGTTTTCCCTCTATGGCTATTCATCTGGCTAATTGCTGCAACCCGGTTCCCGGAGATTCTATATTCGGATATGTTACGAAGAACAGGGGCGTATCGGTTCACAGAACAGACTGCAAGAACGCAAAATCGCTGCTTCTGTCTGAAGAACGCAAAATAAGCGTAGAGTGGATAGAGGGCAATATTGGCTCATACTTAGTTTATATTACGATATTGGCGCACGAAAGAAAGGGAATTCTATCCGATATTTCGCGCGCTTTGTTTAATGCAAATGTTGATATCAAATACATAAAGGCGGATACAGACGAATCGGGCAAGTACGCGACAATTAAGCTTGCATTCGAGGTTGAGGATTCATTCAGACTGCGCTTCATTATGACAATGCTGCGAGGAATTGAGTCGGTTATAGATGTGTTTAGGGTTAGCGGCGATTGATTCTTAATACACCACAAGCAGCTAATATTATACGCTTTCCAGAATAATAGTTACAGGACCGTCGTTCACAAGCGCTACCTTCATATCCGCGCCGAACTCTCCGCACTCAACATTTATTTGCTCGCTTAGCTTTTGCTTCATAGCTTCATACAGGGCTTCGGCTTCGCATGGCGGGGCTGCTTCCGTAAAGCTGGGGCGTTTGCCTTTTCTTACATCACCATAGAGTGTAAACTGAGAAACGAGCAGTATTTCTCCGCCGATATCTAAAACGGATAAATTCATCTTGCCGTTTTCGTCTTCAAATATGCGTAAACCCAACAGCTTGTCGGCCAAGTAAGCTACTTCCTTTTGCGTGTCGCCCTTGCCTACTCCCAATAATACAAGCAGACCTTTGCCTATTTCGCCAACTACTTTGTTGTTTATGGTTACACTTGCGCTGCTTACGCGCTGAACAACCGCTTTCACTTGTGATACCTCTCGTTGTTGAGTATTTTCATAGCCCTATACACTTGCTCTAACACTATAACCCTAAAAAGCTGATGCGGGAATGTGAGTTTTGAAAAGGATAGCACCATATCCGCGCGTTTTCTCACACTGTCGTCAAACCCGTTTGAACCGCCTATCAAGAGGCAAAAGCTGCTTTTTCCTGAATTCATCTGTTCAGAGAATACCTGCGCGAACTCGTTTGAGCTTAACTGAACGCCGCCAACATCTAACGCAATTACATAGTCTTTGCTGTTCAATGCGTTTAGAAGCATACTGCTTTCTGCACTCACCGCTTGTTGTATTTGCGCAGGCGAGGCGTTATCGGCTAATTTCGCTTCGTTTAGCTCAATAATAGAAATGCTGCAGTATTTTTTCAGCCTTTTTATGTATTCGGCGCAGGCAGCCTGCAAGTAGTTTTCCTTCAAGCTGCCTACGCATATTATTTTAATATTCATTCTTCAAAGAAAACGGCTTCCCTGATTATTTCGCATACGGTTGGGTGCGGGAATACTACCTTCTGTACTTGCTCTAATGTCATATTGGCTTCTATCATAACGCCTACCGCGACTATGAACTCCGAAGAATAATTCGCTAATGCCTGAGCGCCTACCACGCGGTTGTCTTTATTGTTCACAATCAGCTTGAATATACCGTCGCCGCCCTCGTTTTCAGCCAAATACCTGCCTGAGAAGCGCATGCTCAGCTTCTTAACGCGAATATCCATGCCTTTTTTGAGTGCGGTTGCTTCCGTTTCGCCTACGCTTGCTAACTCGGGGTTAGTATATATGACGCTTGGAATTCTGCTGTAATCTATCGCGTCTGCCTTGCCTAATATGTTGTTTACAGCTACCTCCGCTTCACGATATGCCGTATGCGCCAGCATTGATTTGCCGTTGCAGTCGCCCACAGCATAGCAGTTGTTTACATTAGTTCGCATTTGCGGGTCTGTAATTATTGCCCCGCGCTCAACAGCAACGCCTATATTCTCTAAGCCTATATCTGTGTTTGCCCTTCTGCCTACCGACATAAGCGCGTAATCGTATTCAAGCTCTATTTGCTCGCCGCTTTCTGAAACACAGTGAACTTGCGTGTCGGTAAACCTCACAACCTTTGTTGATAGCAGGAACTTGATTCCGCGCTTCTCATAGTTCTTACGCAGGATTTCGCTTAGCTCTGAATCGTTCTCGCCTGCAATATGGTCAAGCATTTCCACAACGGTTACTTGCGAGCCTATCGAATTGTAGTATGACGCCATCTCTAAGCCTATTACGCCACCGCCAACTACTACAAGCTTATTCGGAACTTCACTAAGGTTCAGAATCTCTCTGTTTGTTAGAATTTTGCCCTTTTCTATGCCTTCGCGCACTCCCTCAATCGGAGGAATAACTGATGTTGAGCCTGTTGCTATTATCAGGTGTTTGGCTGAATAGGTTGCGTCGCCTGCTTCAACCTCAAAATTATCGTCAGAAATGCACTTTATTCTGCCTATGCCGTTTACAACCTCAACGCCTTTTGCTTTAAGAGTATTTCTTATGCCGCCGACAAGCATTTTTACGACCTTGTTCTTGCGGGCTACAACCTTATTGTGATCTATGGCTATGCTATCGACGCTTACGCCGTATTTGTCGCCATGCTTTGCGCCGTCGAACAGCTTTGCCGAATACAGCAGCGTTTTTGTGGGAATACAGCCTTCATTCAGGCATACACCGCCCAAATTCTCACGCTCAATGCACAAAACCTTTAGCCCTGCCTCCGCCGCGCGTTCGCTTGCCAAGTATCCGCCGGGACCTCCGCCAATAACTATTAAATCGTAAATCATAGTATCCTCCGAATATGTTTTTGCACTGTGGATAAGGATAACACAGCGCATAGCTTTTTTCAAGCACGGAGAGCATGCGGAGAGGCACGCGGGGCTTTGCCCTGTACCCCACTCCTTTTCTTAAAAGAAAAGGAGCAAAGGAACAGGATTATAAAAAAACGCAATGCACGCCCCTGCATACCATATTTCATTCGGCAGCTTGTTGCCGTCCTCATTCACCCGTAAGGCGTATTCATTCTGCGCTCCGCACGGTTCGCCCCACTCCACACAAAAAAGGGCGCGACGCGCCCTTTGTCTGCATTTTGAATTATTCAGCCGAATGACCGGAAAGCTGTTTATGTATGGCTTCTGCCGCTGTCTTGCCTGCGCCCATTGCCAATATAACCGTCGCTGCACCTGTAACCGCGTCGCCGCCGGCATATACGGAATCTCTTGTGGTTAAGCCGTTTTCATCAGCTATTATGCCGCCCCACTTCTGCGTTTCAAGCCCCTTGGTTGTGGACTTAATAAGCGGATTTGGCACCGTACCTATCGCGATGATTACGCAGTCGGCTTCTATTTCAAATTCAGAGCCCTTCTTCTCAACGGGTCTGCGCCTGCCGGACGCGTCGGGCTCGCCTAACTCCATTTCTATACACTTAATGCGGCTTACATTCTTGCCGTCGTCACTAAGTATTTCAACAGGGTTAGTTAATAGCCTGAACCTTATGCCCTCTTCCTTTGCGTGCTCGACCTCTTCTTTTCTGGCGGGCAATTCGGCTTCGCTTCTGCGATATACTATTGACACTTCCTCAGCGCCCAACCTCAGCGCACAC
>FZPS01000059.1_pt357 | contig 16194 bp, 7 predicted proteins | sample 1817821 | NCBI WGS metagenome assembly FZPS01 (sample SAMEA104158645, study PRJEB21678) | metagenome | place: Germany | collected 2015-04-21
TGGGCAGCAGTGACAGCAGAAATATAGAAACCGCAAAACTCGTTTATGAACAGTATTTACAACATATCAAGTGAGCAGTTGGACAATCCGTTGCTGAAAGAGCTTTTGACAAAACTAACCGATTTTTTCCAAAAAATTGAGACCGATTTTTACGTGATTGGTGCTACTGCAAGGGATTTGGTGCTACATAATGTGCATGGCTTTCAACCCGACAGGAAGACTGCCGATTTGGATATTGCTATCGCCATTACAGATTGGAAACAGTTTGATACGATAGTTGAACTGTTGCCGAAGGAGGATGATTTTTCAAAAGATAAATTGCAACTGCAACGTTTTCTATATAAAGATTTTTTCAAACTTGATATTGTTCCTTTTGGCGGAGTAGCCAATGAGCGAGGGATTATCTATTGGCAATCGGCGGGCGAAAGGCGAATGTCGGTTGTAGGTTTTAGGCAGATGGCTGAATTTGCTTTAACTGTTCGGATTGATGATGGGTTGCCGATAAAAGTAGCATCGCTTCCGGGAGTGTTTATTTTGAAACTTGCAGCGTGGAAAGACCGCCATTTGGAAAACAACAAAGATGCCTACGATATGGCACTTTTGATAGAGAATTACTTCGAGATACATACAGAACGAATTGCAGAAGAACACTTTGATATTCTGGAAGATGATGATTTTGATGAGTTTGTGGCAGGTGGAAAGCTGATGATGCGTGATGTGAAAGAGATGCTTGCGAATGAACAACAGGCGTTTGATTATGTAAAAAACATTATTGCGGAAGAAACAGAAAAAGAGGAAGTCAGTCCTTTAATCAATCAGATTTTAGAAACATCCAAACAATTAAAATACGAACAAGTACTTCGGCTTTTACAAGAAATGCAGAAGGAATTAAATAAAGATTAAGCTATGGCAAAAGAAAAAGAGGAGATAATGTTGGACGATAACCAACTGATTTGTGCCTTAACCAATAAAATAAAAACAGCAACTGCCAAAGAGCAGGTACTTCAATCGGTTATAATGATGCTGAATGAGGAGTACGATTTTGCTTTGACGGATATGGCACGTGATTTTTCTTTCACTTACCAAAATGACGAAGGTAAAAACCGTAGGGCAAAAGCCGACCTGATTATTTTCAGAGAAGGGGCAGCTCACGATATTTCAAAAGCCATTCGTTTCTGCGTGGTTCACGATAGTAAGGTAAAATCAAAAGACCTTAAAAAAGGGGTAAACTATCTCTATGAACTGTTTAAGTATATAGAATGTGATTTCGGATTGTGGACAAACGGAGACGATTTGTTTTTTGTGGAAAATACAACCGACATTCACGGAAATGCAACAATAGAAGACATTGCCGACTTTCCCGGAGCCGGACAAACAATGAAAGACTTAGAGCTTTCGGGCGAACGAGTAAAACCCCGTAAGCCTGCTAACGACTCGCTGATACGCACCTTTAAGCGATGCCACGATTATATTTACGGCAACGAAGGAATGAAGAAAACCGCTTTTTGGGAGCTGTTGAATTTGATTTTTTGTAAAATTTTCGATGAAAAACGGCGGTTCTCTGATGCGGAAAAAGGCATCAGCTATCGTCGAAAATTTTGGGTAGGAGTAAAAGAACAGAATACACCGGAAGGGCAAAAAGCTGTTGAAAAGCGTATCAAAACACTTTTTGAAGAACTAAAAGAGGACGAGATATACAAAGAAGTTTTCGATGGCAGTGAACAGATAAACCTGTCGCCACGCGGACTGGCTTTCGTGGCATCGGAGTTGGCAAAGTATTCATTTTTAGATGCTACGGTGGATGTGAAAGGAATGGCTTACGAAACCATTGTATCCAATACGCTGAAACAGGAAGCCGGACAGTTTTTTACACCCCGAAACGTTATCCGTTGCATGGTAGAGATGCTTAATCCCGATGTAAATACACGTGTGCTGGACCCCGCTTGCGGTTCGGGCGGATTTTTGGTAATGGTGCTCGACCACGTTCGCAAACAGATAGCGGCGAATATGTTCCCAAATTTGTCCGATATTTATTTGGAAGCTAAATACAATTCACCGGAAGTAAACGATGCCGTAAAAGCCTATGCAGAGCGGATGCTTTTCGGTTTTGATTTTGACCCCGACTTGAAAAAAGCCGCACGAATGAATATGGTAATGGCGGGAGACGGACACGCCAATATTTTCAATATAAACTCGCTGGAATATCCGAAAGGAGCCAAAGAAGACATTCCGAAAGTAGCCAAAAAAGTAAACGAAAGCATACGCAACAGCAAAGACCACAATTTTGACTTTGGTAATATCCCTGAAAGTTCGGCATTGGGAAAATTCGATATGATATTTACCAACCCACCCTTCGGAGCCAAAGTGCAGGTGGACAGAAACATATCACAAGATTATGATTTAGGATACAATTGGAACACGGATGCTTACGGACGATACACGGTAAAAGGCAATCTAAAATCGAGCGAAGCACCCGAAGTGCTTTTTATTGAGCAATGTTACCGATTTTTAAAACCGGGCGGAAAAATGGCAATCGTACTGCCTGACGGCATTTTGGGAAATCCCAATACCGAAGCCGTACGGGAATGGATACTGCGACACTTTAAGCTGTTGGCATCAGTAGATTTGCCTGTGGAGACTTTCTTGCCGCAAGTAGGTGTACAGGCATCACTGCTCTTTCTGCAAAAGAAGACCGATGTAGAAATGCTGACAAACCTTGAAGATGAAAATTACGATGTATTTATGGCAATAGCCGAAAGCGTGGGGAAAGACCGCCGCGGAGTACCCGTATATGAGCGGGATGAGGACGGTGCTGAACTGCTTTTTGATAACAAAAAAAGATGGCTCTCAACCGACGAGAATGGTAATACACGAGTACGAAGCCGTAACGAACGCATCAAACGACTGGACGACGACTTGCCTAAAATTAGTAAAGCATATAAAAAGTTTTTAAAGGAGGGGAAGGTATGAAAATAGCAAAAATAAATAACAAACATATTGTACAAGAATTTTTGCGATTTGACCCAACATTCCATTTAAGCGACAGCATTCAACTTAAAGAAATATTGTCTGTTCAGCCTTATAGGTTGAGTACTGTTGGAGAGCAGAGCAAAGATATTTTCTTTGGCAATATTTTTTCGCGAATTTTTGTACAGGATGAAAAGTTTGGAGTTCCATATATGACCGCATCTGATATGATGAAATCAGATATAAATTCGGGAAAATTTATAGCAAAAAGGCAAGCCGAAAAACTGCATAATCTTATAATAAAAAAAGACTGGATTTTAATTTCCTGTTCAGGAACATTGGGAAATGTTATTTATACTAATGAGTTGTTTGAAAACAAAATGGGAACTCACGACTTAATTCGAATAATTCCACAAAATGGAGAAGTTAAGTCCGGATTTCTATATGCATATCTTGCAAGTAAATATGGATATACATTACTTACACAATCAAGTTTCGGCGGTGTGATCAAACATATCAATCCCGAGCACGTAGCCAATATCCCCGTTCCCATTTTTCCGCAAGAAAAACAGGAGCAAATCCACAAATTGATAATCGATGCTACACAAAAGCGTATAGAAGCGAATAGATTATTGGAAGAGGCAGAAAAGAAGTTATATATTTATACAAAACTTCCACAGCTAACAACTGAAAACTATGATTATTTTGGAGTACGTTCAAATAATAGAAATGTTTCTTATTTCTCTAAAAGTATATCAAAAATTGATACTACAACAATTAACGCCTTTAATCATTCTTACCGTATAGAAAAAACGAAAGAGTTGATACGAGAAACATGTAATACTATCACATTAGAGGAAATGTTAGATGCTAACAAATTATTCTCAACAGGCTCTTTTCCGAGAGTTGAGGTCAATCCGCCTAATGGTATTATGTTAATCAACCAAAAAGACATTTTTAATACAATAATAAAAGGCAAAAGGATTTCAAAAAGAAAAGTAAATACAGATAATTTATTGGAGTATGGTGAGGTTTTAATTGCAGGGGTAGGAACATTAGGTGAAAATGAAGCATTTTGTCGCACTATATTTGCCAATGAAGAATTAGAAGGACAATTAGTCTCAGGCGAATTTATTAGAATGAAAACAAATGAAAAATACCTATCTGGATATTTATTTGCATGGTTAAGTAGCGACTATGGTTTTCGATTAATAAGGAATACACAAACAGGGACAAAATTATGCAGACCCATTCCACGTTTACTCTTGCAAATACCTGTTCCTATATTAGATAATAGTCAAATGGAAGAAATAGATAAGTTGGTAAAAAAGGCTCACACTCTATATCATTTGTCTAATAATAACGAAAACCAAGCCATTTCACTGGTAGAAAACGAAATAGCATTATGGCAATCATAAAACACCCTAAACACAGTACCGGTCCGGTAAATGCAGGCGAGGAGCGGCTTTTCAAGTTTCTGGAAGTTAATCTGCCGGACGATTATATCCTTGTACCCAATGCCGAAGTGGCTTATACAAGTCCGCAGGGCAGTGTGCAGTATTTGGAGTTCGACTGCCTGGTAGTGGCACCGCACGCTGTGTATAATATCGAAAATAAGGATTGGGCGGGCTTTCTGGAAGGCAACGACCACGCCTGGTTTATCAATAACACCGAGCGGGCCAATCCGCATAAAACCGTGGCGTTCAAAACGCGTATTTTGGCAAGTCGGTTAAAAAGCGAGAAACCTGCATGGGGAGCGGCATGGATAGCCGGAGTGGTTACATTGAGCCACCCGAAACAAAACAAATTCGGCTTAGATAAAGAAGAACAATCGTATAACGCTACTTTTTTGCTCAACAACGAACTTATCGAGTATATTACCAATCCTGCCACGGTACGTAAGCACCCTGATGCTATCGTGCATGTTCAACAAGAGATAGCCGATTTTTTGGCAGGACAGAGCAGTTTCCGTACACCCAAAGAAAAGAGCGAAGTGATAAACTTGAAGATTGTGGAAACCTTGCAAAAAACCGAGAAGTTTACCGAGTATCTTTGCGTACCCCAATTTTTTAGTGAACGTCGTTTCAAAGTTCGTGAATATCCGCTCGACCCTGTGGGTAAAAGTCCCGCCGAGTTGCAAAATTATCAGTTGAAAGTACAAAATACCATGCTGGCACAGGATAATTTGCCGCCATCGCCTTATATTGTGAAAGCAGAATGTCGTGTAAGCGACGACGGAATGCGCTACTACGAGAAAAGCGACTATATGGACGAAAACACACTTCGTTCGGAGCTACGCCGTCGTACATTTACCCAAATGGAAAAGGCAAAAATATTGCACGATATAGCTCACGCCTTGCAAATAGCACACGATGCCAATGTGTGGCACCGGGAAGTGTCGCCTGAAAACATTTATCTGCTTGACGGAAATGCGGCATTAGCCAATTTTGGCAGAGCGTGGTTTGTGCAACATCATGAATTTGATATTACCAAAACGGCAGTAGATATTGAGGATGCTACACCATTTCAGGCACCGGAACTTTTTGACGATGATGTTTCCAAAGCCACCGACATATTCTCTTTCGGTGTGATTGCCTACGAGCTGATGACCGGAAAAGTGCCTTTCAAAAACTTCATAGAGCTGGCTCAAATGGGCGGAAAGTTACCTGCCAATAAACTGCCGTCGGCAATCAACAGTGCTATTCCTGCGTGGGTGGACGAGCTGTGCAGTCGCACCATTACCGACCGTCCCGAAGAGCGTTGGGACAATATCGGCGAAATAAAAAAGCTGATAGAAGACGCTATTTTTCGCACGGAAGAGAAAAACAATCTGCAAACAGCCACTTTGAAAAGCAAGTTGCAAGACCTTAAAAAAGGCGATATGATAACCAACGAAATGGTGTTGTACGAAGAAATTGGAAGTGGCGGCTATGCTAAGGTGTTCAAAGGGAAACACACCATTTACGGTAAATTTTACGCGCTGAAAATTTTTGCCGAAGACCTGAATATGAATAGCGTAATTGATGAATATAATGCACTTACAGCTATCAATCACAGAAATGTGGTAAAGTTTACCTTTGCCGGAATAACCAATGGCGGACTGTTTTACACCATTATGGAGCTGTTGGAGGGCGAAAACCTTCGCACTTTTACCCAAGGCGACCTTCGACTTCCGGTAGTCAAAGTGTATCAAATGGCAAAAGAGATACTTTCTGCTTTGGTTATGATGCAGAGCCTTGAAAAACCTATTTATCATCGTGATATTAAACCTAATAATATTGTGTGGGATAAGCGGGAACGTTTTGTGCTGATAGATTTTAACATTGCCACCAACTCACAACGAGACAAAAACGAAGTAGGTACATTGCATTATATTGCACCCGATTTGGGAAAAAGCAAAGATGCTTATTGGGATGCAAGTGCCGACACCTTTGCATTGGGAGTAACAATTTATGAATTACTCACGCATACGCATCCGTGGGCAGGCAATAAAATTCCTTCTACCGAAAAACCTGCCGAAGATATTTTGAAACACAACAACAGACTTTCACCCGAGTTTGCAGCCTGGATCATGAAGTCTATCGGCAGTAGAAAATCGGAGCGTTTTGCCACTGCAAAAGAGATGCAAGACGCTTTGCTGGCTATTGGCGAAGACAAGCTGTATAGAGAAAACACAATCAGTGTGCTTGATACTAAGGGACAAACATTGTCGATAGTGGATTATATCAACAGCTTATATAGCCAAACCACACATGGAAATGCCGGAACACGTGCCGGATGGAAAGAGAGCACATTTGACACAGTTACCTATACACAAACCAAATTAGATAAAAAACTGCTTCAATCCATTCAAGAGGGGCAGTATAAGTTGATAATCATTACCGGGAATGCGGGAGACGGAAAAACGGCTTTTATTCGCCGGGTAGAAGGAATTGCAAGCAATGTGCAACGTCTTTCAAATAGGAATGGAGCTAACTTTACCATAAAAGGCGTACCGTTTCAGAGCAATTACGACGGTTCGCAAGATGAAGAAGAACTTGCTAACAACGAAGTGCTGACTGAATTTTTCAAGCCTTTTGAGGAGAAAAACAGTTTCCACGATGCACCCGAAGGACGCATTATTGCCATAAATGAGGGAAGATTGGTCGATTTTCTGCAATCGGCTGAAAAACATCGTCAACTTTACGACATTATTGACGAATATTTCTATCAGGAGGGCAAAACAAAACTTCCCGAAGGGTTGATGATTATTAACCTGAATTTGCGTTCGGTTACTGCTATGGAGCCGGGCGAAGAGAGTTTGTTGCGTTCACAAATAAAGAAATTAACCAATCCCGATTTATGGGGAGATTGCAGCAAATGTCCTTTGGCAAATCGCTGTTTTATCAAGTATAATGTGGACAGCTTTACAGACAGTGCCGCCGGCGACGAAGTTATCAATCGTTTAGAATGGTTGGTGCGTACATTGGTTTACAAAAAAGAGCTGCATATTACCATTCGCGACTTGCGTTCCATGATATCCTATATGCTTACACGCGACTTCTCGTGTGCCGAAGTGGGCAAGTTGCTTGAAGATATGGACAAGGGTGTTTATCCGCAAGAATACTACTGGCAGTTCTATTACTTTAATTTGACTGCTTCGGATATGTTTTTGGGGAAAATGGTTCCACAACTTCATTCGGAGGACAGAATTGTGAGATTGTTGCGTGAAACTGATGTAGCAATGGTAGCTATTCCTTCGGCAGACAGAGATTTGTATTATAAGCCGAAAAGCGAGAATAATTATTTGATTTTTGCAGACCGAACAAGGTCGGTTATTCCTGAATTTAATCAGGCACATCGGATATTGGCATCATATCAAGCCGATAGTCAGGAAATTAACCTGCTGAAAGTTCGGTTTCAAAGTTTTGTGCGGCATCAATATTTTGAGGGACAATTCGATTTTAAAAAGCGACTTCCTTATCAGTCGTTGAGCAATTTTTACGAAAAACTGAATGGCACGGCGGTTTCGCTGGATGAAGTAATGCAAAGCTTAGCAAAAGCCATTTCAAACAGTGAAGGATGTTGGGATGAAGAGTTGTCGAAAAACAATTTGATTTTGGCGGCATCGCACATTAGCGACCCGCTCAGTTTCAGCTACCGAAGATTTCCGCTATCGGAGTTTGAACTGCTGAAAAAAGAGAACAGACTTCTGACTAATTACATCGAATACGAGAATGACAGCTTTATTTTCAGGCACAAAACTGATAAGCATATACAGCTTTCCGTGTCATTAGACCTTTACGAAATGCTTTATTATATTAGCAAAGGATTTAATCCTTCAGTCAATGATTTAAGAGGAAGATTTATTGAACTTCAAGTTTTTAAAAATTTATTGGAAAGTAAAACTTATACAGAAGTGTTGGTGACACAAAATAATAAAACTTTTTTTACCATTGCTTTGGACACACGAACCAACAACATTCACATCGCACCTTTAAATAAAAATGAGTTATGACACCCAAACTTGACAAAAAAGAAACAGTCTTTCGTAATCAGTATATTTTCGCGTGCGATGCAAAAGCCGTGAATTTGGATAACACGCTTATCAATCTCTTTATGCTGATGCGGAATAACGGAGCCAAAATTAAACTGAAATTGCGCTCAACACATCACACTATTGATGAGTTGGTGAACAGAGTTTTCGTGCAAGAACAGTTAGGTAATATTCACGGTGTAAAAGAGAACATGGACGCTGTCAAAGCTTGGTTGCGGAGCAATCTGACCAACATGGTTTTCAGAGGCAATATGGTAAAAGAAAATGTTTCATCGCTAAGACCAATGCACATAGAAGCCTATCGTATACGAAACATGAAATACATTCGCGATTATAACTCTTCCGATCAAGTATATCTGATGCTCAGTAAGCAACCCAATGTATTGAAGAGCCTGAAACAGTACTTGTCGCTTGGGTGGGATGAAGGCTCTCGGCAAATAATCAACAATAAACAGTTGGATGTGGACACAGTCGGTATTTTACATTTAATTGGCGGAATAGAGGTTGATATGCGTGTGGCAACTTCTATATCTCGTATTCGTCCGTTGTTGGAAGAGCAAGCTGATTTGTTTTGCGATGATATTCGTCGATTACTTATTTACAAGGAAGTAATTCCCCGTTCAGTTTTTATTGATTATTTGAAAACACTTATTGGGTTTCATCTTTCATTGTATTTTCAGAAGCTAATCCATCTATTACCAAAAATGATAGAGGCGGGAACAAGAAATATTGAAGACGATTGGAGTATAGTGGTTGATGTTACGGATAATTTAAGTAGTAATATTTCTGAAATTGCCTGTAAAGACATGGAACGAACGCTTAATGGTTTATCAGCATATATTAAAGCCACAATGGAGGTAAATGCCGTAATGGTGCGACCGGACTATTTAGCAGGCGATTTTGATAGCATTGACCAAATGTTGAGTGAAATAAAAAACAGGACAGAGAAGTTTGAAGCATATTACGAGAGTAAATATGCCGATATTCTTGCACGCTTTTCGGATGATGAAGAAAATACGGCTGCCGAATACAGAAAACAGCTCAATGATTATTTGAAGTATGAAAAATCTTACTTCGACCGTTATGTGCAATGCGTTTTTATGCTGAAAGGAAACTACCAATACCGTTATTCACACGACTTTATCGACAAAGTTAGTATGAAAAATCAGGAGAATGCTTTTATGGCTGATGGCAGAAGTCGAAAACATCCGCGTAGGGCGGTAATTGGTTCCGGTTTGTTGGAAGTATTGGTTCAACTGTTGGTTTTGGAACCTGAAAACGATACTTATCAGTCAAAACCGCTTTCCATTGAAGAGCTGATTGGTAAAATCAGAACTCGATACGGAATTATCATTGATGGAACAAATGAAGAGCGATTTAAAAATACCGATGTGCAAACGCATCTCGCCTTCAAAGAGAACAAAGAAGCCTTTAAGAATAAGCTGCGTCAAATAGGATTTTACAACGATTTGAGCGATGCTTATATTTTACAAAAAATACGTCCACGTTATTAAATTTCAAAATTGCGATTATGGATATTGCTGAATTATATTACAATAAGATATTATCTCTGTTTGTTGAAACTTATAGAAATGAAATTGCAACCGCTCAACCCGGACACTGCATGAAAGTTACCGGATTTTCATTAAATCGGTTGCAGGAACTTTTGAAGCTAATTCAAGAAATTCAAACAGATGCGCAGACCTATATTTTATCTGAAACCGATTTTGGCGATGATTATGTTAGTCCGTCGAAATTGATTGAATTGCGTAATGATTTAAGCATTCCATTGTTGGTGCTTATCCCGATAAATAGCCGTACGTCAGCCGAAGACTCATACGGCAATGCTACTTTCAAGGAGCTATCTGTACGGCATTTAGACGACAGTCTATTCAGGCAACTTCTTTCAAGTTTGCCTGATGAAATTAAGTCGATAGTAAACGAAATTTTTGACTACTTCAAAGATAGTATTTCGTTAAGTGAGAAAATTAATTACCTGCTTTTTTTGGAGGCAAATGATTATAAAACAGTGGCAGTTGGAAAAGGGATTTATCTGTTACGCCTGATACCGGACAGTATTTTAGCGGATAATACTGATGTGCTGCGTAAACGATTGTCGTATAATGCACAGAACATTGAATTGATAAGCGACTTTTCCAAATCGATTTCTGAGCGTATTGCAGAATTAAAACTCGAACAGAACACAATTCAGCAAGAAATTGCCAACTTCTTACAGTCGGAAAGCAAAGCTATTGACCAATCGGATGTTTGCATTCATATTTTTGAACAATATCCTGAATTGGATTTCGCCAATTGGTTAATTCCTGAAATGCAAAAAAGAGATGAGTTGCAATTACATGTTTTGTCCATCAAAGGCAAGAAATTGGTTGATAGTGAAGATGGAGGAAAAACATTAACCATTCCGGCAGGAAAAATCGAAAGACTTAAAATCAGGATATCCACAAACCCGATACCGAAAGATTTCAAGGAGTTGAAGTATTTTCGTATCGTAGTGATGGCAGTTGATGGCATGTATAAAGTGTGTGATTTGAAATCTAAAATCAAGGTAACCGACAATAAGCGTGCTTATCGAGATGTCTCTTTCGATGTGCCTGACAATCTGTTTGAAGAAGGTTCTTACTTTTTCCGTGTGTTTGCGGAAGATGAGTATGGCGATGTTTTGAATAACAATGACCCATTTAAAGAAGAAAGTATTCAACAAGAATGGGAAAGAATGAAAGCGGAAATTCCCGAACTAAGTAAGGAAGAGTTTCAGCAAACTAATCGCGTGCTGCTTACTTGCGATTCTGATACATTCTACCTACAAGTGAGCGAAGAGGATGATATTCCGGAAGTGGAAACTCGAAAATCCAAAATAGATAACGTGTTGCAAGCCTATTTCTATTATAGAATAGAGCAAAACCGAAAAGGACTTACTTTGGATATTCCTACTGTTAAAGACAATAGTGGCAGATGGATAGATAGCTCACAATTAGTTAATATTTACCATATTAAGTATAATGCTTCTCACAATTATCAGATTATTTTATCGCGAAAACTGTTGTTTATTGAGAGGGCTTTCCTTGACAATTGTGAGGAGTTTGGACAAGTTCGAGCCACTATAAGTGCTAACCCAACAGACAGCATGTTACAATCATTGCGTTTTGAAGCGTTAGACAGTGCTCTGAATATTCCGGAAACATTGGTTGAAAAACGAAAAGAACTATTTGAACAAATAAAAGCTTCTGCCAATGATGATTCAGGCGTAGTAGCTACCTTCGATTTTCATAACCATATAGATTTAATCAAAGAGTATATCTTAGAGTTTAAACAGTGGTTAGACGAGCTTGCCAATGTAACGCTAAACGAAGAACTTTCTATCAATATTCAGAATTTAGATATGGTGTCAATGAACGTTGAAATGCCGGATGGCAGTTTTCAAGTTATGAAATTGATATCGCCGTTGCATCCGCTAAGATTAAGCTGGATGGTAAATTTGTTTGAATTATATACAGATTGGGAACAAAAAACTGCTGAATATCCTGAATATCAAAAATCGTGGTTGAAGAAGATTGACAAATTCTATTATGGAGCATTAACCCCCGATGTAAGTCCGCTTATTTTAACAGAAAAATCGATGAATTATTTTCATTATTCGGGAGAATTGAGTTTTGGATGGGGTGTTTATATGCCTGTCCCGAAAGGTAAGGAGCGAGGCTTTGCAACCAATGCGCGTCAGTTGAAAGCATATTTGTCGTCTTTGTTGAATTTGGCACTCAACAGACGGATTGACAGTGATGTAAACCAACAAATGGTATTGAGACATATCAAAAATTATATAAAACAGCATCCTTATACCGATAAATTAATTTTAAATCTGTTTAATGCGGGAGATGCGCAAGTCTTTACAAAAACTCTAATTGAGTTAGAACACGATTTCCCTGAGTTAAAATATGAGTTGCGGCTTTTCAGCGACAATACTGCACTTCAACCGGGCGAAGCACTACGCAATTTACTAAACCCTGAAAATCAGATTTCGGAAGAAGCGGAAGCCTTTTCTCAAACTGCGGAGAATAGACTTTTCCCGAAACTTCGTTTCTCAATCAATGATGAGGAGGATTTTGCGAGAAAGCCATCAGACTTTCAAGCCCATATTAGTTTTATTGTCAATATGTTTTCAGCAGAAACTGCTTTAATCAGACAAGACGACAGCAAGCAAAGTTTTTATTTGAATGCTACAATCGGTAAATCTGTTTCGCAACTGATAATGAATGAAAAATCAAATCAATGGAATAGATTTTTTAGTACCAAACAGCATAATAATTCTATTTCAGATTTTTCTAATGAAAGTATAGAACTATATGCATGTTATCAGTCTATTATTGCTCAATCATTATCTGCTACACGTGAGCAGTCTATACCTGCCATTCGCCTTGAGTTAAACAGTGGAGACTTAGTGCAGATTTCACATATTCATGATGTGTCTGATTGGGTAGTTACGTTTGATAAAAATATTGGTCCTGAACTGTATGATTTGCCGGTTACAGGTAGTAATTTACCCTATTTGTTGGATTATATTCCCGAACAAGATATTATGGGTGTTGCATCCTATTTGACTACTCGTCCTACTTCGGAAGTAGAAGGATTGATGTTACCACATTTCAAAAATTTCGGTATAAATATTCAAGAAGAGGATAAATTCAAAGGACTATTGGAAGATGTTCGTTCTGTGAGTAGTTCACTATTGATGCAATTTAATACATCGCAAAATAAAGCGTTTGAAGTTTTAGGCACTACCTTAATGAAGAGAATGTTGCAAAAGAAAAACCTTTTAGTTAATTCGTTTTTCATTCCTATTGACTTACACAAAGAGTTGTTTGCCGGACTTGAAATGGAAAACAAAGAACGAGCGGATAATTTATTGATAGACATCCATAGTGCAAAACGGGAAATTGTTTTAACAGTTATCGAAATTAAATGTAGAAAAACACTTTCAAGTTCAGAAAAAGATGATTTGCAAATAAAGATGATGAGCCAAATAGAAAATACAATTTCAGCACTTGCGCATCATTTTAATAAGGATTATACAAATTTATATCGGGATAGACTTGACAGGGAAGTTAAAACAATGGAACTTCAAATGCTTCTTTCGTTCTACCTTCAACGTGCTTATAGATATGACACGATAAGTCCGGATGCTTTTAAGCTTTATACGGAATTTTTAGAAGGTTTGTTTGATGATGACTTCTCTATTAATTTCAAAAAATTAGGAATTATATTTGATTTTTCAGCACCATTCAGACAAAGAAAGGAGTTTATTCATGATACTACATTTTATGTAATGGGACAAGATAGTATTTCTGAAATTCTTGATAGTAGTTCAACTCTCAAAACCAAATCATCTGAGATTATTAAAGAAGATAATGAGTTCTCACAATTTTTTGAGAAAGTAAACACGATGACTTCTGATGTTTACAAGAAGCAAAAAGATGAAGTTGTTTCTGTTGAAGAAGTTCCGAATGAAACGGATGTCGCTGATGAAGAACAATTTGACGACGATAAAAGTTATGGACAGGAATTTGTGCAAGAGCCTACACAAGATGAGTTGGAAGTAAACAAAGAGATTGAAAGTGATGAAAAAACCGAAGAATTTCAATCGCCTGAATATCAAATATTAATAGGGAAAACTTCGCCAAGTTTACAATACGGGATTTTAGGGAAGACCATAATAGGGGACAGAAAAATTGCTATCGATTTGAATGAGACAAATACCATTAGCCTGTTTGGTGTTCAAGGTGGTGGAAAGAGTTACACGATTGGAACTATTACCGAAATGGTTTTAAAACAAATCTCAAATATCAATCATTTGGAAACACCCTTAGCCGGAGTGATTTTTCACTATAGCGAAAGTCCTGATTATGCCCCTGAATTTACTTCAATGATTTTTCCAAATGACGAAGAAGGACAACTTAAAAAACTTCGTGAACAATATGGCGCAGAAGCAACTTCAATTGATGATGTGATTTTGTTAACCCCAAAAGACAAAGTGGAACTGCGAAAAAAAGAATATCCCGACATTGAAGTTCTGCCTATCTGTTTCCATTCATCAGAGCTGAATGTTCAGGATTGGATGTTTTTATTAGGTGCTATCGGCAATGACTCTACTTACATAAAGCAGCTAAAAGCTATTATGAAAAAAGTCAGGAAAAATATTTCATTGCGGAATGTACGCATGGGTGTTTCATCTACACCGTTACTGTCCACAAATCAAAAAGCATTAGCAGAACAGAGATTGCAGTTTGCAGAAGAGTATATTAACGACGATTATAAACTTAGTGATACGTTGAAACCGGGAAGGCTGATTATTGTTGATTTAAGGGATGAGTTTATTGAAGAGGACGAAGCTTTGGGGTTATTTGTCGTAATGCTCAATATATTTTCATCAGTTGAAAAGTTTGAGGACAAGTCTTTCAATAAATTTATTGTTTTTGATGAAGCACATAAGTATATGAACAATAAAGACCTTACGGGAAGTATAGTTACAGCAATTCGTGAAATGCGCCATAAAGGTGTATCAATAATGATTGCGAGCCAAGACCCGATGAGCTTACCCACTGAGATTATAGAGCTTAGTTCTGTTATGCTTTTGCATAAATTCAATAGTCCGCAATGGGTAAAACACGTTCAGAAGTCTATTATTCAGTTAAATAGTTTATCGTCTATTGAGATGGCTTCATTAGTACCCGGAGAAGCATATTTATGGGCAACAAAATCCACTGATAAGTCGATAATGAATCGACCTGTCAAAATATCAACTCGTCCGCGAGTTACCAAGCATGGTGGAGATACAAAAACAGCAATTGAATGAAATCATACAATTTTAGCCATAAAGGAAAAAGAGAGATAAACGAGGATTGTTTTTTGGAGAGGCAATTAACTTCAAAAAGTTCTATTTACATAGTTGCGGATGGCATGGGTGGTTATTCCAATGGAGATATGGCTGCTAAAATAGTTACAGAAAGTATTCTTACCCATTTAGCCAATGACAAATCAAAAAAATCATATATAAGCTCTATCAAGAAAGCTACAATGTTTGCAAATCAACAAATTAGAAAAATAAGCAATCAAATGAATGTGAAAATGGGAGCCACATTCGCTGCATTATATTTCACGCCGAGATATATTTTTGCTTTTTGGATGGGAGATGTACGAATTTATCAGTTTCAAAATAGTGATGTAGTCTTCCAGAGCAAAGACCACTCAATGGTAAATGAACTTCTTAAAGAACGTAGCCTATCTCCAACGGAAATAGAGAGATACAGCCCATTTGTAACAAAGTGTATTTCCGGAGAAAGTTTTATGGGAGAAGTTGAAATTATAGAGTTGCAGGATGTTAAAAACAGTGTGTTCTTGATATGCTCAGATGGTTTTCATAAAACCATAGACCCGACACAAATCAGCTTAGAAGAGCTAAAATCAGAAGAAAAATTGAATACAATTGCATGTAACTCACAGGATAATTTGACTTTTATATTGATAGAGGGGTAGATAGTTTAAATATAATTGGGTAAAAAGTATATTTCGAAAAAAACAATAAATTATGAGTGGTTGTGTTGATTTGTTCTATCAATTCTTTCCATTGTGCTTTTCGGAAAAAATCCTGAACGTTATCTACATGGTTCATATATCCA
>FZPS01000062.1_pt3119 | contig 16180 bp, 18 predicted proteins | sample 1817821 | NCBI WGS metagenome assembly FZPS01 (sample SAMEA104158645, study PRJEB21678) | metagenome | place: Germany | collected 2015-04-21
ACCCCATCCCAACGCGTTCTCCAATTATTATAACACATGGATGGATTCTTGGAAATAAGAAGCGGCTAAGATGCAAAAAGAGGGGATGCAAAGTACCCCCTCCATAATCTCACCCATTGTTCTTTCCTATATTCTTCATTCTCTTTATGGGTATATTAGCAACTAATGCAGATGTATAACTATCATCCTCTGTCTGTTCAATACGTGATAATCTGATATCAAAACCGGCTTCATCAATTTCCATGTAATTTGAGATCACCTTAATAATATCGCCTTTTACCATGTCCAGAAACTTAGGGGAAATATTTGCCCTGTCATGTATCAAAACCAGCTTCAACCGTTCCTTCGCTACATCTTTACTCTTGTTTTGTTCTTTACTGAAAAATTTGAAAAAGTCCAGCAATACCCGTCACCCTCTCAATACTTCTTTTTATTCTTCCCGGAAAAAAAAATTCGCAGTTTATTCATAAAGGTGTTCTCTGCTTCCATATTAATCAAGGGAACCTCTTCGCCCAACAGTCGTTTTGCAATATTTCTGTAGGCCTGCCCGGCTAAAGATTTTTCTTCAGTTACAACCGGTTCTCCTCGATTGCTGGACACTATAATATCTTCATCATCCGGTACCACTCCGAGCAGGTCTATGCCAAGAATATCGATGGTGTCTTCTATATTCATCATATCGCCGCGTTTTACCATGTCCATGCGCAGCCTATTAACAATCAATTGAGGTTCATTTATTTCATTTGAAGACAGCAGCCCGATAATACGATCCGCATCACGTACTGCCGATATCTCAGGTACAGTAACCACTACAGCTTTATCCGCTCCCGCAATAGCATTCTTAAACCCTTGTTCAATACCTGCCGGACTGTCAATCAGGATAAAATCAAATTGTTCTTTAAGATCTTCACATAATTTTTGCATCTGTGCAGGTGAAATTGCATTTTTATCACGGGTCTGAGCTGCAGGCAGTAAATAAAGTCCATGGTAACGTTTATCCCGTATGAGAGCTTGTTTCAGTCTGCATACTCCTTCTACCGCATCTACCAAATCGTATACAATTCTGTTTTCCAGTCCCATCACAACATCCAGATTACGTAGTCCGATATCAGCATCAATCAATGCAACTTTCTTACCTGCTAGCGCTAATGCAGTTCCAATATTGAAAGTAGTGGTGGTTTTACCCACTCCTCCCTTTCCGGATGTGATGACGATTACTTCTCCCATAATTTCTTCCCCCTAATAAATATCAAACTTTGTTAAATAGTATGGAATCCGGTTGTTTCCCCTTGCCGGGCAGATATGGTTCTATAAACAGCTGTTCCTCCCTGATATATGCAACTTCAGGATAACTAGGTTTTTCGGTTTCACCTTCCGGCGCACGGGCTATAAATCCGGCAATTCTTAGCTGAGTCGGCTGCAGGCAATAAGACGCAACAACAGCCTCCTGGTTACCGGTAGCTCCTGCATGAGCAACACCTCGCAATGTGCCCAGCACTAAAATATTCCCGCCAGCAATTACTTCACCGCCTGGATTCACATCACCTATGATAACAATATTCCCTTCATAGAACACCCGCTGCCCACTTCGCACAGTTCCCCGGACGAATCTGGTCATCCCTTCTTCAATACCGTTGAAATAATCATAGTGATCAGTAGCTGCGCTGTGATCAATAGATGCGCTACCTTCACTAGTTTTAGAATCAGGCTGTATTTGAAATTCTACTTTACCCAGTTTCATATAGCGTGAAAACAACTCCAATAGTTGTGATTGCTCATTGGATTCGAATTCCCTGCCAATAAAACTTAAGTTTACCGTAGCCCCTTCAAAAAAGGGTTTGCCAGATTCCAGTTTTCCGGATGCTGCCTCCAGAATTTCAGAAATATCCGAGTTATTGGAAATATATATATGAAGTCCTTTTCGCGTGCCTTTGAAAACAACCGGCTGTTCTCTCATTCTTTATCCGTCCCCCGATGCCATATTACATAAAATTAATGATTGTTTATTCTTTCTACAAATTTACACAAAATCCTCTAATCTTTTTATTTTTACATAAATTCATCAGGGAATTAACTGGTCAAAATCCGGGAGCGGATTATGCTGTTCACTTTTCATAAGCTTATAGTATTCTTCTATAATACGCCTGCCAATGGGTGCCGCATTCCCTGCCGTCTTTCCGTTGGGCACTACCACCGCAATTGCAATTTCTGGCTCCTCGTATGGTGTAAATCCTACAAACCAGCCCGTATTTCTCTCTATGATACCAGGTTTAACCTGCGCTGTTCCTGTCTTACCCCCCAGAGTAATAGACGGATCCATGTCAAGAAAGGCTCGTACAGCCGTTCCGCCTCTTTCATAAATTACCCGGCGCATCCCTTCCTTGATAGCGGTAACGTTTTTATCATTAACTTCCAATTGCTCATATTCCGGTCTTGTCTGTTGCAGCACCTTCCCGTCCTGACTGCGCACTTCCTTAAGTACATGAGTATCCATGACCCGATTGCCATTAACCAATGCGGCAACATATCTGGTAACGGCTAAAGGACTGACACTGGTTGCACTTTGTCCGATAAATACTCTAAGATATTCCCAATCTGACCATCGGCCATCGTAAAATCTGCTGAGTATATCATTTGCTGCCTGATGAGCTGTCTGATCCTCTTCTCCAAATATGCCCTGATCACGTAAATATTGCACCAGCTTGGAATACTTCAGATCTATATCCACTAATGCCCATGTCTGTTCATCCGTCAACTCTACTCCGTATTTGTTGCGCATTATGGACTTAGTTGTTACAAATGCATTATCCCTCCGAATTTTTTCTACCACTTCCGGGTTGGCTACTACATTAAAATCTGTCTTACCGTTTATAGAAAGAAGTTCCAGACCAGTAGGCCCGTGCAAACCATAAGCTTCTGCCCATTTATGAAAATCCCAGATGTCCATTCGGTCCCCTATTGCTGTAAAGTAATAGTTACAGGAAACCTTGAGAGCGTCCATTATATTGACCCTTCCATGCCCCCTTGCAGACCAGCAGGAGGGAGCCGAAGCCCTTAATCTATGACGGTCAAGTATGGTTTCACCCACGGTTACCTTACCTTCCTCCAATGCTGCCATACCCACCAGCATTTTAATAACGGAACCTGGCAGCTGTCCACCTTGGAAAGCGATGGCAAATAAGGGCTCGGCAGGGTCACTTTCCAGGTTTCTGTATTCAGTAGCCGTTATGCCCCGGGCAAAATCATTAAGATTATATTCATGCTCGCTGTTGGCATAACTGGCCATTGCCAGAATTTCACCAGTATTTACATCCAAAACTATAGCAGCTCCGGTATGAGCAAGAGGAGCCTGGTTGTCTCCGTCATAGGGCTCAATACCTTCCCTCATTTTTTCCAGCTCTTCCCCTAAAATAGTCTCTGCCAGTCTCTGCAGTCGGCTGTCTATAGTCAGCACCACATCGTTTCCGTTTTTGGGAACATGCTCATCCAATACCTTGATCACCCGACGGGAGGCATCCACTTCCGCCTCCAGGTATCCGTGCTTGTCCAAGGTATTGCCGGTGAGCCATTGCTCCGCATAAGCTTCAATGCCGTCCTGACCGAACTTGTCACTGAAGATATTGTAGCCATCTTCTTCCATAGACCTGCCGTATGTTTTCTCATAAGCCTCTAAATTATTTTCTGTGATTCTTCCCACATAGCCAATAATATGCTGAGCACTGGTACCATAGGGATAGTATCTGCCAAGTTCAATCACTGTTTGAATACCGGGCATATCATCGGAATAGGCTTCTAAATGGGATACAGTACGTTCGTTAAGGTTTTCTGCTATTTTTACCGGTTCATCCTGGCGATAGCGATTCAAATACAGATCTAAACGGATGGAAATAATTTTTCTAGCCATCTCATCAGGGACTGAAGGGTCAATTTCATAGCGCTTTCTAAGTGCAGCCAGCATTTGATCGGCTGGAAGGTCTTCCTTGATATTGGTTTCCTTTCTCCAGGCTTGATAGCGTTTCGCCGTAGTTTCCGCATCATTGGTTGAAAAGTCATAGTAAAAACCGTCCATAGTATGAGGGATTATGCCTTCATATACCTTGATTCCATTCTTTATTGGAATATTGTCTATAACAGTATCCCCGTTCTCTTCAATGATTTCAATAGCCTGCATTAAAACATCATTAATTTCTTTGCTCCCGACAGGCAGCCATCGTCTATCCACCTGAGCTACATAAATCTGTCTATTTACAGCAAGAGGTATTCCATTGCGATCCAATATATTGCCCCTTGCACCTTTTAATGTGACCTCTATTTTTTTACGCTCCTGGGCCATATTGTAATAGTGTTCGCCCATATCTACTGTGAGATAGGCCAAACGAAAACCCAAAATTACAAACAGAAATGTAATTATTAAACTGAATATGAAAAACCGATTTTTAACCAGTTTTACAAACTTCTCCCAAAGCACGGACTATCCTCCCCCGAAAACATCCTGCACTGATATATTTTATCATGTTCCCAATAAATAAAAAAGAAGAAGTGCTATCTTCTCCTGAATTGCCACTTCTTTTTCATAAATCTATATCGGAATAAAAGAGACATCAAGTAAAAGGTAATGGGCATGAAAACTGCAGTATACAGTGCCTCCGGCAATATTACCAGAGCAAATCCATAATCAATAGGAACCGGTGATCTGGTAAAGTAAAGAATACCCAGCATCATCAGCCCTCGCAAAAGCGAAGCACAAAACACAATAAATGTTGGTACTACAAACCTGTCTACAAATACTCTTTCATGCAAAAGCCCGGTTAAATAACCTATTATCATATAGTACAGGGCATTCAAGCCTACAGGACTGCTGTAAAGTATGTCCTGCAGCAAACCTCCTGCCATTCCGGTGAACATACCGAAACCAGTACCGCCTAGCAAACCAAAGCAGGTAACAAGTACTATGAGGGTGTCCGGCTGGATGCCAACTATTTGCAGAAAGGGAAGCAAGGTAGACTGGAAAATGATATTAAAGAACAGTATTGCTGCCACAACCCAATACTTCACTTAATAATCCCTGCCTTTTCACTCATCTGCTTTTCGTATTACAAGAACTTCCTCCAGCCGCATAAAATCAACATTAGGCCTTATAATAGCAGTTTTATACATATCCCGTTCCTCATCAAGCACCTCTATAACTTCACCTATAGGTATTCCCTTGGGGAAAATCTCACCCAGTCCAGAGGTGATGACCCGGTCTCCCACAACAACATCAGAATCCAAGGGCAGATAAATCATCTGGCACAATCCATCCTCGAAGGTGAGGGTATTATTTCCCTTGACCATGCCGTTATCCCGAGTTCGCTCTATAATAGCTGATATCGAGCTTTGACCGTCAACAATAGTTCTAACCGTAGCCCAATTGCCGCCTGTCTCAATAACTCTGCCAACCAGACCCAGGTCATTTATTACCGCCATATTGACAGAAACCCCTTGATTATAACCCTTGTCTATGGTCATAGTATTAAACCAGTTGCCAGGATTTTTCCCTGTAACACGCACGCCTTCCACAAGAAAATCATCTTTTTCCTCTTTGAAATCCAACAGCCTTTTCAATCGTTGATTTTCTCGAATAACCTCATCCATTTTCAACTGCTGCTGTTCCAATTGGCTGACTTTTTCCTTTAAACTCTCATATTCTTCCAATAATTGTTGTCTTTGTGTTATGGATTGAAAAAATTGAGATACAGATGTGGCAACCCGATACATGAATCCCTGAACAGGAGATATGATATCCCCCACAACCCCTTCTATCTTTGTCAGATTATCCCGCTGTCCCGAGGTGAGAACAGTCAGCACAATCATTAGGATTGCCAATACAATAACAAGTACCAGCTGCCACCTTTTAAAAAGCTGGGGCAACGTTTCCTCCCCCTACCTAAAATTTTTTTGTAGATACGGCTACCCGTTTCAATGTTTCAATTTCCTCCAGAGCCTTAGCGGCACCAAGTACAACACAATCCAGAGGGTTGTCGGCAATGCGTACCGGCATACCAGTTTCCTGTTGTACCAGTCTATCCATCCCGTCCAGAAGTGCTCCTCCACCGGTTAACATAATACCCTTATCCATAACATCAGAAGCCAGCTCCGGCGGTGTTTTTTCAAGTGTAAGCTTAATGGATTCTACAATACTGGTAATTGGCTCTCTCATGGCCTCCAACACTTCGGTTGAGGTAATCTGCAAAGTTTTCGGTAAGCCAGTAATCAAATCCCGACCGCGAATATCCATAGTTTCTTCCTGATCTCTAGGGTAAGCAGATCCGATGGTGATTTTAATTTCCTCGGCTGTACGCTCTCCAATCATCAGGTTGTATTCTTTTTTAATATGGGAAATAATAGCTTCATCCATCTTATTACCTCCCACTCGGATAGATCGGCTGGTTACGATACCTCCAAGAGAAATAATTGCCACTTCACTGGTGCCCCCGCCTATATCCACCACCATACTTCCGGTTGGCTCCTGTACGGGAAGCCCCGCTCCAATAGCTGCTGCCATGGGTTCTTCGATCAGATAGGCTTCCTTAGCACCAGCAGAACGAGTTGCCTCGTCAACTGCCCGTTTCTCTACTTCTGTTACTCCTGAGGGAACACAAACAACCACCCTGGGATGAAATGGCATAAATCTGGGTAAGGCTTTCTTAATAAAGTACCTCAGCATGTCTTGAGTCACATCAAAATCTGCAATTACGCCATCCTTCATGGGGCGAATTGCTACAATATTACCGGGGGTGCGGCCAATCATACGTTTAGCCTCTTCCCCAACTGCTAGAACCTGCTTGTTGTCACTGCGTATAGCAACTACTGAAGGTTCACGCAGAAGAATACCTTTTCCCCTGGCTTGGACCAAAGTATTAGCAGTGCCCAAATCTATGCCCAAATCTCTAGAAAATATATTAAATAGTCCCATTTATTCATTTCTCCTTCCACATCATCCAAGCGATGTCTACTGTATTCATATTATTACCATTCCTGCTGTATTCAATAACTCAAATCCAGGCCTTCTGCACAGGATATATATTTCTTGAGCATAGTATACAATAGATGAACTGGGAGACCTACAACATTGAAATAACAGCCTTCCAACCTTGATATAAAGGCTGCTGCAAGGCCTTGTACGGCGTATCCACCGGCTTTATCCCGGTATTCACCGCTATCTACATATCTTTCCACTTCATCGTCGGTAAGCTCTGCCACTTTTACCCGAGTACATTCATATGCTATATCCCGATATTTCATTTTTCGATCTATGATAGCAACTCCGGTTAAAACCTCATGCCAACCACCCCGCAAGGAGTGCAGCATGGAAATGGCATGCTCCCGATTTCGGGGTTTTCCCAGTACCCAGTCCTCTTTTACCACAATGGTATCTGCTCCTATAACAAGGCAGTCCTGTTGCAACCGGGATGCAGTTTCCTCCGCCTTTTTCTCAGCAAGAATACATACCTGCTCAGTAACCGAAAGAGAATTTAACCCATTAACGGTTTCCTCTGCATTACTTGGAAATACTGTAAAGGAAAGGCCCATTCGGGCCAGCAATTCCTTTCTGCGGGGAGATGCCGATGCCAATATAACTTTTTTGGGAATGGATATTAAAGGTGTCATGATCGAAAATATAATGCCAACCCAATAATCACTCCAAGAACTGTTCCAAAATTAACATGAAGTGAAGCTCCCAGAGTAATGGTAAATACTAATAGGTGCAAAGTTATGGGATCTTCCATACCCAGAAATGCGGTATGAGTAAAAATTGGATGATCGACATATAAGGACAAAATATGACCAATAATAGTGCCGATAATAATACCACACAGCAAAAGCAGCAACAATCTGCCGGTGCCCCGTCTACTTGCTCTGCGCATGCAAACTCCTCCTTTTGGTTACCCAGCAAGGTGTCATACTTATTTTAGTATAGCACTTTTGTGCCAGAATACAAGTTATTTTGCACCTTTTCAATCTAAAAAAAGACCCTGAGGGTCTTTTTTTTAGTCAAGTACAAAACGTGAAATATTGTCGGCATGATCAGCTATTCTTTCAAGGTTATTTACAACATCCAGGAATATAACACCACTGCTGGGGGCACATAGATTCTTATTCAACCTCTCGATATGGTTCTCTCGCAATACTTCCTCTAATTCATCAATAGCGACTTCCTGCTCCCTTACCATTCTTGCAAGAGCCCTATCTCTGTTTTTCATCGCTTTTAAAGCATCATCTACGATATCCAGGACCTTATCCTTCATTAGGGTCAACTCACCTAAAGCCTTGTCGGACATACCAAGATTATGCTCGAGTAAATATTCGGCATATTCTACTATATTTTCAGAGTGATCCCCAATCCGCTCAATATCATTTACCACATGAAAAAGACCTCCAATCAGCTTCAAATCCTTTTCTGGCAATTCCAATCCGTTGGCCTCTATCAAATAATCGGTAATTTCCCGATTCAAATAGTTCAGGACCTCTTCTCTTCGAAGCACATCTTTGATCTTTGTTTCATCTTTGGTCAAAACGATATCCATAGCTTCGGATAGGTTTTTTTGAGCAATTTCCCCCATCCTCCCTACTTCATTCATAATCTGAACAACAGCAATGGGTGGTGTTTCCAAAATACGCTTGTCCAAAAATTCCAAATGCATCTCTTCCTGCTCACGCTCTTCCCCCGGTACCAGCTTAGTTGCTAGAAAAGGCAAGTATCCAGCAATTGGAAATGTTACAGTTGTACTGATAATACTAAATATAGTAGAAGAATTGGCGATTTGTCTTACCGTATTACCTGGTGACAAGGCTTCAATCCATCTCACATAAGGTAGACCCAGTGAAATTAAAATTATAAAAACAGACACGCTGACTATGTTATATATCAGATGAATTGCAGCTGCACGCTTAGCCGATACGCCTGTACCGATGCTGGCCAGTATTGCAGTGATACAGGTTCCGATTTTCATACCGAATATAATGAATATACCTGTATTCATATCAACTAGCCCTTGCATAGCCAAAGCCTGTAAAATACCGATAGCTGCGGAGGAACTCTGTATAATAGCTGTAAATACTGCTCCTACTATGACACCAAGTAGTGGATTGCTGATCTGTGTCATCGCGTTTTTAAAAGTTACATTATCTCGAAGTGGGCTCATTGCCGTTGACATAAGATCCATACCCATGAACAAAATTCCGAATCCGGCAATAATTTCTCCAATATGCTTTATATAACGCTTTTTAGCAAACAAAATAAGTCCAACACCTACAAACACCGCTACAGGCGCGTACTCCGTCAACTCCAGCGCTACTATTTGGCCGGTTACCGTGGTTCCGATATTGGCACCCAGAATAACTCCAGTTGCCTGAGCCAAATTCATCAGTCCAGTATTGACAAAACCCACTACCATAACAGTAGTAGCACTTGAGCTCTGAATTATTGCCGTAACCAAAATACCTACCAGAATACCCATTAGCCGATTGGTAGTCAAGACCTCCAGTAGTCGCTTCATCCGATTGCCGGCTGCTTTTTCCAAACCATCCCCCAGCATGTTCATCCCGTACAAAAATAAACCCAGGCCTCCACCCAGCATAAAAAGCATCTGATAAGTCATAAGCTCCTCCTATACATTTACATGTATACTATATTGTATAATTTTCTTTCATACGCCAATACGTATTATACTGTATTTAAATCAAACATGAAAGCCAAAAAATGAGCTTCTTTTTTATATATATTGTTATAATTCGGTAAAACAACTCTTTTATATAAAAATAATCATACTTGTAAGTAGAATAATGCCGATTATAAGGATACATGATCAAATTGTAAGAAAGCGGAATTCAATTGAATTCCGCTATTTAGCCTAGTCAATAATATGCTTTTTACGATTTTATTGTTGCATACCTTGCTGCAGCTGCTGCTGCGCTTTCATAATTTCCTGTTGAGGAGCTGCTTCAACCTGGTAGTAGCCCTTATTATTCATATAATCCCAAATCATTTTCTGGTGCTGGTAGGTGCGATACAGAATTTGGGTTACATCCTGACGAAGATTGGGATCAACACTTTCCAGTACCAGATTATTTAATGAATTTGCACTCAACTTATGATTGTTCAATAAAACTGATGCAAATTCCTTGTCGCCTAATCCTTGATTTTGAGCCATTATTCTATCTCCTCCTTTTGTTTTTACTGTATATTAGTGTTGGTTATATAGCCGGAAAGGATCTGGGCATCATCTCTATGGTCTTGTAACATCTGCTGGCATAGGTTTTTCAATTGGGGATCATTTACCATATTCATACAACCTTGAAGAAATTGTACGCTTTCTTGACACATTTTAATGTTATCCTGTAACAGCATTAATTCCTTATGAGTCAACTGAGCCATTTTTTACCTCCTTTGTAATTACAAAAATAGATTTTATCATTACTAGTATTACTTTATACTTGGTTTTTTTACTATGTAAAATGTGGAAAAGCCAGGCAATAACGCCCGGCTTAATCTGGTAAAATAATTTATTTTTTTTAGTCGATAATAGGTATATGAATATTTTAAAAAAGAATTGTATTATTTTTTTTCTACAACAATGCGAAAACCTTCCACCTTGGTAATACGAATGGGGGTTCCCTTGGGAATAAATTCACCATCAGTAACTACATCCAGTTTTCTTCCTTGGAAATCTCCGGTTCCAGCCGGGCGCAAAACAGTAGTTGTTATTCCCTCCAAGCCCACAAGATCATTAGATGAAGAAGTGCTGGTATATCCTTCCTCACTGCTGGTTCTTGTATTCAACATGAGCAGCTTGGATACTCGTCCTCCTTTAGTGGCGGACTTATACAGCCAAATAAGCATAGCTGTAATAACGAGTAGAACTGCGGCTATGATTAATATCAAAACTGATGGAGAAACAACCTGTGCTGCCAATATAACACCGGCTATTAAGGAAATAATACCCAATATGCCTGGTACACCTACTCCAGGTGTAATCATTTCAATTACAACCAAAATAATGCCCAATATAAATAATATAACGATGAGACCTTCCAAACCCGAAAGATCCAGACCTGCAATATTCAGCATCAATTGCATCATCCAACCAACCTCCTTTACAATTACTTCTGACCCAAAAATATACTTTTTTTATATATAAACACGAGTAATGCATATAATTCCGATTATACTTAAATCCTAAAGGTTTCCATAACACTTGTCAATACACAAGCAAGGAAAATATATATAATTGCTAATACTTCCATAATTTAATAGTCATATAACAGATTTCTTATGTTCATAATAAGAGTACAAACACACAAGGAGGTGATATCATGGCAACAAATCGTTCCAGTAATCGTAGCTCAGGCGCATTTGATCAAATGAAATATGAAGTTGCAAACGAGCTTGGTGTTACCCTTAATCAGGACTATAATGGAAACCTGACCTCCAGAGATGCAGGCCGTATCGGAGGTACAATAGTTAAGAAGGTTTTCGCACAATACAGAAATCAGAATCAGCAACAGCAGTAACCATGCATCTTCCGATGCAGTAAGTATAATGATGTAAAATGAAAGCACAAGTCCTCGGCTTGTGCTTTCGTTTTATCATGAAAGGGTGATATTTCCTTGCTGATATCCCTGGTTCGTGCTCTTCTAATTTATACAGTTGTAGTTATTGTCATGCGTATTATGGGCAAGCGCCAGCTTGCTCAGTTGCAACCCTTTGAGTTGGTGGTAGCTTTGATGATAGCGGATCTGGCTGCCATACCCATGGAAGATACAAGCAAACCCTTGCTCAGCGGCTTAATACCCATTGGGGCACTCCTGCTGGCAGAATTATTTCTTTCCTATATCACATTGAAAAGTGAACGAATCCGCGCCCTTGTATGCGGATCGCCTACTATAGTAATAGAGAAGGGCAAATTAAATTATGAGGAGTTGAAAAGACAAAGGCTCAACCTGAATGACCTGATGGAGCAGCTTCGCTCCAAGGATATCTTGAATTTGTCGGATGTGGAATTTGCCATTTTGGAGACCGGAGGTCAGTTAAATGTAATCCCAAAATCAAACAAGCGATCTCTGACACCCGAGGATTTGAACATTGAACCTCCCTATGAGAATATACCCTATACATTTGTCATGGATGGCCAAATTCATCACCAAAATCTAGCCAAGGCAAACCGTGATGTTTCCTGGCTGAGCCATCAATTGAAAAAACGTAATTTAAAAGCAAAAGACGTACTCTATGCAGGACTGGATTCCAACGGAGATTTTGAAATACGCATTTACGAAAGGAAGAAAAATAAGTGAAAACCATTATTATAACCCTGGTTCTGCTATCAATTATTATTGGGATGGGTATCTTTTTTCAAAACATGTTGATTAATGAGTCTCACGAGATTATAACCGGTTTAAAGAAGATAACAGAGCTGATTCAAGATGAAAAATGGAGTGATGCAAAAGCGGATATGACAAAGATAAACAATAGATGGCAACATATCAGAAAAAAGTGGCATGCAGTAACTGACCATGAACAAATAGGTCTCATTGATGAATCCCTTGCCAGACTGGAAGCCTATATTTCGGTAAAAGAAAAGAAGGACTGCCTTGCAGAAATAGCAGCCCTTCAACAAAATATTCGCTATATACCAGATAAAGAAAAGCTCACACTAAGTAATATTTTCTAATTAATATCCACGCTCCAAAATTTTCTTCAAAAACATCCCTGTATAGCTTTGTTCATGGTTGGCTATTTCTTCAGGAGTTCCGCAGGCAACTATTTCTCCTCCTGCATCTCCGCCTTCCGGACCTAAATCCAGAATATAATCTGCTGTTTTTATTACATCTAGATTGTGCTCAATAACAACAACGGTGTTGCCCCCCTCCACCAACTGCTGTAATATGGCAATAAGTTTTTTTACATCTGCTGCATGCAAGCCGGTTGTGGGCTCATCCAGGATATATAGGGTCTTTCCGGTGCTTCTTTTACCCAGTTCATTTGCCAGTTTTACCCTCTGGGCTTCCCCTCCCGATAAAGTGGTGGAGGGCTGGCCCAGTTTGATATAACCTAATCCTACATCATACAGGGTTTGCAGTTTTCTTTGCAGCCTTGGAATATTCTTAAAAAACTCTAATGCAGTTTCCACAGTCATATCCAATACATCTGCAATATTTTTGCCTTTGTACTTAACTTCCAAAGTTTCACGATTATAGCGCTTACCCTTGCATACTTCACAGGGAACATATACATCCGGCAGAAAATGCATTTCAATTTTTATTATTCCGTCACCACGGCAAGCCTCGCATCTCCCACCCTTAACATTGAAACTGAATCTGCCCTTGTTATATCCTCGAATTTTGGCTTCATTGGTCATAGCAAAGACATCCCGAATCATGTCAAATACACTGGTATAGGTGGCAGGGTTTGATCGGGGTGTGCGGCCTATGGGGGACTGATCGATGTTGATAACCTTGTCCAGGTGTTCGATGCCCTCCAATCCCTTGTGAGCACCGGGCTTGGTTCTGGCTCGATTTAACTTCAGAGCCAGGCTCTTATATAAAATTTCATTTACCAGGGAGCTTTTTCCCGAACCGGATACCCCTGTTACACAGGTAATTACCCCTAAGGGAAACTCTACATCTATGTTTTTCAGATTGTTCTCTTCTGCACCTAAAACCTTGAGCCAATTGCCGTTGGGCTGCCTACGTCTGGATGGAATTTCTATACGCTTGGCTCCGCTCAGGTATTGACCCGTGATAGAGTTGGGATTGGCCATAACCTCCTCAGGGGTTCCCTGGGCTACCACCTCACCGCCATGCACTCCGGCTCCCGGCCCAATATCGATCAGATGATCTGCAGCCAGCATAGTGTCCTCATCATGTTCAACTACAATCAAGGTATTGCCCAGATCCCGCAGGTTTTTCAAGGCATGTATCAGACGCTCGTTATCCCGCTGGTGCAAGCCAATACTGGGCTCATCCAATATATACAAAACTCCTACCAGACCAGAGCCTATTTGGGTAGCCAAGCGGATACGCTGAGCCTCTCCGCCCGAAAGAGTTCCTGCTGAACGGGACAAGGTCAGGTAATCCAGCCCCACATCCACCAGAAAACCCAGTCTGGCATTTAGTTCCTTCAATATTTGCTGGGCAATAATAGTGTCCTTTTCAGACAAGTTCAGATTTCTAAAGAAGTCCCGACATTCCTTTATTGACATGGACACTATTTTATGAATATTTTGGTCTGCCACTGTAACAGCCAGGGACTCGGGACGAAGCCGAGCACCCTTACATTTTGTACATGGCTTCATCCTCATTAACTCTTCAATTTCTTCCTTACTGTATTGAGATTGAGTTTCCCGGTAGCGCCGCTCAAGATTGGGGATAATGCCCTCAAAAGGAGATTGAAAGGAACCGGTGCCATACTCTCTTTTATAATGTACCTTTATCTTTTCACCCTTAGTGCCGTATAATATTAAATCCACAATCTTGGGATTCAAATCCTTAATTGGTGTATCCAAATTAAACCCATAATGTTTGGCCAGAGCCTTCATATACATCTGAGCTATACTGTCGCCATTGGACATATTCCAGCCCGGCGCTGAAAGTGCACCTTGGTTAAGTGAAAGATCCCAATTATGCAGAATAAGGGAAGGGTCTATTTCCATTTGCGCGCCTAAGCCGTTACATGCATCACACGCACCATAGGGGGTGTTGAAAGAAAACATTCTGGGATCCATTTCCTCAATGCTGATATTACAATCAGGGCAGGCATAATTATGACTGAGCAGAAATTCTTCCCCATCTATAACATCTATAACTGCCAAACCACCGCCCAGGGACAATACGGTTTCCAAAGAGTCAGAAAGGCGTTGCTGGATTCCTTCCCGTACAATGAGGCGGTCCACCACCACTTCTATGGTATGTTTTTTGTTTTTTTCCAGGTTAATTTCCTCGGACAGCTCCCGCATTTCGCCATCAATACGTACCCTGACGTACCCATCCTTGCGGATGCTGTCCAGCAGCTTAATATGCTGCCCTTTTTTGCCTCTGATGACAGGCGCCAGCAATTGGATACGACTTCGCTCCGGCAGACTCATAATTATATCCACCATTTGATCCACTGTCTGTTGATGAATTTCCTGCCCACACTTGGGACAATGTGGCACTCCAATTCTTGCAAACAATAGCCTTAGATAATCGTACACCTCCGTCACCGTTCCAACGGTGGATCGAGGGTTACGGCTGGTTGTTTTCTGGTCAATGGATATAGCCGGTGACAAACCTTCTATATAGTCTATATCCGGTTTCTCCATCAATCCCAGAAATTGCCTGGCATAGGCAGACAGGGATTCCACATAGCGACGCTGTCCTTCGGCATATATGGTATCAAAAGCCAGGGAGGTTTTCCCCGAGCCGCTAAGCCCGGTCATTACAATAAATTTCTCCCTGGGTATGGAAATTTCAATGTCTTTCAAATTGTGCTCACGTGCACCTTTGATGTACAATACATCCTTACTCATCAATGTCTCCCATTTCTTCCTCTTGTTTTTTTATTAACTCCATAATCTGGTCACGCAGCTTTGCCGCTGTTTCGAATTCCAAAGCAGCTGCAGCAGTTTTCATATCTTTTTCCAGCTTCTTTATCAATTTCTCCCTTTCCTTGGCAGACATAGTCTCACCGGTTTCATAGGGAGCGTGATCCTCGGCAGCCTTGGTAATCTCTATCCTGTCATATACTTCCTTCAGAATGGTTTGAGGAACAATGCCATGCTTTTGATTGTATTCCATCTGCATAGCCCTTCTGCGATTAGTTTCATTAATGGCATAACGCATGGATTCAGTTATATTATCAGCATACATGATTACTGTACCATTGGTATTCCGTGCTGCCCGCCCTATGGTTTGAATCAGTGATGTTTGTGAACGCAGGAAACCTTCCTTGTCCGCATCTAAGATAGCTACCAAAGAAACCTCGGGTAAATCAAGTCCTTCTCTAAGCAGGTTAATACCTACCAATACATCAAAAACACCCAGCCTTAAATCACGTACTATCTCCATTCTTTCCATAGTATCTATATCCGAATGCAGATAACGTACCTTAACGTCCATTTCCTTTAAAAAATCAGTCAGGCTTTCCGCCATCTTTTTGGTCAGG
>FZPS01000227.1_pt32 | contig 16158 bp, 1 predicted proteins | sample 1817821 | NCBI WGS metagenome assembly FZPS01 (sample SAMEA104158645, study PRJEB21678) | metagenome | place: Germany | collected 2015-04-21
AAATATTTAATAAACTTAAAAAAAACCCAAAATATAAAAATATAAAATTTAATATAAAGAAAGCAAAAAGAACCAATACCATATACATAACTTTAACTACAAAAGTAAACGGAGAAATAATCAAAAAAACAAAAAGAATAAGTGACCACAATAAAATTGGTAAAAAGTATGGTGGAGAATGGATTACAACAAGAAGAACAAAAAAAGAAGTGACTGAATGTTTAGAAAAATTTATAAGGAGTATAGAAAAAGCAAGATTAAATAAACTTCTTAATACTATCCCCTAAGCCTTCTATTGATAGAAGCATTAACTCTTGCTTTATATAATGCATTTCTTGCTGTCGTATATGGATTTCTAGAAGGTTTTCTTCTAGAACCGTCCGAGAAGAAGAGTTCACGATTTAAGTTCCTGTAATCGTATTTAACACGGTATTTATATGGAGTATATTTTGTAAATTGATTAGTAGAATAATCATATCTTTTAAAAAACACAGACGGTAATATATCTGGAGGTCTATTAGTGTCACGATTAAAGACATCGCTAATGCGACCAACAAGTCTTCCTGAAGCTAGATCTCTTGCGTTGAATTCATTTTTTCCTATAGTGTTTTCTATAGCCCCTATTATAGGGTTTTTTCTTTTCCAAATGTTATCAAAAGGATTGTCTATTAAACTCATTGAATTAAACATTGGGTTACCAATCTTCAATCCGTAGTCTTGTCCTAGTGGTATCCAGCCCCTGCTATGTGCGTAGTTGTGGTAGTCTGTTGAGTTATAAGGATCGCCTTTATGGTCCTTGCGATACATAGTTTCCATACCTTGAGCTATGTTATACATAAAGTCCATATATCTTCGATTAGATAACATATCAATTTGATATTCTAAATCTCTAATAGCATAACTCATATAAGGGAAAAATAAAATTGCTTCGTTTTCAAACGGAGTTCTCTTAAAGTTATAAAATCTATATAGAGATTCTGCTATAGCCTGATCTTCGGTCATACCATTAACATACATATCAAGAAGCATACCGTGTATTCTTTGAAATCTATTAAAGTATCCTATCATTTTACCTTGAACGAAGGTTGCACCATCAACAGCTTTTTCAATTCCCATTAATAAAAGGTTTTTTTCGCCTTCTTGTTTAGTTATACCGTTAACAAAATGATATATATCACTTGCTTCTTTACCACCAGATTTATCGAACGGAGTATACATAAGTCCGGCTTCTTCAGATTTATGAATTAAATTCATTAAGTTAAGGGTGTCTAGTAGTTTTTGTTTATCTGCAGCAAAATTTTCGTCTGTAATTTTAAGTTGACTATATTTAGGGTCATTCATTATAATTTTTTCTGTAAACGAACTCATAATATAGTTTAAATAAATATCGCCTATTTCGCTTTTATAGAGTTCTAAATCTGTAATTGGATCTAGGTTCTGTAATCTTTCAATAGATTGCTCAAAAAAGAAACTAGCACCAGATAAACCCTTATATAAGTCAGAAGCTTCAACATCAGTTTGTCCTTGGTCATAAATTATATTTAAGAAGTCATTAATGTTTATAATTTTTTCTTGTAATTGTCTAATGACTTCATCTCTATGGTTATTGAATTCAACTAAATTAATGGTTCCATTTTCAATAATCATTTTATTTTCAAGTTCTTGAAGTTTATTTGTCATTAAAGACATTTCTGCTAAAAACTCTGTATGATGTTTTAATCCTTGATTATAAGAACTTATTAAACTTTTAGTTCGTATTAAGTCGCCAAAAAATCTTTTGTTCCTAAACATAATATCATCATTGCCCAAAATAGCAGAATAGTTTTTATGTAAGCCAGTGATTGCCATGTTTAAATAAAAGCCAGGACTTGTTACAGCCATAAACTTTTGAAATCTTACAAGACTATTAGTGATTCTTCCTAATGCTCTTGGAACTTCATAATCTCTATATGAGATATTCATTATTTTATTTATATCAGTTACGCTAGTAAGTCCTAAAGAAATGAAATCTTCGCTGTTATTTAAAAGCATTTGAAATTGTTCAAACGAATCAGGTTCTATAAACTTAACAACAGGCGAATTTTGATTTCTTAATTTTTCTATTATATCTTGAAACTCTTTATCATCTTTAGCTAAATTAGCTAAGGCATCTAGGTTAGTTTCTCTTGTATCGTTTTCTTCTATTTTTCTTTTAAAGGTCTGCAAATCCTTTTCAGATAAATTAGTGATTAACGATATTTTATACATTTTAGATAAGTATCCTGTAGTTAAAGATTCATAGAAGGCTTCATCATTATATCTTTTTTCGCCATATTCATTATAGTATGCGAAAGCTTCTCTAAAGTCTTTTATAGGTCGTTGATACTTACTAAGTTGATTAATCTTATTATCTATATAGAACAAACTTTTAGAGGCTTCTCTAATGTTGTTTGTTCTTTCGACTTCTTCTTTGAATGAAGATTTTAATCTTCTACCTGCGTAGTCTTTTATATTATTTATATATTGATAATATGTTAGTTTACCTTCTAAGTCTTTATTAGGATTTGCCGTAGTTCTAATCTTTTCTACATAAAGATTCTTATTAATTTCTTCCCAGATTTCATTAATAGTTTCTTCAATGAATATTTTTTTAATTGCTTCGGTATCTTCATAATTGATTTTATATGCTTCTTGAGTTTCTTCATCGACTACATCAACAGAAAATTCAACTTTACCGTCGATAATTTGAACTCTACTGTTGTCTTTTATTGTAATACCTTTTTCTTTTAACTCATTAAAGACTCTATTGAATTCAGCTTTGAATACATCTTGTGGAATAGTTCCTTCTTCTTCAGGAGCTAAGGGTCTGTTTTTTATATATTCATCAACTTTTTGCCAATCATTAGTGAGTGCTGCGTTCATAATTAAGTTTTTGAACTCTACTCTAGCGTTATCGAAATAGGTTTTATTTGTTTCGTTGTGCTTTGTAATTGTCTTTAAAGGGTTGATAATCTCATCTTGTTCTGCTAAATAATTCTTATAATTAGAATCGTGTTGTTTTAATGAGAAGTGATCTTCGCTTATATCATCATTAAGCAACTTAAAAAGATACTTGGTTAAGTATTTTTTGTCTGTATTTAACAGTCCATTAAACGCCATTCGCTTAAAGAATATATCTAGGTTTTCTTCATATTCAATTTTATCATTAACATTTCCTGTTGAAAACTCAAGGCTAACACCTTTATCTTTTAACTCATTTAAAATAGCATTATATTCATTAACGAGTAATTCAATTATATCATCGTTCTGGTGAACGCCTAAGGCTTCAGCCATAATATGTTTATCAACTTGCTGATCGACTTTAGTTGCAATTTCCCAACCTGTTTCATAAAACTTTGAAACAAATAATTGAGTATCTCTTTCTTGAGTTTTTAAGAACTTTTCAGTAGTTTCTTTTTTTATTGCTTCTCTTTCTTCTTTATCTTTTATACCAACTAATTGTTTTTCGATTTCGGTATCTAATAATTTTTTGAAGGTTATAAATTCTTCTGCTTTTTTTCTAATGGTTTCATTGTCCATATTAAGTAAAGCTTCCATGTTTCCTTCAACTTTTTCTCTAATAGCATTCTCTAAATCTTTAGCGTCTATTTTATAAAAGTCGTCGCCATAAGCAAACAATTCTTTATTTAAAAAATCATATTTCATTTCTTTATCTTTATATTTAAAGGCTTCTTTTAATTCAATGTATGCTTGCTTATCGTCTTTAAGAGCTACTGCCTTTTTATATCTTTCATAGTGATATGAAGATCTTAATGTTTTATCACTTTGAGATGTAAAGTAATTCTCATCAACGGTGCTTAATCTTTTATTCATATATTCATATGCATTATTTTCTTTAAAAGACAAAGTGCCCATGTGCATAATATTTTGTAGAGAATCTACAATAGTATAAAAGGCGTCTTGTCTTATAAACATTTCGTTAAAGATGGTGTTGCTGTCTGTTTCTCTTGTAACTAAATTGCCATCTTCGTCATACATAACATCGTTAACAATTTTCTTATATTGTTTTTCTCCGTTTTCGCCTAATAATGGTGTATCTCTTAAAACTATATTTCCATACTTTTCATCTATTATTAATTGAGTAGTGGTTATTAAAAATCCATTTTCTTTAATTCCATTTATTGCTTTGTTATATTCGTCTATGATAGGCTGAAGATCGTCAGCTGTTAAAGTTAAGTTATAGTTTTGGTTTATTATATTTGCTAAGTCATTAGCTGTATTGTCAGGGTTATTTGTTCCTTTCAAAAACACTTTAAACAATTCAGTCATTTTTTCAGAGTAAAACTCTCGTTCTTCTGGAGTGTAATTTAAATTATTTCCATAACTATACTTAGTCATAAAGTCTTTTTTAAACTTTTTGATTATTTCTTTTTCTATCTTTAATAATAACTTAATATCTTGTTTGTCATCTAAATAATCTTTACTTTCAAGCATTCGTTTTTTGACTTCTTCAAAAGTCATAGTTTCGATATCTTCAAAAACTTGATTTGTTTCAATCTTGTGGTTGATAATTTCTTTATTTATTTCAGATTTAAGTATTTGTTCATACTCATAATTTATTTGTCCAATATCATAAGTTATATTTTGACCTATAAATGTTTTGTCTTGAGCAACTTTAAGGAATCTTTCTATTGCTTCTTTATTAAAGCCGAAAGTATTTTTTAACATTTCTCTTTTAATGTTATTAATATGTTCATCTGTATAACCTTTTGACTTTAAGAAGGCTATTGCTTCATCATTTAATTCTTTGATTAAGAAATCTTGGACAATTTGTTCTTTGCCATTTTCATCAAAATATATATAAGACAATTCATAGATACCTGTTTTAGTTCCGAATGTTGTTTCAACATCAAAACTCATATAGTTTTGTCTTTTTTCAGGATCTAATAAATCCATTATTTTATCTTTGAATATTGTTTTACCTTGTTCAGGTTCTAAGTTTTCGAATATATTTATTTCGTCATTTGTCTTTTCGCTAATTCTTTTTTGTAATTCAGCAAAGCTTAAAAGAGTTTCCATAGTTAACTTAACATCAACTGCTGCAGTATGAAGTTTTTTGTTTTTAATATGAATATCAGTAATCATATTTCCTATTTCTTCACCAAGAACATCAGAAGTTAATATTTCACTCCCAGATAAGTAACTTGATATTTGAGAATAAATATTATATAAGCTTTTATTTTTAATGTTTAAACCTCTTGGAAATTGTGCGAGTTGAGATATTGATAATATATCTAAATGGTCTTGTTCTAAAATTAATTTTAACCTGTTATTAAAGTTTTGTAACTTTTCTTTTATGGCTTCTCTTCTTTCATCATGAATATTATTTTCGTCTAATATTTTATCTATATCAGCTTCGTCTTCTAAGAGTTGAGAAGTGATTTGCCAACTTTGTTTAAAGAAGGAACGATTTTTAAATTCATTTTCTTCTTTAATTATATCTACGACTCTATCAATTATTTTATTTTGCTCTTGAATACTACGAGCAACAATTACACCTTTACCGAATTCATCTATGGTTTCGCCTACACCTATTGATTGTTCATATAAAAGTTTTCCATAAAAGACTTTAATAAAATCAGCAGGTTCTAAAAAGAATGTATGTGTATGTGGATTTTCTTGTAGATAAGTTAAAAGTTTTTGCTCAACTTCTCTTAGTTGCATAAATTCTTCACTTGATAGTGACATAACATGTTCGTTATATAAATGTTTATAAACATTGTTAAGAGTTATATCAGGGTTGTCAGATTTTTTTTCTAATTCAGTATTAACTACTATATGGTTTTGAATATCTAATCTAAATCTTTCTATAGTGTGAGGCATTATTTCAGTGTTGTGTGTTCTAGATATTTGAGCAGAGAACTCATTTAGTAATTGAAAATATTCTAATATTTGATGAGTAATTAAATATGCTTTCGGTGAAAAACTATTTAACTGTTCCTTTATTCTTTCAGAAACTTCACTGGCACCACCAATACCAGATAATCTATATAAATCAAGATAAGCATTATGGACTTTATCGCTTTTATTAATTTCATGATTGAGTTGCCCAATTTCAGATTGAGCACCTTCTTGTTCGTAAGGCTTTCTTATGTTGCTGAGTAATCTTTGAGTTGAGTATTGTTCTTGTTTATCTTTAGTAGTTGAAGATATATAAAAGATCGAAGCCCTTGTATTATCTGTTGAACTAAATTGTCTATTTAAAAATCTAAGTTCTCCTTCTTCATTATAATACCAAGCGTTTTGTCTTGACTCTTGGTCTAAAAGATTTCTTCTTAAATCTCTTGGAATATCTCTTACGAATTTATTAAGTAAAACAAAATGTTCTTTTTCTTTTTTAAGTTCTTGTTTTATAGAAGTGCCTTTATCTAATATAGGATAATCAACTAAAACTTTTTCTGCTTTTTTATATAGATACATAATGTTTTTTCTTGCTTCAGGTGTTATAGTAGAATATTTGTTTAATTTAAAATCTTCTTCAGAAAAAGATAAGCCATAGTCTTTATTTGAATTATCAACTAAATATCCTTTTCTTATTTGATGTATTTTAGTTAAGTAATTTAATTTTTGTTCTTGTGGCATATTATTAAAATCTAAATGAGCACCGTAATTATTTCCACTTACTAACACTGTATGAAAGTCGTGAAATAATCTAGATAATTCTCTATTAGTTATATTAGGATCTACTTCTCTAAACTTTTTTAATAGACTATCATATGATTCTTTATCTTTATATTCAGATTTGTCTTCTTCATCTAAAGAAATTAATCCATATTTTTGGGCTTCTTTTAAAAGTGCAGAATTACTAACTTCGTCAGCCGATTCTAAAGATTCTCTGTTTACTTCAAAGATATTTATTTTTTGATTGTTTTCAAACAAGTGCCTAATAAGGTTATTGACTATATAAGTTTCTTTACCACCTTCGTCTGTTGTTCCTGTAATAAATTTTGAAATAGTTTGAAATAAGAGGTATGGAGTTACTGCGTTTTTTAATTCGTTTATACCCTTTACATCATTAGAGTGAGCTAATATAGATACTAAAGCAGATGATTCTGCTAAATTGATTCCTTCCGGCACAACTAATTTAGCTTCTTTATTTTCTTCAGTTATACTAATATTAGATAACGCTTTGTTGACACCAAAAAACAAACCCGTTTCATAACTTACATGGTTGTGGAACAAAGGAGATAAGTTTACATGTCTATCATGTCCAAGTTTATTTAAAGATTTAACTATTGCTTCTTCAAAATTTGTTTTAAGGCGGTTATTAATTTCTTCTAACGCTTTGTTGTTTATGAAACCTCTAACTGATTCAAAGTGAAAGTTTTCTAAGTTTTCATTTTCAAGATCTAATAGTTTCCTATTGACTGCTATATTATATTTATAAATAGCTGATCCTGATAAATATGTTGCAAAGTTTTTATCTGTTATTTGTCTACCATTTGCTTGCAGAAGGTCGATAATTCTAATTCTTTTAGACATAGCAGTATCTTTATAATTAAGAGTTATATATAAGTCTTTTATAATTTCTGGCGATAGCATTGTTTTGCCTTTGAATAAATCTACAATTGTTTCTGTAATAGATTTATAGATAGGTCTAATGAGTTCGTTTTCTTGGTAGTGATTTCCTTTTTCTATTTTACTTAATATATAATTGAAGCCTTGAACTTTTTCATTATTGATTGTAAAGTCTAAAGAAGCATTGTAGATATTTATATATTGTCTATGCCACCCTTGAGGAGTTACTTCTTTTATGTCTTCTGATTCTATTTCTTCCATTTCGTGTTTTCTTAAAACGGAGTTAATCATATTTGTTAGATATTCTTCATTAGAAGGCATTTGTCTTTCTTTTATTTCATCATCTGATTCAAAATAAGGAAGTAATTTTTCTTCAGCGAATTTCTCTTCCATGATCATAAATCTATCAATAAGTTCTTTTTTTGTAGTTTCTAAATTATTAGTGTATGCTGTAACTAAAGCTTCTTTAATTTTTTCTAATAAAAGTTCTTTTTTAGTTTCTCTTTGTATTTTATACCAAGGTTTTTTAAAGTTTTCTTTTAATATTTCAATAGTTTCTGGACTGTGCTTAACTAAAAAAGCTTCATATTCATTTTTGTTTTTAGATTCTATAGCTTTTGATATTCCTTCGGTTTTGTAAAACATAGTTATATCTGAATGTGCTGCAAAAATAACTTTTATAATATGCTCTTGAAAGTTTTCTTTTTTATTTCTTTGAACTAAGTCATAGAATCTTTCAAATGATAATCTATATTCTTCACGACCATGTTTAGTGTAGTCAAATGTTTTTTGTGCATAGAAATCTTTTAACAAAGAAGTGAATGAATAAAAATCATCAACGCCAAGTTCTTGTAATTTTTCTCTAGCTTCATTATACTCAGGGTGCATACCATCTCTAGAACCAAAATCAATTAATTCTTCAAACCATTGTCTATGTTCTTTATCTGATAAATACCATTGATCTATAAAGTCAAATTCGCCAGTGAGTTTACCTGAGTATTCTTTTAATGTATATTGCTTTAAATATGAAGTTTCAAAATCTTCATCGTTATTTATATCCGTGAGTCCTTTACTAATTAGTTTATTATGTTTTTCATTAAACTCTTTTGTGTATTTAGTTTTTTTGCCTAATTCATATTCTTCAATATCGGCTTCTCTTTTGAAAGCGTCTATATTATCTCTATTAACTCTATTTTTATAAGCAAATGATTCCTGTTCGATTTCAATGCCTTCAATATTTTTAATATCTTCTAAGGCATCGTAAATACGCATATCAGTGAACTCGCTATCTTTTTCATAGTTATGTTCAAATGCAAACTTAAAAGCTTCTCTCTCTTCATCTGTTGCTCCTTTAAGCGAGAAGTGTGACATACCATCTCCGTCATGGTCAGCGTTTAATAAGTTATGCATGCTTAAAGAAAGCGACATTACTTTTGAGTCTTCATTAGGGTCGACTTTATATTCAACAAAAATAAAACTTCTTCTTCCTTGTGTTGGTGATCTTAAGATGATTCCATAGTTAGAATTTTCGCCAATCCAATTTTCACCATCATAAATTTCCATTTCAATTAATTGTTGTTTAGGAAGATAAACTTCGTTATGTTTTAATTTTGTGTTGGCCATAATTTTATTATAACCAGAATTTGCCATTGTTCGTTTAAAGAAATCATTTTTAACTTTACCAGCCTTACCAGTAAGTTCACTTTGATTTGAATCGTCAACATATATGTATTTGCTTAATCTTTCATCGCTTTCTATTTCAGATTTTTTTAATACAAAGTTAAGTATTTTTTGATTATAATCTAAGCTAATTCTTTCGCCGTTTTCTATTTTAGAGATTTCATTAGTTAAAGCAAAGGTATATAATTCTTCAATACCTAAATTAATTCCTTCTGTTGAAGAAGTTATATCTTTCATATTTTCTTTTGTTCTGTCACCTGAAGCTTTATAACCTTTTTCATTTATGCCATCTGTAAGAGTGTCAGTTATTGAGAAGTATGAATAACCAGTTTCAACATTTATATCATTAATATTATTCTCTAATATGTTTTTATCGTTATCAACATATGTAATTGGTGAGGTTCCATCTTCACGATAAAAGTTTCTATTTTCATCAACCTGGACATCTTTAGTAGCAGAAAGTTCAGCTAAAAAAGCATTTAGACCTCTTCTAGTTACAGAAGATTTTGAGATTATTACTTCTGGTAAAGCTTCGTCTTCTTTAAGACCCATAACTTTTCTAACTTCTTTTGCGTCTTCTATCTTGATTGTGTTTTTATTTGTGTGCCTATTCATTAATTTAATGCCGTCTGTAATTGTTCCAAGAACTGGATGAACCCAGACCTTTTTCTCTTCGTCATAAGTTGCAGGGACCACGATTATATCTTCGTGAGTTGTAGCACCTTGGCTGCCTTCAGAGTCATTATAATAATCCATAAGATGAACTTTTAAGTTAAGTCCTATTTTTGAGTTTTCTAATAACGCAGGATTGTTTTTCATATATTTAGTTTGCATTAATGGTTCTTCATATTTTATTGTTGTGTTAGTGTATTCATGTCTCTTTGCCTGTCCAAGGGCAAAAACGGGTCCACTTGATCTTCCTACTATTTCATAAGATCTATTGAGTGGCATATATACATCGTTTAACGGAACGTGTCTATAGACCTCTATCTCAACTCCATTAGAATCAATTATAGTATCTTTGACTTTAACATTTCTTAAAATAACATTTGGGTTACTAGGAACCGAACGTAATGAATACTTGTTATCATACATTCCAGGAATAGGGTTGCCATCAAGATCGGTTACTTGTATTTTAGGTTCAAGGACAGTGTCAACAAAACTGTCATAGTCAGTGGAGATTAATTTTTTTTGTTCATCTGTCATTCTTTCGCTTAGTGTTCTTAGAAGTATTTGATAATCAACATCTTTGCTATCATCAACATAAACAAAGTCTGAAACTTCTTCATTGACACCTTCTGCAGAAGTAGTTCTTTGATCATAAAAAATATTAAATAATTTTTGTTGAGATAGATAAGGCGTAAATTCATCTGCATTCTTTGGGTCTAGTTGTAATCTAATTTCATTTAATATAGTTGTTTCTATATCTGTCATAAAACTGAGTTTGGAATGTTCTTCATTGAAAACTTTTTGTTGAATATATAGGTTACCATTTATTCTATATGCTCCTTCGATAGGTATGCTGTGGCTCACACCCTGCTCATCAATTACTTCGCTTATTTTCATAGGTTCGAATTCGCCAGTTTCTTCGTTGAAGGTTCCTTCCATTTCTGGAACAAACAATTCTATTCTTTTTTTCTTTGTTTCAAAACCTTCTTTTTCATCATCTTTTATTTCAGTTTCAAAAGAAAGAATTCTATATTTAGTTGTTTCTGTTGTTTTTTCTCTTACAACAACATTTTCTCCTTTTTCATTTTCAACTATATTAAATTTTCTTTTACTAGTTCTTTCAATGTCTATTGTTCTAACATCTGAAACTTTAACATTGTCTATCACTGTATTGTTATTAAGGTTTGATATTCTTTCTACTAAAGAACTTAAGATAGAGTTTGAACCATATTTTTTAATTACTTTTTCTTGGTTATGTTTTGTTCCTTCTGGGTCACTAACATAAACAAGATCAAAGTCTTTAGTTTCTTCTCCTGGTTTTATATTAGTTAATTCTTTTTTTCTTTGTTCTCTTATAGCTTGTTGAATAGTAAAGTTATTCAAAGTCATTTCTTCAGCGAGCAAATCATTATCTTTAGGTAATTCAAAGCCCTTAAAAAATAAATGTAATTCTGGATCAGCATTACCAATAAACACTTCAGGGTTTTCTATATCATACATTTTCATTTTTCCATCTTCAATTTTCATAATAACGTCGCCGTGTTCTTTTGTGTTAAATCTAAATGTTTTTTCGTGTCGAGCTCTTCGCCATTCCGAAGGAATATATTTTAAAGATTTTTCAGAGCCGTTATAAAGTTGACTAAATTTTAACAATTCAACATAGATTCCGTCTTTATTTTTATATAAACCTTCTTGTAGTTTAAGTGTTTTGATTGCGTCTTCAGAAGGAATTTCATGTTCTTTAAAAAACTGATTTAATGATTCTTGTAGACCGTCTTTATCTAAAGGATCAAAAACAATGTTTTCACTTATTTTATCAGTTTGTCCTCTAACTATAAATTGAATTTGTCTTGAACTCAATAGTTGTCCATACTTAGAATTTTTAAATGCAGTAATTAAAGCATTCTCATCATACCCCGTTATATCTTCTTTGGCTTTTGATTTAATTACTTTTTTTATACTATCTTTTTTATAATGTCTGATTCTAGTAACAGCATCTAAGATAACAATCTGTAATTCATTTTTAACATCATCATCAAGATTTCTGTTTTGAGTTATTTTATCAAGAATAAGGTTGGTTGTTTTATTGTAATCTTCTAAAATTTTATGATTGAATTTATTATTTGCTTCTATAGCATCTATTTCATCTAATTTTAAATTATCAACAATTGTTTTAACAAAAAGTTTAGTTGCTTTTTCTGCTTTATCTTTATCATCAATACCTTCAATGCCTAAAGCGAAAAACATTTGTTCTATTGCATCAGCATTTAGAATAGAACCTTCTATTATTTCTTTCATTTTTTCTAAAATATTTTCAGAAATATTTCCTTCAATCTTTTGTAATTCATTTTTAACACCTTTTTCTATTTCTTTTTTGCTTTTTTTAACTAGGTCGTTAAAGTCTTTAGAAATTTTTTCGATGTTTTGTTTTTTTAGTTTTAATGGCTTTTGAGAAAAAGGATTTATTCCTAGGGTTTCAAAAATATGTAACCCACCTCTTCTTAAGTACTTAGAGTTAATTGCGTTAATAACAGGCGAGTTAGTTATACTGTATAGGTCTTTCCTTAAATGTTCAAGAACTAAGATTGGGACTTGGTTAGTCGAAAACTTTTCTTTTGTAAGTTTATATAACGCATCTATTTGTTCGTTTATATTTCCTAATTCTTTTTCAATTTCTTTTGCTCTTTCATGGAATCCAGAATTTTCACTCATTAAAAACTTTTCATATAGAATTTGTAATATATCATTCTCCGTTAAAGTATCTAAGTTCTTTTTATAAACTCCAGGGGCATCGCTATATTTATCTTCTGTAGGTCTCATTTTTTGATGTGTATTTAATAAACTAGTTATTAGAGCGTCAAGATTTGTACCTGATTTAAAACTTTCTTCTTGAATTTCAGTAATTAATCCGTTTTCTTTTAAATCACTAATAAGTTCTGATATCATGCGTCTTAATGCTCTGTAATCTGCTTTAGCTTCTAATTCTTCTCTTCTTGTAAGACCGTCAATACTCAATCTCATGTCTGTTTTTAATATTCCTTTTTCTAATAACCTGTTCATTATTTCTTTTAGTTGTTTGTTTTCTCTAAATTCTTTTTCGATTTCTTTATGAAGAGCAGGGTCATTAAGTATAAAAAGAGAAGAAACTACATCATCTCCTGTTTCTTTTTTATCTTTTAAGAGAGATACTAAATTATTTTGAAGTAATGTGAAAAACTCTGTAGCGTAATACAGATTTATATCGATAGGATTACCATCAATTAAATTATTTATTATTCCATTTAAAAAATCTCCTGCATTGTCTCCCCAAATTTCTCTGAGAATTTGGCTCATTTTAATTTTTTCAGCCTCTATTTCTTCTTCAGTTAAAGCTCTAATCTTTCTTCTTCTTCTTACGCTGGTTGCCGCTTCAGTAGTTTTTTCAATATCTTGTTGAGTAGACTCTGTTTTTTTGCCACTAGTTTCTTTTAATAACTTTTTGTATTTATCATCTAAATCAATATATTCTTTTAAAAGTTCTTTTTCTTCTTCAGTTAAATTAGGAGATTCTTCTATCTCTTTTTTAGTTAGGCTTGAAATTTTCTTATCTCCAAAGATTGACTCTGCTTTGTTAATTAAATTAATGTATTCATCTTGAGTTATTTCTTTGAATTTTTCTGTAAGAGGTATAGTTAACCAATAATTATTTTTTCTTCTTGCTAAGATTAATGCTTTAGTTTTTGAAATCGCTTCGTTGTAATGCATTGTTTCTAAATGAATAAATAATTTTGATTTTAAAATTGACATGGATATTTCTTTGTTTTTATTATTAAGAATAAATACAGGAATCTGTCTTTTTAAACTATTAAGTTCATCAGTTTCTTCAAGAGTTCTTGCTTTTCCTTTAGCCGTTAATTCTTTAAATCTTTCTGCTGCTTTTTTAAGATCGCTGTCGTTTTCTATTTTATAAGATTTAGTTTTTATTCTTCCGTCTTCATCAATTACATCGTATTGTATTGATACTGAAGTATTGTATTTAGAAATTTTAGCTAAGTTTTTTTCTTCTCTTTCTATACTGCGTTTGTTCGCTTCAACAATTTTCATGTAAGCTAAGTATTCTTCATCATGATTTAAAAACTCTTTAAAGGATTGGTCTTTTATTCCTTGAAGGTTTTCTTCTAAATCTTTAATTGCTTTTTTAAGTTTTTTAATTTCTTCTGAATTTTCTTTGTTTGCGTTGTCTAATTTAGCTCTTGCTTCATCTAATTTTTTTTGCATCTCTTTTATCTTCGCTTGATTTTCAGGCGTAGATATTAGTTCGTTAAATAATTCATCTCGTTTTTTTTCTAATTTTTCTTGAGCAACTTTTAGTGTTTCTAATCTTTCATGTCTTTCTTTAACTTCTTTTTTATACTTTTCGTTATCTTCTAAATCTTTATTTAAATCTTCAATAGTATAATCTTTAATTATATGGTTTAATTTGTTCAGTGCTGCTTTAGCTGCGATTGTAGATACTTTTCTAGGGAAATTTATAATCCATTGAGCAGTCTGATGATTTACATCTTGTATTTCATTATAAAATCTTAAAACAGCATTGCTATAAACAATGTTTCTTAATTGTCTGTCTGTTAAAGGTTTAGGGTTTTCCAGAATTTCGTTAATCAAAAGTGAATCTAATGAAAATTCTGCATTTTTTTGCAGAGGCTTTTCTTTTGATTCGTTAATAATTTTACCTATGTGATATATGTTTTTTTCTATTTCTTTAGTATCTTTGTGAAACTTATTTACTATTCCCGGTGATTCAAAGGTGCCAATCATTACTTCTTCAAGTTTGTTTTTTAAATCTTTTTTGGCTTTTAGAAAAACATCGTCACCAACTTCATATCCCATATTTAACATATCTGTGGATATCTTGTTAAGTAAGTTATCTAAATTAACATCATTTGATTTTCTAATTGCTTCTTGCTTTTTAGGATCATTAGTTAGGTTTGGATCTTTATATTCTTTTATATATTCTTTAATTAAATTTTGAAATAATTTATTTTTAAAGAAATATTGTGAAGATAAAAGAGAATCGGTATATGTTTTTTCAGTTGTTTCTTTTTCTATTACAGCTTTAATTAAAACATCTTTACTAATATTTTCGTTTTCAATGATTTCTTTTTTAATGTCTTTATTTGTAATTTTTAAATCTTTACCTAGTTTTTGTAATTCTTCCGCAGTTAAAGAATCTATGTATTCACTTAAATATTCTTTTCCAAGTTCATTATCTTTTATATATTTTTCTGCTGAAGCAATTTTATCTTCTCTCATAAATAATACTTTTGCGTCAGATTCTTCTTCTAATATCTTTTTAATTACTCTTCTTTGGACTTCGGCAGAAACTTTATCCATGTTTTTTTCTGTACCTTTTGAAAGATGCCTAATTGCAAAATCTGTATCTAAAACAGTTTCTCCAATCATATCTATAATGCCATCAGCAAATGCTGAGTTAGTAGTGAGGTCATACATTTCTCTAACGTCAGTAAATCTATATGGTTTATATTCATCTGTTAAGCCATAAGCACTTGCAAGTCTTTTTATTGATTCTTTACCATCTACAGGGGAAGTTGCTATCGCTCGTAACACAGGGTTAAGTTGTTGTGCATCTCTGAAATCGCCTGTAACGGAAAGAAGTGTGGTGTAACTCATTTGTTGTTGTTCGCTCATTTCACCATGGAAATGATCATCTAGTAAACCACCTAAATAAGTTGAACCTCTTTGAGCTATAGAATGTAAAGTCCACTTTGTTGGTCCCCAATTTAATATTCTTAAGAATGTATTTTGTTTTCCTCTAGATAAACTACTATGATAACCTGCTGTTATTTTTTTTGTTGCATAAGAAGTTGCAGCAGTTGCAGCTATTCTCATTACAGTTGTAATCGGTCTATTTATTAAACTATTACCTAGATTTTTAAAGTAGAGTGTCGAATATTTTCTTCCTGTCTCTGTTAATGACATTTGGGCGATAGTTTTTCCTGCCATATAACCAGCGGATAAAGTTCCTATTACGCTTGCTGCAATTATAATTCCACCAGCAATTTTAGTAATCATTGTAGGTTCGGGAATTGATAAAAGGGATGTACCTAATTTAAAACCCGCTGGAGCAAATTTAGTTCCTGCTAAAAGTACCGTTGCCGCAGTTGCCGCAGTCGCACCTACGATACCACCGACGATTCCTACATTCCGCATAGTTTCTTGACTTGTCGTAGTTCCGTATTTTTTATTTATCGC
>FZPS01000022.1_pt162 | contig 16154 bp, 17 predicted proteins | sample 1817821 | NCBI WGS metagenome assembly FZPS01 (sample SAMEA104158645, study PRJEB21678) | metagenome | place: Germany | collected 2015-04-21
GTGGGATTTCGCTTGAAAGAATGGTATGATTATTACTCCAAACCGGAGGTTGAATTTCTTTATCGTTAATCATTATTTTACTTTTTCGATAATCCCATTCTCCTTGAGGAGGAGGAAGATCTTTTTCATATTCTCGGTTGCCAATATTGCTATTGTACAAGGCAATTAAATCGGCAAAATTGTCAAAATGGTTGATATAATGATAGCGAGAATCGATTGTCGGGGTATTGACTAATGGTTTTCCACGCGAACTCCACATGTGTATCATATCGATTTCTCCCGGATGGTAGGCATATCCGGGATTCCAGGAAATCACTTTTTTCCCCATTGAACGAATATGTTGCACCATTTCAGGAACAAATTCCGGATTTGTGATTTCTACTTCATCGGTTCCGATATGAAGATAAGGCAGATCGGGGAAAATCTCGATGCAAATTTCTTTGAGCAATTGTTTCAGAATATCCATTCCTTCAGGACTTTGCATATCACAACCGAATGCTTTTCTGAAAGCAGCACTATGCCCCGGCATATCTATTTCCGGAATAAGCAACACGTGGTATGCTTTGCAAAATTCCGCAATATCTTTGGCTTCGTCTATGGTATAATATTTCCCCGGAAGTCGTCCAAAGTTGGCACTATCATTGAGCTGAGGGTAAATTTTACTTTCCAATCTCCATCCCAAATCTTCGGTTAGATGCCAATGAAATGTATTTATTTTATAAGTGGATAAAATTGCGATTTCCTTTTTCAGCTCATCGGGCGAGATGTAGCTTCTTCCCACATCATGCATGAAACCGCGTATATGAAAAGCAGGCCAGTCGATAATTTCGCAACATGGCAAGTAGTGCTTGTTTCGAAATTGTGTAATGAGCTGGCTTAATGTTTGTTTAGCCCAATAAATACCTTGGTCGGCAGTTGCTTTTATAAAAATACTATCGGGAGTAATCGTCAAATGATACGCCTCTTTTTGATTTACCAAAGCCTGTGGTATTGATGAGACGTACTGAATGGTAATTTTATTGTTGTTGATTGTATCTTCAAACAGGTGTGTCACATTTTGAATTTTTATGGACTGAGGTTTGGGTATTAACATTAGGGTGTCCCGAGCATAATCGGCATAATCAATATAATCAGCGTAAAGCGATGTTATACTGTAAATAAAAGAGAAAAAAATGAGGAGATATGTTTTTGTTTGTTGTATCGCCATTTAATTAGTATTTAAACTGATTTTACCTTTCCATGTAATTGGTGTACGAACGCCCGGTTTCAATCATCACGATATCGTCATAGTATACTTTTACTCCCCTTCAAAGCCGAGCTTATCGGGGAAGTTGCAACCGCCTGCAACTAAAAGTTTATCATGACTGATGGCAGCATATGCTGCCGAAACTCCTTTCTGTAAATTTCCCGTCAAACCGTCTGCGGGAATCCGTTGCCAGATAATTTTCAAATTTGTTGTCGTCTTATTCATTTCTTGGCATGATAAAAAAGTGTGGAAAATTAATGCGATAAATGTTGAACGTATTGCAATCTGTTGAAATCGGGACATGAATTTTTCTCATTATTATTTATTTATATTTTGGTCGGAAATTATATCCGAAACCGGTATTTTTTGAAAAATAAGATTTCTATTTCCTTCATATACTATTCCGACGTGTTGTTCGTCAACCATCGTCAGACAAGAATATCCAAAACCTTCAGGTGCATGAATAAGAAGATGATAGTGTTCGGGCCAGCTCATGCCTTCATCCAGGCTGGCCTTTATAGTCATGTTGATTCGACGATATTTGTCTGCGGGATTTGAGAAGAAAAGAACTTTTTGATTTTCTTTTTCTATCCGAACATCAGCACCGATAATACTTGCCATGCAATTAGGTTCAGGTAGTGCACAGTTTGAAGAGGGATGCACGATCCATGTTTTTCCCATGTCGTTCGTGACAGCTACGGCGCGCCCATTTGTGTCGTCTTTTATTTGTCTGTTTCTGTCGTCGCGCATGTTCAACATCAAACTACCATCGCTGAGTTGCACTACTTGCGCTTCGGTGGTATTGGGCTTGGCACCTGTGCCGATATGCCAGGTATTTCCCCCATCTTTGCTATATATAATGGTAGAATGGCTTGTGTATTTTCCTCCATCTAATGCTTTTTCACCTATATCGGCTTTAAATTGTGCCGGGAAGACGAGAGTGCCGTCATCCGTACAGATTCCTCTACCGGGTCCTTGCAGAAGTAACTGCCATGAAGGGTCTTTTATCTGTTGTGTAATATTAATGGGTTTTGACCACGTTTTTCCATCATCTGTGCTTTTGACGAGCATAAATTGTCCGGTCTTTTCGGGTGTCATTCCGGGTTGAGAGACCCACCATGCCATATCGTCTCTGTTAAACCCGTGTACCCATAGCGCTGCCACCCAGATCGTATTGTTTTTATGATCGTAGAGAATAGCCGGATCTCCCACACCATTGAGGTATTCCGGCTTTCCGCCCCACTCATTCATATCCATTATGACTTTCATGGGTTCCCATGTTTCGCCTCCATCTTCGCTCCGGCTCATACCGATATCGATATCTTCCTGAAGATCCTTGCTTCGTGCATAACGGTTATCGTAAACGGCAATCAGCGTACCTTGATTGGTGGTGATTATTCCCGGAATCCGATAGGTATGACAATTGTCCTGACCGGCGGCCCGTAATTCGATTGCCGGTCTGAAAACCGCGTCAGACGTCGACACATACGCACTGCCGTCTTCAAAGGTTATTTGGATTTCGGATAAAGAGGCTTTCGTTGAAAGATCCGCGTTGGGATTCAAATTTAGCTCAAGTGCAAAAGCGCTTGTTTTTTCATTCGTTATTTCTTCATTCAAATCAAATCGAATTTCTGTATTCGGGTGAAAATTGCTTGTTTCGCCTATCAAATCGTTTATTTCGTTGCTTTGCTTATATAAGCAAGCTTTTTTAAAAATAGGATCAATTTTTTCTTTGAATGAGAATTTAATTTCGGAGATTATTTTCCGACTATTGGCGGCGGGAGTTATTTCAATTCTGACTACATTATCATTTGGCTTTTCCCGAAAAAGCGCTTTTGTGCAAGCATTTATTGTGATTTCTTCAATCCCTTGAATGGAGCCCATCTCTTTCTTCTGTGAAGAAAAACACCCTATAAAAATAGAGAAAAATAAAAGAGTCAATGTTGTTTTTTTCATTTTAATTGGTTTTTTTGTTTTCATGAACACTATCTTAATATTTTTCATAAGAGATAATCATACCTATTATTTTGAATCTTTGATGTTAAATAAACAGAGCTAGAATAGAACATTAGTATGGTAGAATCGTGAATATCTTTTCCTGCAGTTTATTGGCCATTCTGACGAACCCGAGATCGGTAAAATGTATACCGTCAACTGTTGCTTCTCCGTCATTACCAATTATATTGTCGCTTGAAAGATAGTAGATATTCTTATCTCCGGATTGTTTCAATTTTTCCACTTCCTGTTTTAATGCCTTATTCTTTTTTGTAACAATATCAAAAGCGCTTTTATCATACAATGCATGCGGGAAAATTATCGATTCTACGAACAGGATGGGTGTGTTCGGGTTTTCTTTCCGAAGTATTTTTACAAAAGTTGCGGTTTTTTCTTTGATTTGCTCCTCATTTACATTAGGGATAAAATCAAGGATAAACAGTGCAGCATCGTGTCTTTTGGCCATCGTTCCGGCAATTTCGTAATCCAGTTTGCCGTTTCCGCTGAATCCCAGATTAATTACTTCTCGATTGAGGCGACGAGTGAGGATATTTGAAAACGACATTCCGGGACGTGCGGCGCACCCTCCTTGAGTTATGCTTGTACCATAAATAATAATCGGAGAGTCGGTTTTAGGGTATGTCAAGTTGGGTTGTTTGAGCGTTGCAAAAGAATCAACCCCTATGGAAAGTGAAACAACCCCATCATATAACGGAAGAAATAACAAGTATTCTCGTTCTTCCGGTGCCATATTCGTGATGATTTGCTTTTCGTTTACTTTCCCTGTCGGACGTGCTGAGTTGACAAATTGCCAATGATCGCCTTCCCATGCATAAAGGTCGAGCCCTTTGCAACCAACATCGGTCATGTGATCCATATGCGTATTGTTGAGTGCTTCCCATTTAGCCGCAATGGCGGTACTGTTCGAACAAAACCGCACAGCAAGGCCGGATGTATTTTTCCCCAGCTTCCATAAAGAGGGTCTGCATTGGTCTTTCAACGTTGCAGGTAAACGCTCATAGCGCGTTTCCGTTTTATCGGAAATTTTTCCGATAAGCGGGAATTGATCGGCATTTACGTATCGTATTTGAGAATAAGCAGAGAAAAAATAAGTTATACACACTAAAAAAATCATTCTTTTTTTCATATTGATCGCTGTTTTTTTATTGTAATTGATTTTCAATAGTTTCCATTTTTGTGAATACATTACGATGGATTAAGGATAAGGACAATTTATCTGAAAGAATATTTGCTTTAAAATTCAGAGCATCCCGGTACTCTTGAGTTTCAACGTAAGGGCGATGTCCTTTTGTTAAAAGCGTAGCCCCATTGTGTCCAAAGTTTCTCACTTCATAATTTTTGCCGAGAAATCGTTGTAATTGTGAAGGATAAGCATCTTTTTCAGGCGAATGAAGTCCATAACCTTTGGTGACCGAATTGCCAACGCAGGCCACCTCGATTTTTTCAGTATGATTATTTCGGGGAGGAATACAGCTAGCATTCAACGGAATACTCATAACAAACAACAATAAACTCCATTTCAAAAAGATGCAATGTATTTTCATAAATTGATTTTTAGGAAAATTTAAAAACTTTATTTATAGGACAAAAATAAAGCAGTAAATTCTCAATAGCAAACTTATTGCTTATAACGCTTTACTTTTTATTTTATCTTTAATTAAAGGTTTTCATTTTGAATTTTTGGTTCTAAAATTTTTTGTTCGTTGTTTATTTCCTCCAGCGTTTTCCAGCACTGATACAATCCGCGAGGGACATGGAAACAGCCTTTCCATTTTCCGCCTTTTAGTTCCAAAAGCACTTCACCTCGTCGGTTGAGGTATCCCCACCATTCGGGATAATCGGGATCTTTGAAATGGCTCCAGGTATAATTGTGTATTTTTTCGAACCACGCGAGGCATTCCTGCGACTCGGTTAGCCGGTATCCTTTGAGCAGTGATATCAGCGTTTCGATATGCACCCACCATAATTTCTGATCCCATTCCAATTGCAGTGGAGGGTAGCCTTTTCTGTCCATGAAATAGAAAATTCCATCGTATTTTTCGTCCCATCCGTATTTGATCATGGTAAGTGTAGTTTTCACGGCTTTTTCGATTAAATCTTTGCGATCAAGTCTTACCGCCAGATCCATGATAAACCACATGGCTTCAATCGCATGTCCGGGGCTGACCAGTCGTCCGTCGAAAGAATCGGAGAGAGAACCATCCTTATGTACGTTTTCCACGAGGATACCACCCAATTCGGGTCTGAGAAAAACCTCCATTACTTCGTGAATGCAGTGATTCATGATTTTTTTAATGAACTCTCCGTCGAGCAAATGTTCGATTTCGAGCGACAGGTTGCACAAAATCATGGGTAGCGAAAGTGTTTTCAGGTCGCGGGTTTTGGGATGAGCTTTATTCCAACGGTCTTTAGGGTTATCCATTCGTGAGAGGATGACGTTGAATGTTTTTTTGGCAATGTCGGCATATTCGTTGTTCCCTGTGGCAAAACTCAATTCTCCGAATCCCATAACGACAAACATATGGGAAAAAATGTTGTAGGGTTCGATTAGTGGTTTTCCTTCGCGTGTAAGGGAAAAATACCAGTTGTAATTGCCATCGTGACCGTGTTTTTTCAAAAATTCGGCTCCCCCAATTGCACAGTCGAGCCATTTCTGACGTTTTTCCACCTGATTGTAAAGGGTGGCAAACATCCATACCTGCCGTCCTTGCAGCCACATGAATTTGTCGGTGTCGAACACATTGCCTTTGCGATCGAGACACGTGAAATATCCCCCATATTCTTCATCTTGCGATTTGTCGAGCCAAAAAGGGATAATATTGTCGAGAAGCTCGTTTTTGTACTGCTGTTCCAGCTTTTTTAGATCCATAAGTTCAGCATTAATTTGTCATTATATCTTCTTTTTTATAAACTTATTCAATGAGGCTGCTTATTTTTCAGGAATTTATTAATAATCCGTTTCTGTTTTAAATTTTTGCTAAATATATCGTATATTTTTTATATATACAAATATCCTAGTAAAAATATTTATAATAATGGCGTTAAATATTTCATGATATTGATATATTAAATGTAAATAAGGTGTATTAAAATAAATGATGGCAAAATATCAGATATAATTTTAATATTGAAATTAAATTATAGTTTTTCTTCGGCAGCTTGTTGTCTTTATGGCGAATTGATTTGTTTGAACGGAATTTTTGGTTGTTTATGTGCAAATTAAAAATTATCATGTAAATTTGTTGTAGAAAACATTTCCCTTTTTTGCATATTAAAAGTGTGATGAAGAATAACGAGGCGAAAAAAATCAACGAAGAATTTTTGACACTTTACAGAAAGATCTATCGGTTTCTGAGAAATGAGTGGGATCTTCAGAAAGTTGCTTTACTAAAAAATATTCTTCGTGATTCGATGTATCGGTCGACTGTAGCTTCCGAACCCGGTGTTGAGGATCAATTGTTGCTTGCTATGAAAACAGCCGTAATTGTCATGGATGAGATCGGTTTGAAACAACCAACGGTGGGAGCTGTTTTTCTTTTTCATGCCGTATCGAGAGGTCATTATGATATTTCCGGTGTAAAAGATCATTTTGGAGAAGAGGTAGAAACCATTTTGCGTGGTTTAATCAAGGTAAATGAGTTTAGCGACAAAAAATCGGCTGTCGAATCGGAAAATTATATGAAGCTGCTGCTTTCGATGGCTGAAGATATTCGTGTGGTGTTCATTATGATTGCCCAACATCTTCAGAAGATGCGTGATGCTGCTTTTAAAGATCAGTCTACCCGCCTTGCCCTGTCCGTAGAATCTTCCTATCTATACGCACCTCTTGCTCATCGGTTGGGTTTATATACCATAAAATCGGAACTCGAGGATTTGTCGTTGAAATATACCGATAGGGAAACCTACGATTACATTGCCCAAAAACTCAATGAAACCAAACGTTCGCGAGATAAATATATTCAGGAATTTATCAAACCGGTAAAAAAACGACTCGATAAAACCGGATTGAAATACGATATCAAAGGTCGTACAAAATCCATTTATTCAATCAACAACAAGCTGAAGAAGCAAAAAGTGGAATTTGAAGACATTTACGATCTTTTTGCCATTCGTATTATTTTGGATTCTCCGCCCGAACTCGAAAAAGCGCAGTGTTGGCAGGTTTATTCCATCATCACGGATATGTATCAGCCCAATCCCACGCGTTTGAGAGATTGGCTTTCGATCCCCAAAAGCAACGCATACGAATCGCTGCATATCACCGTTCTTGGTCCGCAATCGCGGTGGGTGGAAGTGCAGATACGTACCCGCCGGATGGACGAAATTGCCGAGCGGGGATTGGCAGCACACTGGAAATATAAAGGAATCAAAGAGGAATCTACACTCGATGACTGGTTGAGCACGCTTCGTGAATCGCTCGATAATAAAGAGGAAGATTTGAAAGATAGGTTAGGCGATTTCAAACTGAACTTGTACGATAAGGAAATTTTTGTTTTTACGCCGAAAGGCGATCTTATCAAGTTGCCGAAGGGTGCTACGGTTCTCGATTTTGCGTTTGCCATTCATTCCAAATTGGGAGCAACTTGTATATCGGGAATGGTGAACAAAAAAAATGTTCCGATCAAACATGTCCTTAAAAGCGGCGATCAGGTGGAAATTGTTACTTCGCCTCACCAAACGCCCAAGCAGGATTGGCTAAATTTTGTGGTAACGGCAAAAGCTAAAACAAAAATCCGGCAGTTGCTGAAAGAGGAAGCCGGCAAACAGGTAGACATTGCCAAAGAAATGTTGGCGCGTCGCATGAAGAATCGCAAGATTGAGCAGAACGATGCCGTATTGATGCAATTAATCAAAAAGCTCAAATACAAAACCGTAACCGATTTTTACGTAGATATTGCAGCTGAAAAATTGGATATCAATTGGATTATCGATAAGTATCTCGAACTTGAAAATAAAGAAGATGAAATGCGCGAAGCGTCGGCTCCTGCACCTGCCGAGAATTTTGTGATACATCCGCCCTTGGAAGATTTGACTACGCGCGATGAGCTGATTATCGACCAGAACCTTACGGGTGTGGATTACAAACTGGCCAAATGTTGCAATCCTATTTACGGAGACGAAATATTTGCTTTTGTTTCGTCGCAGGGTATTCGAATTCATCGGGTCAATTGTCCCAATGCTCCCAATCTATTTTCACGCTACGGCTATCGGATACTGAATGCCCGTTGGTCGGGTCATTCGTCGGGAAATGCCAATTACTCTGCCGTTTTGCGTGTAGTGGGCAATGATCAGATCAATATTGTTTCGACCCTGATGTCGATTATTTCCAAAGAAGAAGGTGTGCAGATGCGTTCGATCAATATTGATTCTACCGATGGACTTTTTCAAGGAAACATAACCATTTCGGTTGCAAATACACAAATGCTCGAACAGCTTATTCGAAAACTGAGTGCCGTAAAAGGAGTAAAGTCGATTTCCCGTTTGAATTAGGCGGTATGCATCTTTACATTTTTACAAGGCAAAGAATTGTGTTTATAGCTAAAGAAAAGATATAGAATCATGAAATTTATGGCGATTATACCTTCTCGGTATGCCTCGACTCGTTTTCCCGGTAAACCATTGATCGATTTGGCAGGTAAACCGATGATTCAACGGGTATATGAACAGGTGAAAAAGGCTGTTTCCGAAGTATGGGTAGCTACCGATGACGCTCGTATTTTTGATGTCGTGCAATCGTTTGGAGGAAATGCGGTAATGACTTCTTCACTTCATCGCAGCGGAACAGACCGTTGTTTTGAAGCGTATCGAAAAATTGGGAAAAAAGTAGATGTGGTAATCAATATTCAAGGCGATGAGCCTTTTATTCAACCTGAACAGATTGAAGAGTTGAAAAACTGTTTCGATTCGCAAGCTGTGCAATTGGCCACACTGGTTAAACCCTTCCGCAAGGAAGAGGGGATCGATGCGTTGTTTAATCCGGCATCGCCTAAAGTAGTTATCGACAATAATTTTGAAGCTCTTTATTTCAGTCGGTCAGTAATTCCTTATGTTCGCGATATCGATCAAAGTCATTGGCTGGACCACCACGTTTTTTACAAACACATCGGCATTTATGGGTATCGGACCGATATTCTGAAAGAAATTGTTTCCCTGCCTCAGTCGATGCTCGAAAAAGCCGAGTCGCTCGAACAGCTTCGATGGATAGAAAACGGATATCGGATAAGGGTAGGTGTTACCGATATAGAGACTATTGGCATAGATACGCCACAAGACATGGAACGTGCTCTTCAATTTCTCGAAAATGGAAAAACAAAAAAACCCTGAGAGGTATTCCCAAGGTTTTTCTATTCCTTTTCTCTTAAACGATGGCTATGGCTATGTTGGCTTATTCGTTGTAAAGCGACAATTCTTCTTCGCTGAATGCGATTTTCTTTGAGTAACGAAAGATAAGGTAAGGAATAATTAAAAGCACGACAGCCCACATAATTTCGTTCAGGATTTTCCCTTTTTTCATATTGTTTACGTAAAGGTAGCCCAAAAATCCTTCAATAACGATAATTATACCGATAAGCAAAGAAGTGTTGGTTGTAGTACCCTGAAAAAACGGGATTGCCAATACAAGTACGCCGATAAGCATTACGATAGCGCCGGAATATTTTGCTAATTCTTTCATGTGTTTATATAATTATGATGATTCTGTTTCACAACGCAAATAAACACAAAATTCGACAAACTATAAAATAATTTGAGGAAAATATTATTTAAACCACAAAAAAATCAACTCGTACAAAAATAATCGCTTTTTTTTCGCGTTAATCTAAGGATTTACGTATTTTTGCATAAAATAATTTTGATTGCAATGAAAGTTGTAAAAATCATAAAAGATGTTGCATTCTTTTTGTATCAATGGTTGGTTTTTGTCCCAATCTTTATTGTTTTGACCATTCTTACGGCGCTCATCGTGATGATTTTTTCCCCTATTTTTGGGAATAAATTTTGGGGATATTATCCACCCAAATGGTGGTCGAAATTGACCTGTTGGTTGGCGTTGTGCAAAGTAAAAGTTGTTGGACGCGAGAATTTGGACCCAAAGCAATCGTATGTTTTTGCAGCCAATCATCAAGGAGCTTTCGATATTTTTTTAGTATATGGATTTCTGAATCAGAATATAAAATGGGTGCAAAAACAAAGTTTGAGAAAAATTCCGTTAGTGGGTAAAGCTTCCGAGATAGCCGGACATGTGTTTGTCGACAATTCGAGTGCGGCATCGCGAGTGGCTACCATTCAAAAAGCAAAAAAACAAATTGTGGATGGTGTTTCTATTGTGATGTTTCCCGAAGGTTCGCGCACGCGAAACGGTAAATTAGGGCGTTTTAAAAGAGGGGCGTTTCAAATAGCCATCGATATGAAACTTCCAATCGTACCTATTACCATCAATGGTTCATATGATGTAATGAGGGTCGGGAGTTGTATTATCCGTCCGGGGAAAATGGAGATGATTATTCACAAGCCTATCCCCACAGAAGATCTCTCCGACAAAGATATCCCCGCACTTGTACAGCACACAAGAGATGTTATTTATTCCGGATTATGGGAGAAATATAAATAGGGATTTGTTTTTATTGATAGGGTTATCCTTTACAAAACTCTTATAAAAAAGAAATGGTTGTCTCACGACAACCAATCTTCATTGTTAACCTTAAATCTAATACCATGAAAAACACGTTGCAAAGTAAATGGTTTTTTCAATTGCCTCCAAATATTTCCATGTATAAACCCGGCTTTATAACATCATTTAATATAATGCCAAACATTGTTGGAGATATCACCTAGCCATTTTACATTCGTTAATGACAAGATAGGCGTGATCGGGAAGTATCGGTTTAATCGTAGATCCAATTTGCCATGAGGTTGATTAGGGAAAAGGTAAAACGATTCCATCGTCTTGTCGCTCTCTGTTTACCTCCGAATTGAAGGAGGAAAAGGGGTTTCCCTTTTTTTTCGTGAATGCGGCCGGCATCCATAAAATCGAAATATAGATAACCTTCATTTTCCGCAAATTGCAATGCCCACCAGATACTATAAATAGAAGGATACATTTTTTTGTATTCTTTCTTTTTTCCCCAATAATACAGACAGTAAACTGTACTTTTTTCGAAACCGAGAATGATGCCGCCAATAGTTTTTTGACCATATTTTGTAACAAATATTTTTCCTTTGTTTTGGCGAACGTAATTGCGGTAAAAGTTTGTCAGATATTGGTAGGACGGGGAATACCCGAAAGTCCTGCACCTTGTTTCTTTTTTGATACACCGGTAAACTTCCGGCAGTTCGTCTTCCGAAGAAAGTTCTTCAACGATAACTCCTTTTCTTTTGGCTTTATTGACTTGATTTTTTCGTGAAGACGACAGTTGAGCCCATATTTTTCTTTTTCGTTGAAGCGAATTTTTTATGCTGATCCATTTGATGGAATAAAAACCATGATCGCGGAAAGCTTTGTATCCGAAAATGGGATCATCGAGATTGCGGAATTGGATGAAAAAAACTTTGTATCGGACTTCGTGAAGCAGCATTTCCACCAATTGGTGGAATATTTCCTCTTGCGGAATATCATCCGAAAAAAAGGAAGGTTTCTGCGAAACATAGCATTTTTTAAAAAGAGGTCCGAATAAAAAACGATGTAGGCGTTTTATGAGCGCAAACATGCAAGCTACCGGTTTTTCTTCATCAAATGCCACAATCATGAGGGGACGATAGCAGGGCATTTTTTCATATAAATCGAATGATGAGGCGTAATGAAAAAAATTAACGTCCTCTAGAGGCGGCAAATTTTCTTTCTTATAATACGTTTTTAATTTGTAAGCCATTAAATAATAAAAAATTGATAGGGGAATGAAAAATAAACTTTACGAATATACACTTTTTTTAATATACTGTCAAAAAATGCATTTTTATTTTATTCTTTTACGATTTACGAGATCCTTCTATTATATTTCATATATTTGTGTAACGAAATGGGCATCACATTTTATCATTATTATTAAACTGTAAAAATATATGGCAAAAAAAGTTTTGGTAACCGGAGGAACAGGATATATTGGTTCACATACGGTAGTAGTGCTGCAAGAAGCAGGTTATGAAGTGTTTATTGTTGATAATTTATCGAATTCGAATATCGATGTGATTGAAGGAATTACTCGTATAACGCATACGCGTCCGGTTTTTGAAAAAGTGGATTGTACCGATAGGAATGGTATGAGGGCTTTTTTTGAGAAATATCCGGGTATTGATGGTGTCATTCATTTTGCTGCCAGTAAAGCAGTAGGCGAATCGGTTCGGAAACCGTTGTTGTATTATCGGAATAATATTGTTTCATTGTTGAATTTATTGGAATTGATGCCGGAATTTAAGGTAAAAGGACTGGTGTTTTCTTCTTCGTGTACTGTCTATGGGGAACCCGATAAGAATCCCATCGACGAAGATGCACCCATAAAGCCGGCAACTTCGCCTTACGGCAATACCAAGCAAATCAACGAGGAAATTATTCGGGATTATATTCATTCCGGTGCACCTATCAAAAGTATCATTTTACGTTATTTTAATCCTATCGGAGCGCATCCATCGGCTGAAATTGGCGAGTTGCCGATTGGCGAACCGCAAAACCTAGTACCCTATATTACCCAAACGGCAATCGGTATTCGTCCTTATTTAAAAGTTTTTGGGAACGATTACAATACACCGGATGGCAGCTGCATTCGCGATTTTATAGATGTGATGGATCTTTCTCGTGCTCATTTAGTTGCTATGGATCGCATACTTGAAGGGAAATCGGACGAAAATATGGAAATATTTAATTTGGGCACGGGTAGGGGAGTGTCGGTGTTGGAGTTGATTCGTGTTTTCGAGAAAGTGACGGGCAAGCCGTTAAATTATAAAATTGTAGGTCGTCGTGAAGGCGATATCGAACAGATATGGGCAAATCCCGAAAAAGCCAATAAAGTGCTTGGTTGGAAAGCCGACACTCCATTGGAGGAGACGTTGGCTTCGGCATGGAAATGGCAATTGAAATTGCGCGAGAGGGGAATCATGTAATTCAATTCTCTTTTTATTTTCGATCGATAATACAGAAAGTCCGAGAATTATTCGGGCTTTTTTTATGCTTTTTTATTTGGATGGGAGGATTAATGTCAAAAATAATATTCGATGATAAGGTAATAGTATTCGTTGCCTTCATTTTCTTCAAATTCGATTTTGTTTTCTCGTGCCAACCATCCTATTGCAGCATAGATTTCTTTTTCCGATAGGCCGGTTTCTTTTTTTATTTTTTTTATATCCCATTTTTCTTTGTCGCTCAGCAAATTCCAAATAATGCCGGCATTTGTTCCGATTGTTTTTTTATTCATTGTATATGGTGTTTAAAAATTACATTGATTATCTTAAAAAAACCTCTTAACTTGTGTCAAATAAACGCCTTTACTGCTGTTTTTGTTCAATACAATCGAAATAATTTGCTAAATTTAAAAAAGATATCAGATATATGTATGAATAATTAAAATGTTAATTTCACGGGTGAATACCGTCGATTATTTGTGCAAACATCATTAAGTAAAGATAAGCCGCGGGAATGGCGATGAGAAGACTATCGATGCGGTCGAGAATACCTCCGTGACCCGGTATAAGGTTCCCCGCATCTTTTATTCCGCAGGTTCGTTTTATAAGCGACTCAAACAAATCGCCCACCGTACCGAAAAGTGAGATGACTAATGCAAAACCTATCCAAAATTTTAGAGGGTATTGAGGATAACAGTGAGCAAAGATCAATGATCCAAGAAGCGTAAAAATAATACCGGCGATAAGTCCTTCGACCGACTTTTTTGGGGAAATGCGTTCGATGAGTTTGTGCTTCCCTATGAGAGAACCAATAAAATAGGCTGCCGTATCGTTTATCCAGATAAGGACAAAAATGGCAAGTACCAGCAAATAATGGTATTCTTTTGCCCAGATGTTGTACTGGTAGGAAAGAAGCATTAGCAAAGAAAGGGGGAGTGTTATATAAATTTGCCCAAAAACCGAATAGATGATAGCATGTAGAATATCTTCCCGGCTTATCAGTACGGCAGATGCAGTTAGCGCCAGTAAGTAAATCAGTGATGTTGCGGGGAACAGATAGGCATTGATATTCTCCAGATAAAGATAAGCCGAAAGAAAAATGATTATTCCCGAGACAATGTTGAATGTTTTACTAATGGCATGAGAAGTGTTTTTCTCCATTGCTTTATAAAATTCATACAATCCGAACCCCAGAATAGTGCCGAAGACGATGAGGAAGGAGTATTTTCCTACCAGTATGCCGGCGAGTAACACGGCTATGTAAATGATACCCGCGCCCGCACGTGTGAGAAGGTTTTTTTTGTTCAAGTCAATTTCTATTTGATTTATTTTGAGGCTCCCGACGAAACGTCTTTTTTATCGGCAGATTCTTTGATATTCTCTTCCTCCCCTTCTTTCTCTGCATCCTCTGCTTTCTCTTTCCCGGTTTCCTCAGCTTCCTTTTCTTCAGCTTCGAAATCGATCTTATTTTCGATCAGAATATTATACCAATTGATCAGTTTTTTTATATCCGATGCATATACTCGGTCTTTATCGTATTCGGGAAGTATTTCTGCAAAATAGGCAAAAAGTTCTTTGTTCGGAGTTTTTGAATCGAACTGTACCTTTTCTCCCTTTTCTTTTTCTTTTATTTTGGCAAGTACTGTTTTTAGGGGTACATCGCCTTCTTCGGTATAAATAGACACATCGCTTAAGGCTATTACTCTTTTTGTTATGTAAACGGGAAAACGTTTGCCATCTGTTAACGATTCGACAATGTTCAAATTTTTACCGGTTGATACGAGTTTATACAATCCCGGTTTCCCTGAAATCGACAAAATCTTTGTAAGCATAGCTGTTTATTATTCAATTTACTCCGAAATAAAATGCAAAAGTAGCGAGAGAAAGCCATATTTGCAACTTTTCATTTTCAATTTTGCTTAAATTGTTTTCTTCTTATCCGCTTTTCTCGAAAAAATGCGTTACATTCGCATTTCAAAATCGCCTAAAATTTTCAAAATGAATAAAAGTATCATTTACGTACTGTCGTTGATTGTTTTGTTGTTTTCGTGCAACGGAAAAAAGAATCGAAAAGGAACTTCGGATAAAGATCAACAAGTGGCTATACAGATTCCGCAAACCGGAGAAATGTATCTGTTGGCAGGTACGTATACTTCCGATGAAGGAAGCAAAGGTATTTATGTATATCGCTTCAATACCGAAACAGGCGAAAGCGAGGAGGTGTCTGTGACGGAAGTTGCCAACCCTTCGTACCTGACATTGAGTCCCAATGAAAAGTTCGTTTATTCGGTGGGCGAAAACGATGAAGGGGATGGTGCGGCATATGCCTTCTCGTTCGATAAAAAAACCGGCCGGCTTGTCCCAATTAATTCGCAGAGTACACAAAGTGCCGGTCCTTGTTATATAACGATCGATAAAAAAGGGAAAAATGTACATACGGCGAATTATGGAGGAGGCAGTATTTCCTCTTTCCAAGTAAAGAGTGACGGTGGATTGAGCGAATTGGTTTCTTTGATTCGGTTTAAAGGTTCGGGACCCGATACGGTTCGTCAGAAAAGTCCCCATGTGCATTGCGTACGGTATTCACCTGATGGGAAGTATCTTTTTGCCACTGATTTGGGTACGGATAAAATATATCGCATGGAGACAATGGATGCTGTTTTTGAAGGACAACCCGCTATTTCGGAGAGTACGCTTATAGCGTTTGTCACTCCTCCCGGAACGGGTCCCAGGCATTTTGATTTCCATCCCGGCGAAGAGTATGTATACTTGCTTGGCGAAT
>FZPS01000227.1_pt80 | contig 16148 bp, 15 predicted proteins | sample 1817821 | NCBI WGS metagenome assembly FZPS01 (sample SAMEA104158645, study PRJEB21678) | metagenome | place: Germany | collected 2015-04-21
TAACTTTAACAGCTCCTGTTCCAAAAGACATATCAACATAATCATCTAAAATAATTGGTATTTTAACATTTGTACCTGGTATATAAACTTCTTTATTATGATATTTAATATATTTTTTATCTTCTGAATGAACCATTACAGCTTGATCTGCAAACATTGTTTCTGGTCTTGTAGTTGCAACTTCAATATAACCACTACCATCAACTAATGGATATTTAAAGTAGTATAGTTTACTAGTTTGCTCAACATGTTCAACTTCAATATTAGAAAGTGCTGTTTTAGCTTCTGGATCCCAGTTAATAATACGATAATCACGGTAGATTAACCCTTCTTCATAAAGAGTTATAAAAACGTGATTAACGGCATTATTTAGGCCTTCATCTAATGTAAATCTTTCTTTTTCATAATCAACACTAATACCGAGTGCTTCCCACTGGGTTCTAATTATTTTTTGATATTCAGTTGTCCAGTCCCATGAAACTTCTAAAAACTTTTCTCTACCTAAATCATATCTTGAAATACCTTGATTTTTTAACTGTTCATCAACTCTTGCTTGTGTGGCAATTCCGGCATGATCTTGTCCTGGTAAATATAATGCGTCATAACCTTGCATTCTTTTTCGTCTAATAATAACATCTTGCAGTGTATTATCCCAAGCATGACCTAAGTGTAATACTCCGGTTACGTTTGGAGGCGGAATAACAATTGTAAATGGTTTAGCATCTGGTCTTTGTCCAGATTTAAAATTGCCATCTTTTAGCCATTTTTGATATCTTCCTTTTTCTACTTCACTAAATTGATATTTTGGTTTTAATGTACTCATTATTTCACTCTCCTATCGTAGTCATATTTAGTCATATTATAAATCCAAATACGGTTAGTATATGTCCGGTATTTTTCTTGGAATTCAGCTTTTTGAAATTTGAAACCCAACTTTTCAATTACTCTTTTAGACCGGTAGTTTTCCTCAGCATGGCGTACTTCAAGTTCTTTTATGCCTCTTTCTAAAAAGGCATAATCAATTAATAAATTAGATGCTTCAACGGCAATTCCCTTGCCCCAGTATAAATCATCTAAACTATAACCTAACTCGTATGCTTGTGGTTTAAATAAGTAAAACCACTCAGTTGGTCTTAAATCAATTGTTCCAATTAATTTATTAGTTTCTTTCCAAACTATTACCCAAGTATTACCTTCTTTAATCATCTCTTCTAAAATAAACTTAGACTCCATAATATTTTTATGTGGCATCCATCCAGCCATTGGACCAATGTTTGGTTTAGATGCATAATTATAAAAGTCTTCTAAGTATTTTAAATCAGGTTTAACTAGTTTAATTCTTTCGGTTTCAAATTCTTTAAAACTTTTCATATTATACCTCATTTTATGTATAAAAATAGCGTCCTTAGACAACTCTAAGGACGCATAATTGCGCGGTACCACCTTAGTTCTAGATAATAATCTAGCGACTTTAATGTTTAATAACGTCAACAACCCGGAAATAACTACTACTATTTCGCTATTTCAACTCCAAGGCTACCTTCATTAATTTTAATTTATGAGTTTTACACCAACCAACTCTTCTCTAGGCAATTAATAATTAATTACTCTTCCTCTTCTTAGTCTTTATAAATTTATTTTAACATATTGTTATTAAATAACAAAGAATATTATTCTTTTTTACTTTCGTATTCTTTTACTTCGTATAAAATACCAATTGTGCCTGGTCCACAATGTGTAGATATTACACAACCAGCATTACCTTCATAAATATGTTTCATCTTTACACCATGTTCTAAGATCTTTTCTTTGGCATAGGTAAACATCTTAGGGTTTTTGGTGTGGGTAATAAATAAATAATCTTCAACAATGTTTCCTTTGTCGTATTCTTCAAAGAAATCATTTAGTTGAATATCAACACCTCTTGAGATTTTACCCATCGCATTTTTGTATAAAAATAACTCGCCATCTCTTACTCTTAAGACTGGTTTTATTTGAAATGCAGCACCTAAGAGAGCTTGCATGCCACTTGCACGCCCACCTTTACGCATAAATTCTAAAGTTCTTAGAACAAATTGTGAGTGAACGCGCGGTGGAAGGTCTTGTAGTTTTTCATAAATTTCTTTAGCTGAATAACCCTCATCACGCAAATCACATGCCTTTAAGACAATAATGGCAATTCCTGATGATAAGTTACCAGAATCTAGATAATAAAGTCTGTTTTCAGGAAATTCTTTACTAGCAAGTAAAAAGTTTCTTCCGGTTCCAGATAACCCACTACCTATACCAGTATAAAAAACATCATAACCATCTTCAACGTATGGTCTTAATAACTCTTCAAAGGCATATGGTGATGGGGCAGCTGATGAAGGAAGTTGGTTATTATCTCTAACCCATTCATACATCTGGTCAGTTGTAATATCAACACCATCTTTTAACTCATTATCTCCTAAGTGAATAATTTGTGGAAGAACTAATATATTTCTTGACTCTATTAAATCCTTAGGTAAATCAACAGTTGAGTCTGTTAGAATCAAAACTTTATTTTGGCTCATCTGAATTCTCCTTTACTATTTTTTTTATTAATTCTCTAACCTTATTATAACCTACTTTTGTGTTTGCTGAGGTAATTATGTAAGGTAAGTTATAAATTTTTGCTTCAATTTTTCTTAAAAGTTTAACTCTTTCACTCATTTTAACTTTATCAGCTTTCGTTAAAATAATTTGAAATGGTAGTTGCATCTCAAGGAGATAATTAAGCATTACTAAGTCATCTTCCGTTGGACCAACTCTAAAATCAATTAGTAAAAGGACAAATGTTATCCGATCTTTTAGTTGTAAGTAATCATCCATAATTTGCAAGAATTCTTCTTGCATTTTTTTACTTCTTCTAGCATAACCATAACCCGGTGCATCAACCAGAAAAAACTCATTATCTACCATAAAGTAGTTTAATGAGATAGTTTTTCCTGGTGTTGATGAAATTCTTGCGATATTTTTACGCTCTAATAAAGCGTTAATAAAACTTGATTTTCCAACATTAGACCTACCAACTAATAATATTTCTGGTAGTGTCTTTTTTTCTAATTGTTCAATTTGAAATATACTTGTTATAAATTTAGCATCCATAATTAAACAATTGCTTTTTTAAATACTTCCTCAATTTCAGATACTAAGACGATATCTAATTTTTCTTTTACTTCTTGTGGGATTTCATCAATATCAGCTTCATTTTCTTTTGGAATAATAATTGTTTTAATTCCACTTCTGTCAGCTGCAATAGATTTTTCTTTTAAGCCACCAATTGGAAGGACTAACCCGCGAAGTGTTACTTCACCAGTCATTCCAACGTCGTTACGAACATATTTGTTTGTAACAGCCGAGTAAATTGCGGTTGCAATTGTAATACCGGCTGATGGACCATCTTTTGGAATTGCTCCTTCTGGTACGTGAATATGAAAATCATTTTCAGTAAATAAGTTAGGGTCAATTTCATATTCTTTAGCTTTTGATTTAATAAATGATAGTGCTGTTTGAGCACTTTCTTTCATTACATCTCCTAGCTTACCTGTTAATACTAAGTTACCTTTACCTTTATAGTAAGTCACTTCTACCGGTAGTGTATCTCCGCCATAAGTAGTATACGCAAGTCCCGTAACAACCCCAACTTGTTGTTTTTTATCAGCTAAGTTATGAATAAATTTATGTTTACCTAAATATTCAACTAAGTTATCGGTAGTTATTTCAACTTTTTCGACTTTTTCAATTAAAATATTTTTAATTGCTTTTCTAATTAAAGAACCAATATAACGACTTAATTCTCTTACACCAGCTTCTCTTGTGTAAAATTGAATGATTTCTAAAATCGCTTCATCAGTGATAGTAAACTCATCTTCAGTAATACCATGTGCTTCAAGTTGTTCACGAAGTAAGTGGTTTCTTGCGATTTGTTGTTTTTCAATTTCAGTATAACTAGATAGTTGAACAATTTCCATTCTATCTCTAAGTGGAGCTGGAATGTTTTCTAAGTAGTTAGCTGTTGTAATAAATAAAACTTGTGATAAATCATATGGAACTTCTAAATAGTGATCAGAAAACTTCGCGTTTTGTTCTGGATCTAACACTTCTAGCATCGCACTTGCAGGGTCTCCTCTATAATCAGATGATAATTTATCAATCTCATCTAGTAAGAATACTGGGTTCATTGTTTGAGCTTGTTCCATTGACTTTAAAATACGTCCCGGAAGTGCTCCAACATAAGTACGACGGTGTCCTCTAATTTCTGATTCATCTTTAACACCACCAAGTGAGTGTTTAACAAATTTACGGCCTAATGCTTCCGCAATAGAAATACCTAAAGATGTTTTACCAACACCTGGAGGTCCGACTAAACATAAAATTGTTTGTGGGTTTTTATTAGTTTTAATTTTAACTGATAAATACTCAATAATTCTATCTTTTACTTTATCTAGTCCGTAGTGATTACGGTCTAGAATTTCTTTAACCTCAGATAGATCGTTTCGATCTTCTGATGTTTGATACCAAGGAAGTTTAACTAAAAACTCTAAGTAATTTTGAATAACGTTAGCTTCAGCCATAAAACTTGAAGTTGATTGAAGTCTTGATAGCTCATTTAGAGCGTGCTCTTCAATGTCTTTTGGCATTCCTGCTTCAGATATTTGCTTTCTTAAGCGTTCCATATCATCTTCACGTTTGGCTCTATCACCAAGTTCGTTTTGGATAGCTTTCATTCTTTCTCTTAGATAGTATTCTTTTTGATTTTCATCAATTTGTTTTTTAACTTCTTGATTAATTTTTTCTTCAAGTTCAACAATCATTTTTTGTTGATTAATATCCGTTAGAATAAACTTTAATCTATTTAAAACGTTAACTTCTGGAATATATTTATATTTAGCTGGGTCATTTATTCTTAAATTGAATGCAACTACATCAGCCCAAATATCTGGGTTATCAGTTGCTTTAATTCTCTCTAAAGTCATTTGTGAGTCTAGAATTTGTTGTGGGTTTTTAGTAATTTCTTCATTAATTAGTTTAACTGTCACTAAAATTTCTTCCATGCTGTCTTTCATTTCAGCTTCTAATTCTTCATAGTTAACCATAAATAAGTCATCAGTTTTTGTATATTCTAATACTTTAACTCTTTTAATAACATTAAATTTAACTTTATATGTATCGTTTGGTAGTTTAATCTTCATCACAAGACGTGCTAAAACACCATATTCTTCAACGTCTTCTGGTGTAGGCACGTCGATTAATGGGTTTTTTTGGATTAATAAAACGATAAATTTACCGTAGTTCGCTTCTGATTCGTCTAGTGCTTTAACTGAGAATGGACGTCCTACTTCTAATCTAAAATCATTATTTGGTAGAGGTACGACACCTCTTGTTACTAATGCCGGTAATGTTGTTCTTTCTGGCATTATCTCACCTCCATTTATTTGATGATTGTGGCATTGTCATATAAAAAATCAATGGCTTTACCAAAAGCTACTTCCATTTCTACTGATTTTTCATCAATATGTTTTTTAATCTCAGCAATTGGTTGATTGTACATAGTTGCGATTTCTAAATATTTAGCCTCAATCTCTTCTTTTGTAGCATTTATTCCTTCTTTTTGAATAATCGCTTCGATTGTTAACATTTGTCTAATTCTTAATTCTGATTGTTTGTCAACTTGTTCATTAAATTGTTCTAATGTTTGACCTGTAAATGAAATGTATGTCTCAAGATCTAAACCGTATTGCATCGCTTGTTGTGTTAGTTGTTGTTTATATTGATCTGATTCATATTTAATCATTTGTGGTGGGATGTTTAATATTGAGTTTTCGCTTGCTTTTAAAATAACTGAATCAGTTACTCTTGCTCTTTCTTGAGCTTCTTTTGCTGCAAGAATATCATTTCTTAAAAACTCGCGGTATTCTTCAACTGTTTTTACACCTTCTTTATCAAGTGATCTTACAAATTGATCATTTAATTCAGGTCTTACTTTAACTTTGATTTCCCAAAGTTTAACTTCAAAAGTAACATTAGCACCTGCTAAGTCTTCAGCATGATAATCTTCAGGGAAAGTTAGGTCAATACTTTTTTCTTCTTCTTGCTTCATTCCAACCATTTGTTCTTCAAATCCCGGAATAAATTGACCAGAACCAATTTCTAATTGGTAATTTTCAGCTGTACCACCTTCAAATGCAACTCCATCTTTAATTCCTTTAAAATCAAAGATTGCTGTGTCGCCTTCTTCAAGTGCTCCGTCTTCCTTATCTTTTAATACTTCAGCTTTTTTAAGTTCAGCTTCAATAGCTTGTTCAACTTCTTCATCAGTTACACTTACGTCTTCTGCTTCAACTTCGATTTCTTTATATTGACCTAGTGTTACATCTGGTTTAATTGGTGCGATAAATGAGACTTCAAATTCTTCTCCTCTTACTACTTTAGTAATATCTAAATCAATATCAGGATCTCCTACAATTGTAAAAGTTCGATCTTGAACAGCTTCATTAAATTTGTGACCAAAAACATGGTTTAGTGCATCTTCATATAAACTTTCAACACCAAATTTTTGTTCATATTGTTTTTGTGGGACATGTCCCTTTCTAAATCCGTCAATTTCAACATTTGGTTTAATCGACTCATATGCATGAGTTAAACCATGTTCAAATTCTTCTGGTGATACTACAAAAGTATATTTTGCAGTATTTTCATTAATTCTTTCTACTTTCATCTTCTTTTCCTCCAAACAATGTATTTACATTCAATATTATTATAACATTATCACTACTTTTTATAAAGAATTTAGCCTAGATGAGATATCTAATGAAAAAAGATAATTTACATACTTTTTATAAATTACAATTTATTGTAATATTTATAACATAATATACCACTAAACTATCTTTTAGCCGATATTAGCCTTAAATAGCGATAAAAAATTGCCTTTTTAGACTAAATCGGCTAAAATATTAATATATATTAACCAAAAGAGGTGTCATATGATTACAATTAAAGAAGTTAAGACTAAAAAAGACTTAAAGAAATTCATCGAATTTCCAAATGATTTATATAAAGATAACCCATACTATGTTCCTTCACTTTATGCTGATGAATATAATCACTTAAAAGAAAGTAAAAATCCAGCTTTAAAATATTGTGATTTAGTTATGTATTTAGCATATAACCAAAATGGTGAAATAATAGGAAGAGTTGCTGGGATTCTAAATCATTCCTTTAATAAAGAAAAAGGATTAAAGCAAGTTCGTTTTAACCGAATTGATTTTATCGATGATATTAATGTTGCAAAAGCCCTTTTAGATAAAATTGAAGATTGGGCTAAAGAAAAAGGAATGACTGAAGTAATTGGACCAATTGGCTTTACTGATTTAGATAAGCAGGGCTTATTAATTAAAGGTTTTGATGAAGAGGATATGTTTATTACTCTTTATCACTACCCTTATTATATGGAACATATCGAAGCTTTAGGTTATGTTAAAGATGTTGACTGGATTGAATATGAAATTGATTTAAGAAATGTATCACAAGAAGTTGTTGACCGTGTTGAAAGAGCTGCTGAAATCGTTAAAAAAAGACACAAATTTAGACTACTTAAACCAAAGCGTTGGCAATTACCTAAAATGGGTAGAAGAATGTTTAAAATTTATAATGAAGCCTTTGATCCATTATACGGCTTTCAAGCAATTCCGGATGATGTAATGAACTTTTATATCTCACAAGTGTTATATATTATTAGAAGAGAATATATTTGGTTTGTTGTTGATGAGCATGATGAAATCATAGGTTTTGGGTTAATGATGCCATCAATGTCCAAGGTTACTCGTAAGCATAAAGGACATTTAAATTTATTTAATGCCCTTTCTTACTTAAAAGCAATCCAAGGAAAACATGAAAAGTTAGATATGTACTTTATTGCAATTAGACCTGATGTTCAAAGAAAAGGGGTACCAGCAATTATATTTGCAGATGCCCTTAAAACAGTCTTTAAAAATAAAGTTAAATTTGCCTATACCGGTCCAGAGCTTGAAAACAATGAAGGTGTTATAAATTTATGGGGTAGATTTGATCACAGACAACATCGTTCAAGACGTTGTTATATCAAAAAAATAGATGAAAAAGACAGTTAAATCTGTCTTTTTTTATAAAATACCATATATTATGATATAATATTTTTATGAATAGAAAGGGGTAATAAAATTGAGTATCTTACTAAACAAGTTAAAAGAAATAGTTATTAGTGTACTTCCAGTGATGGCAATCGTTTTAGTAATTCAACTAATTTTAGTTGTCTCACCACAAGGAAATGCAGTTCCTTGGGTTGATATTTTCCGTTTTCTATTTGGAAGTTTAGTTTTAATCGTCGGGCTTACAATCTTACTATTTGGACTAGATTTATCAATAAATAAAGTTGGAAGCGATACTGGAAACTCGCTAATTAAAACTAGAAATATTGGTATTATATTAACTATTTCTGGCTTGCTTGGATTTTTCATTGCGGTAGCTGAGCCAGATTTATTAATTCTTGCCATGCAAATTGGTCAATTTTCAAATGGTGCCTTAAATACATTTTTAATTATTATATCAATTGCATTTGGTGTTGGATTAATGATGATACTGTCATTTTTAAGATCAATCTTCAAATTTAATATTAGACCAATATTAATTACTTTATATTTAATTATATTTGCGCTTACAATTGCACTTGAGATTATTAATCCAAATTTATTTCCAGTCGCATTTGACTCAAGTGCTTCTGTTACTGGAGCTGTGGCTGTTCCATTTATTCTAGCTTTAGGTATTGGTGCTAATCGTTCTGATAAGCATGCTAGAGAGGAAGACTCATTTGGAATGGTTGGGCTAACATCGGCTGGTACAATTATTGGTGCGTCAGTTTACTTACTTATTAAAAGTAATGTTTCATTTGATACAGTAACTGTTCCAACTAGTCAAGCAAATGGCGTATTTATGCCATTTATTGAAGGACTGCCTACATACTTATGGCAAGCTGGTTTAGCACTACTTCCGTTTGTTGTATTATATTTAGTGTTACAGTTTTCACTTTTAAAAGAAGATAAAAAATCATTTTTTTCAAAACTGAAAGGATTTTTATATGTCTTTGTGGGACTACTTCTATTTTTGCTAAGTGCTAATGTTGGCTACATTGGAGTAGCAAGAGAATTAGGTAAAAACTTATCTGAACTTGGAATAGTTGCAGTAACTATTGCTGCTTTCTTCATTGGAGCACTAGTAATATTAGCAGAATCATCAGTTCATGTTTTAACTGATCAAATTTATAATGTTACAAGTGGTTCACTTAAGAAATTGCCAGTTTTAATTGCTTTATCGATTGGAGTAGGGCTATCATTAGTATTTATGGTTTTAAGAACTACATTTAGTTGGTTAACACTTCCAATGTTAATAATTCCACTATATTCAATAGCGTTAATATTATCATTTTTTACACCAAAATTATTTGTTGGTTTAGCCTTTGACTCCGGAGCTACTTCTTCTGGCCCAATGGCAGCAACATTTATTCTTGCTTTTATTCAAGGAGTAGCAATTCATTTTGGTGGCCAAACAGCAACACTTGGAGATTTATTTGGAACACTGGCTGCTGTTACCGTTGTTCCAATTATTTCAATTGAAATATTAGGTATTATATATAATAAAGTATTAAATAAAGGAGAAAGCTCATGATTAATTATTTTGCATATATCGTAATCGCACCAAAAGGTAAAGGCTCAAAAATTAGACAAACCGCCTTTGAATACGGAGTTAATAACTCGACGATTATTCAAGGCTTAGGTACAGTAAAAGATGGTCTTTTAAATATGCTAGGCTTTTATGATGAACAAAAAGAAATTATTATCATGTTAGCTGATGAAGGCATCGGAAGTTTAGCAATTGAAAAAATTGCTACTAAATATAAAATGCATAAACCACATAACGGAATTATCTTTTCAATTTTATTAGATGAAGCATTAGGAATTGATGGAATTGAAGTTTCAAGTAAAAAGGAGGACAAAATGGGTCATAAAATTATTTTTACAGTTGTAGATCGTGGATTATCAAATCAAGTTATTGAATGTGCTAAAGGAGCAGGTGCTACTGGTGGAACAATTATTTTAGGTAGAGGATCAGGCATTGAAAATGCCCCTAAATTATTTAATATTGAAATTGAACCTGAAAAAGAAGTTGTTTTAATTATTGTTGATAGTAAAACAAAAGATCCAGTCGTTAAAGCAATCAGAGCTGAGATGAAAATTGATGAACCAAATAAAGGAATTGTATTTGTCCTTGATTTACACGAAACATTTGGACTTTATCAAGAGAAAAACTAATATAATAAAGTACATAAATAAAAATGGAATGCAAGCCGCATTCCATTTTTTTATATATTTTTAAATATTATTTAACTCTTAATACTTCTCTTGCAATCATTACTTCTTCATCAGTTTTAATTGCATATACTTTAACTTTTGATTCACAACAGTTAATTTCTTCTAAACCACGAGTTTTATTTTTCTTTTCACTTAGTTTTACACCTAAGACTTCTAGTTTATTACAAATTAATTCTCTAACTTCCCAAGAGTTTTCGCCAATTCCGGCTGTAAATACTAGCGCATCTAACCCACCCATTAAAACGTAGTATGAACCAATATAGTCAACAATACGTTTAATTTGGATATCTAGCGCTAATTTACAACGGTCACAGCCGTTGTTCATCTCAGCTACGATATCACGGTTATCAGTATATTTTCCAGATACTCCAAGGTATCCTGATTTTTTATTTAATACTTCTAATAGTTCAGTTAGTGATAGGTTTTCTTCTTGTTGGACAAGACCTAAAATTGCAGGGTCAATATTACCTGATCTAGTTCCCATAGGAATTCCTTCGAGTGGTGTTAATCCCATTGTAGTATCAATTGATTTACCATTTAATACAGCTGAAAGTGATGCTCCGTTACCTAAATGAAGAACGATAATTTTAGATTCTTCCCTTCCTAATAACTCAATTGCACGTTCTGATACATATTGGTGTGAAGTACCGTGGAATCCGTATTTTCTAACACCATATTTTTCATACCATTCGTATGGTGTAGCATACATAAAGTTTTCTCTTGGCATCGTTGTATGAAATGTTGTATCAAAAACTGCTACTTGTTTAACATTAGGTAATGCTTTTCTAAATGATTCAATACCAATAATGTTAGCTGGGTTATGAAGTGGTGCAAGTGGATTTAACTTTCTTACTTCTTCAACGACTTCATCAGTAATAAGGGTTGATTCTAAAAACTTCTCTCCACCTTGAACTACTCTGTGTCCAACTCCTTTGATTTCTTCTAAGTCTTTAATAATTTTGTGTTTGCTTAGAGCCTCAAATAACATTGAAACTGCCACTTTGTGGTCTTTAATCGGTGTTTTAGTTACTACTTTCTCACCATCTACTTCAATTGTAAAGACTGCTTTGTTAGAGCCAATTCTTTCAACTAATCCTTTGGTAATAACTTCTTCACTTGGCATTTCAAAAAGTTGAAATTTAAGTGATGAACTACCAGCGTTTACTGCAATAATTTTCATTTTTATTATCTCCAATCTTATAATTATAATATAACTTAATAATATAATATTTTCAAATCATTTATTAATTTACGATAATTAACCAATAAGGTAGAAATATATTGCAAAAAATTGAAATATTGTTCCACCCATTACAAAGAAATGCCAAATAAAATGTGAGTATTTAAATGGTCTAAGTGCATAAAATATAACACCAATTGAATAAGATAGACCGCCAGCAAGTATAAACCAAAATGCTAAAGGTGAAAATAAAAACAATCTATTTATAAAAAATACCCCACTCCATCCAAGCAGTAAAAACAAAGTAATATGAAGTGTTTGATATTTATGTACTTTTACCGCTTTTAAAACGACTCCGGTTATGATTATTGCCCATTGGGCTCCTAACATAATCCATTTTAGTGGCGATGGTAATGCCACTAAAAATATAGGGGCAAAAGTACCACCGATTAGTAAGTATATTGATACATGATCAAATCTTTTAAATACTGCCTTAACTGTAGATTCATTTTTAAAAGCATGATACATACATGAACTAGTATATAGTAGTATCATTGATACTCCAAAAATAGTTGATCCGACATATTCTTCTACTGTCTTACTTTTAATTAGTAATAAAATTAAGCCAACTATTCCAAGTAAAGCTGAAACCCCGTGACTAATTGAATTAGCAATCTCTTCTCCTAGTGACTGAGTTTTTGGTCTTCTTTGAAATCTTTTTTTATTTTCATTTGAGGTTATTGTATTATTTGTATTCATCTAAATAATTTGCTCCTTTCAATGTTTCAGGCTCCTCATCGTACAAGCCAACAAAATCATATTGTGATATCACTTCATAAGCTACAATTGCAACTGCATTTGATAAATTAAGTGATCTTACATTATCGGTTGTTGGAATTCTAAAACATGAGTCTAAATTTTCTTTAAGTAAGTGCCTGTTTATACCTGTTGATTCACTTCCAAATAGTAAGTAAATATTTCCATCTGTCTTTTTAAAATTTATATTTTTATAATTTTTATGACCATATCTAGTTAAAAAGTAAAAACTTCCTTTGTTTTTTGATTTAAAATCTTCATAATTTTCATAAACTTCAAATTGAAGTTTTGAAATATAATCAAGACCACTTCTTTTTAGATGTTTTTCTTCAAGTGAAAAACCAAGTGGCTTAATTAAGTGCAGTTTTGCACCAATTGCAACACAAGTTCTCATAATATTACCAGTATTTTGAGGTATTTCAGGTTCATATAATACGATATTTAAGTTAAGATTGGGTTTCAACATCAAAACGAACCGTCCTTTCAAGTGTGACTCTTCTTTTTAAAAATACATTAATTACTATGATTGCGGCATTACTAATCATCATTGCTATCCAAATGGTATGATAAGACCAACTTGGAAATGCCCAAGCTAATATATATAAAAGTGGAATTCTAATAAACCATAGTCTTACAACACCTGATATTAATGAAAGTCTTGCATGTCCACTTCCATTAAAAAAGGAATTATCTGCCCATATTACAGCCATCATTGGCTGAGTTAAAAGTAGCCAAAAAGAAAATGACATCGCTGGCTTCATAATATTATCACTAATTGTGTTACCTAGCAGTAATAATATTAAATGTTCTCTTAAAAAGATAAATGAGGTAGTTAAAACTACCGATGCTCCTAAAATAAACCCAAGCGCAATCCAATATGATTCTCTTGCTCTTTTAGGATTATTATTACCAACATTATTACCAATATAAGTTGATAAAACAGTACTTACTGCCATTAAACTGTTAGAAATAAGTTGTGAAACTCTATTACCAGCTCCAAAACCAGAACTTATATCTTCACCGTAGTATAGTATTCTTGCTTGAATAATAATAAAACCAAGTGAATTAAGAGCTGATGCTGCCATCGCAGGAATCATAATTTTAAAAATATCTTTATTAGTTTCTGTATCAGGCTTCATTTCATTAGTAGATACTCTTAAATTACTTCTTGTAAAAAATAAACCATATATTATAAATGGAAGACCAATAGATTGGCCGATTAATGTTGACCAAGCTGCGCCTGCAACTCCCATATTTAATATATCGACAAATAACCAAGTAAGTACAACATTAACAAGTAGTCCAGAAATATTAATAACTCCTGGCAGTAATGTTTTTCCTTCCGCTTGTCTAATTGCTTGATATATTAAAAATAAAAATACTGGTATAAATTCTAATGCTCTAATTCTAAAATAAGTACTTGCAAGGCCGACTGATGCTTCTTTAATGCCAATAAGTCTTACAATTGTTGGTGCTAATATTAATATTGCTGCCGTAATAATAAGTCCAGAAATAATTGTTAATGATAAAATCTTACTTGCATATTTTTGAGCAAGATCTGGTCTTCTTGCTCCTAAATACTGACTAATTATTGTTACTGTAGCAACACTAAATGCAATTCCAACTGCCATAAAGAAAAAGTAAGTAGGAAAGTGAACATTCATTATTGAAAGTGATGTTTCAACTAATGAATTATCAGACATTCGTGCAAGAAAGAAAACGTCAACCATATCATGAAATGATTTTATTATATTATTTAGAAAAAGGGGTAATGCTAAAACTAGCATTCCCTTTAGTATTGGTTTTTCATATAAAATTATTTCTTGTTTTGTTTTCTTTTGTCGATGCTGCATTCTACTTCTTTATTTTACTATGTTCTTGAATTAATTTTTGTTTTAAATCCCATAATGGTTTAGATAAATCAACATAGTATCTATGTGGATATTCTAAACGTCTTACTTCTACCCAAAGTCTAGAAAGTTGGTCTTTTTTAGTTTCTCTAATTTCATCTAGAGTTGGTTTTTTATATACTAATTTACCATTGTCATAAATAGTTGTAAGCATTGGTTCTACAGTGTAGTCTGTTACTAGTTTTTGTTTCCAAGGATGATCTGGATCAAATAGTAAATAAGGCTCATTAGTATTAATAACTTCATCACTTAATGTAACAACATCAGCAATCGCTTTATCATTTTTATCGAAGAATCGATAAACTTGTTTAAAGCCTGGTGTTGTTGTTTTTATAACAGTATCACTAACTTTAATTTTTGGCTCTAAAATGCCATTTTCCTCGATTGCTACTAATTTATATACACCACCAAAAACTGGTTCGCTTTTGGCTGTTATTAATCTCTCTCCAACTCCGAATGAGTCAATTTTTGCACCTTGTTGTAACAAGTCTTTAATTAAATATTCATCTAGTGAGTTAGATACTGTAATTTTGGTTTCAGTTAGTCCTTCTGCATCTAACATTTCTCTTGCTTTTTTTGTAAGATATGTTAAATCTCCACTATCAATTCTAATTCCTTTTAAATATGAACCGCGTGGCTCTAAGTATTCTTTATGTACTTTAATAGCATTAGGAATACCTTGTCTTAAAGTATCATATGTATCAACTAATAGTAGTGTATCGTTTGGATAAGTTTTTGCATATGCTAAAAATGCTTCATATTCACTATCAAAACTTTGAACATATGAATGTGCCATTGTTCCAAGGGCTGGAACACCAGCAATAAAATCTAAGTATGTATTCGATGTTCCATCAACACCAGAAATATACGCAGCTCTTGCTCCGTAATTTGCAGCATCGTATGAGTGAGCTCTTCTTGCTCCAAACTCCATTACGATTCTGCCTTGGGCTGACTCAACAATTCTTGATGCTTTTGTGGCAATTAATGATTGATGATTAACTGTTAAAAGTAAGGCAGTTTCAATAATTTGACAATCAATGATTGGTCCTTTTACAGTAATAATTGGTTCTCCTGGAAAAATTGGATAACCTTCTTTAAAACTATAAATAGATCCTTTGAATTTAAAGTTTTTTAAGTATTTTAAAAACTCTTCAGAAAATATCTTTTTACTTCTTAAATATTCAATTTCTTCTTCTTCAAAAGATAAGTTTTCAATATATTCAATTAATTGTTCTAAACCGGCAAAAATAGCATAACCACCATTATCAGGAATTGCTCTAAAGAAAAAATCAAAATATGCGATTTCATCTTGTCTTCCTAACTCAAAATAGCTATTAGCCATTGTAAGTTCATAAAAATCGATTAGCAATGTTAAGTCTTTTTGCATAGTATCACCTCACCTCATGTATTATAGCATTTTTTACGTAATTATTGTATAATTAAGTAAAGGAGTTGACGATATGAAAAGGATATTTAGATTTATTACTAATAAAAACGTAATTATTGGTTTTTTAGTCTTTTTACAAATCCTTTTATTTTTTGCAGTTGTTTTAATATCCGCATTATATGATCCAGCAATTGGAATATATGTTTTAATTGGGTTAGTTGCAATTAGCTACTTAGTTTCAGTTTATATTCTTGGACAAAGGTCCGTTCAGCCCACATATAAACTAACTTGGGTAGCAGCTATTTTACTATTTCCAATTTTTGGTGGTGTTTTTTATATATACTATAACACTAGAAATTACTCCAAAAAACAAAAGATTCAATATGATGATATTACAAACCGTATTTGTAAGTTAATGGACGAAA
>FZPS01000045.1_pt18 | contig 16142 bp, 15 predicted proteins | sample 1817821 | NCBI WGS metagenome assembly FZPS01 (sample SAMEA104158645, study PRJEB21678) | metagenome | place: Germany | collected 2015-04-21
ATTCAAGGCTGAAAAGATAGATGACCGCAGAACCCAGCGGATTCAAATTTTCTATAACTGCATTGGCGCTATCGACTTACCAAACTAAACGAAAAACGGCATAGACGAATATCAACGACTATGCCGAATTTTTCAGGAATTAATAATCCCTATCTGACCGCTCCTAAGGGCGGCTTTTTATGCGTACAACTCATCACTTCAACTCTTTTAGCTTTAACTCCTTTTGCAGCATGTAGTACTGCTTGCTGCTTTTCTTGCGGCTGTCGTAAATCATTTCCTCAAGCTCTTGGGAATACGCTATTTCCTTCTTAATAAGCTTTAAGAAGTCCGCTTTTTCGTCAGTCGAAAGCGCATAGCTCTTGAAGCAGATCATAAAATCGAAGTTGGTGCCGTACCTGAATAATCTTCCGGGCAGGGGCTTATCCTGCGTGTTGCCTAAAATGTAGCCGCACCTTACATAAGGAATAGAATTCTTGTGAGTTTGTGCCTTATAAGCGGATACAATAACATCTTGCGTGGAGATGTTGTTAAGCTTGGTTTCAATTATGACGCGGGGCTTTATAGAATCTTCGTCTAATTCGTAAATGAGCAAATCGCTTTCAAATACCCTTACAAACTCCGTATCCTTAGCTTTATAGCCTAAATCATACGAACGAATATCCTGTGCATAAGGCAAATTCTCTGTGGTTGCTACATAAATGTTATCTCCAAGACCTGTTCTCTTCTGCAGCAGCTCAATAATGCTATTTGTCCATTCCCTCTCTGTCATTTTCGCCTCCATCACAACTTAGAATATATACTTATTATATTATTTATAACATTTCTGTCAACCATAAAAACATTTTTTTCGAAATTTAATATAAAAATGGAGGCGAATTCGCCCCCATTCGATCAGCCTACCCTTCGCAGAAATATATATAGCCTTGCTTGATTTGTAGTATCTGAAATATGATAATCGCCGCAAGTATATAGGGTTAAAAAGGTATCCTCGGGTGAAACATCAATGCCTAAATCGATTTCAGAGCGGGCTAACTGAGTGTTTATCCATTCCTGCACCTGCTCATCTGTCCAGTCCCTCATGCGCGATATGTTGTACTTCAATGTTGTCGGCGGCTCGTGCCTGCCTGTTTCATACAGCGCGAATATCTCCCACTCCATATACTGCTTGTAAATCGTTACGCCTACTATTCTGTTCTTGTAAATGTGCAGGTCCTGCTTATTGTCCTGAATATAGTGCAGCATATGGAACATAAGCCCTTTTACTCTGCCGTTATGCCCTGCCACGACATTGTTTTTCTGAAATCTGTCGTAAATGGGGTATATGGAGCCTAATTCTGATTCCTTTTTGTCTATCGTATAGTAATTATAATAGTAGTTATCACCGTAAAGCATGGGATAGTCGATATTAGTTCTATTTATCTGAATCCAGCCCACTACATCGGGATTCCGCGCATAGGCTTCGGCAAGCTTTTCTTCATACGGGTCGAATACATACTGCTTTATATGACTTTTGCCTGTCGCCTGATCCGCAATAGCCAGAATATGCTCCTCATTCATCTCGCCATTGCCCGAAACATAGTGCAAAGTATCCGCGGCGCACAGCAAAATATCCTCTGTCAGCTTTTCAGCACCTGAAATATGCTTGCTGAGTAACAGCATATCGGAATTAGTAATTTTGCCGTCGCCGTTAATGTCGCCATATAGCACTATTTTACCCAAAAGCTTTTCGCCGTCATATACCTCTGCGCCTGTGAAAACCGTGCCTTCGCTTATTTCAGCGCCGTCTTTCTTAATAATTATGTCTTTACCCAACGCCTCAGAGAGTATATACTCCGCTTCGGAGATAGGCGTTCCTATTGCAAAGCCTGTGTAATAGCCCTTGAAATTCTTTGCGGGACGCAGGTGCCAATTCTGCGTTTCACACTGCCTGTCCTCATCATTTCCGTAAACCTTTACCTTGCCGCTTTTGTATAATACCGCCAAGTTGCCATTGCCTATTGCTATGTCGCTTACTTTTGCAGATTTTACCTCATATTTTTGCGGATAGCACACAAGCGTATTATCTTCGGTTACTGCCGCCAATGTATCGCCATATGCTTTTATGGATACTGCCTTTTCATCTATCGCGTATTCTGAATTATTCACAAGCACAGTGCCGCTTTCTAACAATAATGCGACTACGGAATCATTTACTGCAATATCCTTTATATTCTCAGGTGCTTCGGGGATTTCCCTATGCTTGCCTAAGTTTATCACTGAGTTGTCGTCTTTCAGCAAAAGCGAGGTGTTGCCATGCGCTGCAATATTCACAATACCGTATGCTTCGCTTACATCGCATTGACCATCTGTATTGTCGCCATACGCTAATACATGACCCTGTTCTGTAAGCGCTACTATGTGATTAGCTCCTAACGCTACCTCTACCAAGCCGCTCCACTCCAGCGCGGGCGTAAAGAAATCTAATTGCTTGCCGGTTAACAGCAGCCTGCCCTCTTTTGTAACTGCCGCAAGTGTTGAATCGTTTGCGGCTATCTGAATACAGTCGTACCAATTTGCAGTATTTAGCTCTGCGTCAACAACCCTGCCCGTTGTAACTACCTCTCCGCTGAACAGCAAGCCTGCTGTAAATGTTTCACCCACAGCGAGCATACCGTAATTCTTGGGTTGAGATACCTCAATTACAGGTAGCGGAGTCGGCGAAGGCGTTGAATCAATATCTATTACTGTGTTGTTATCCTTGCAGGCAACACAGGCGAAAATCATTATAATTATCAGAAATAATGCAATATATTTGACGCTTCTGTTATCTATGCCGCTCACCTTCAATGCTCGTAATTTCATGTGGAGATTATATAGTATAATCGTATTGATTTCAAGCCTTTTTATGTGCATCAGGTTGTAACAACCATTACGGCTATGCTCATATCGTCAACTACGCCGCCATTCATTACGGCTTTCAATATGGTTTCAGCGTTCTGTTGAACATCGTGCGAAAGCCCTATGGATTCTAACACAGTAACCGCCAAGCCTGCGCCCAATGAGTCGGATATACCGTCTGTCATCATTATAATATTGTCGCCCTCTTTTAGCTTTAGGTTGCTTATATGCGGCTTGGCTTCGTCAACAATGCCTATGGGGAGCGATTCGCTGAAAACCGCGTAAATCTCGCCGTTTCTAACTACAAAGCTTGGCGGCGCACCTAACTTTATCAGCTTTGCAGTGCATTGAACTGTATCAAATACTAACGCGTCTATTGTTGCGTAAATCTCCGCGTTTCCCGAATCTATCAGCAGCTTATTCGCGCATTCCAACGCCTGCATAGGCTCAAAGCCCGCCTGTATCAAGTCAAATATAGTGTTTATGGCAAGCTCGCTTTCCTTCCTTGCTACTGAGCCCGTGCCCATACCGTCGCTGAGTATAACGATTTGGCTATTGTCATAGGTTAGCGTGCCAATGCAGTCGCCCGTGGATATTCCGCTGTGCTTTGAAGCCGACGCCGTTCCTATAACCAGCTTGAATTTCTGTTCAGGCTCTATATGCTCTTCTATTGTAAAGTTTGTCAGCTTTTCAAATGCGTTGCATACGGCTATCAGCTGCCCTGATAGCTGCTTGTGCGTTCCCTGCTCTTTGGCTAATGACCGAAGCACGCGCACAACAGTCGCCACACCGTCTAAGCGCGCGGCTATCTTTTCATCGACTATGTGCTTCATCTCATAGGCTGTGGAGTATGCGGCTATTGTTTTTAACACCTTGCTTTTTATAAACATAAAAGGCAATATGCCCAATGCTATGTCTATGAGCTTGAAGCTGTGTATGATTGCCGCTCCGAAAACATATATGCTTGCCAGAAACACAAATGTAACAGCGAGCTTGTTGGAGGCATACAAAAGCGCGCCTAATAAAGCAGAAACCGCCAATGGCAGTATTACATTCATATTATTTGAAGCTAACGCAAAAGCAAGCCCGCATGACAGCCCCGCGCAAATACCCATTACTCCGCAGGTATAGGACGCAGTTAGCGTAATGAAAACAGCAAATGCCGACGCAAGCGAAATGAAGGGCAGCTTTATTCCGAAAAAGCCCAATACTATGCACGCGAAGAATATGCACAAGGACAGCATTTCGTTGTTTGATAGCATTCTTCTTCGCTTTGCCGCTATTGTGAATATCGTCAGCGCGTTGTGTATTGTAACCGCTATCAGTATAGATACTAAGGCGTTGAGCAATCCCATAAGGCACGAGAGCACAGTAGAGAATGAAAACGCTATAACGCAAATGAGGTTAGCCGCGGCAAGTATTAAAAGCTTGTCCCTTGACTTTATGTTGTCCGCACCCTGCCAGAATGTCCATATAGAAAGGAATATGAAAACTATCAGCAGCGCGAAAAAGCCCTGAATATTTCCGAATGTCAATGAGCCTAAAAGCGCAAAAAGCATCGAATAAACGGCTGTCTTTTGGCTTTTTGAGTATAGCCATACAGCGACAAATGCAGCAGCGCCAAGCGGGGAATACTTAACAGTCAATATGTTCAAATACGAGCAGGTAAAGCTTGACATAACGAAGCACAGGGCGCACAAGCCCCATGTTGTTGCCCCTACGCTTTGAACATAAGCTCGAATTTTCTGAACATTAGCTTCCATACAACCTCAATCCAAATGATAGGCATATAATAAGTTAACAGCGAAGCGAAATTTGTTATTTGAGAAGCAATAATAATGTAGATTTGACGCGCAAAAACTTTTTCGACAAGAATTTAGCAATTTCGCAAAGTCTTGCATACGATATATAAGAACCCACGCGTTCAAAAATTTATAGGAGGAGATTTTTATGAATGGTAATGCGAGAGGCAATTCTTACCGAAGCGGCTGCCATAGCTACTGTGTTGACACAGTATGCTGTTTAGACAGTCCGGGCGGCGAATCCATGGACCCTATGTCCGTTACGGGAACCATTCCGGCTGGCAGAGTATGCGAAAAATATGACGGCACAGGCTACGATGGCTGTATGCTTGCAAACGCGTATTTTGCAAATCAGGAATACAAGGCAGGTCTTACACCGGAAAAGGCGTTGTGCAATGGCACTTTCTTTCCGGAATTGATAAGGCTTTATAAATAGGAGGGGCTTATGAACTGTTCTTGCGAGTATTCGAAGGAAAATCTGTTGAAGCGTATTTCCGAAATTCAATTCGTATGCACTGAGTTGAATCTTTACATGGATACGCATCCTGACGACATGGCGGCAAAGGAGGACTTTGCCTGCTACGCGAGCGAGCTTCAAGACTTGATTGGCAAGTACGAGGAGCTATACGATCCGTTATTAGGGTTTGGGCTGTCGGTTCCTAAAGCGGGCAGCTGGGTGCGCTCAGCTTGGCCTTGGGAATAAATTTTTTGGAGGTAAAAGAAGATGTGGATTTATCAGAAGAAGTTGGAATTCCCCGTTGACATCAAGTGTCCTGATGTTAAGATGGCAAAGGCGTTGTTAGCTCAGTACGGCGGACCGGACTCCGAGCTTGCGGCAGGCGTTAGGTATTTGACGCAAAGGTTCACAATGCCGGACGATAGGTGTAGGGCGACTCTGAACGATATAGGCACGGAGGAATTGGCGCATTGGGAGATGTTAGGCACAATGATTTACCAGTGCTTGCGCGGAGCTTCGGCAAGTGAAATTGAGGCTGCGGGCATGGCTGGGTATTTCACAATGCACGACAAGGGCGTATTCCCCTGCGACCCCAACGGCGTTCCTTTCACAGCCGCGTATATTCAGAGCACAGGCGACCCCATTGCCGATATTTTAGAGGACTTGGCGGCAGAGCAAAAGGCAAGAGCGACATACGAGCACCTTATGACGCTCACCGACAACCCCGACATTATTGAGCCTTTACGCTTCCTGCGACAGCGCGAAGTTAACCACTATCAACGCTTTGGCGAGTGCTTGCAGATATTGCAGGAAATAATACCGAACAACAATGTGCGGTATAAGAATCAGTTCGCCGAATGCTGCACTATATAAGGGCAAAGCGTTGGCGGTATATAAAAGCTGCGCCTGAGAGGGCGCGGTTTTTTTAGTGATGCCGAATAGCCTATTTGATATTTTGCCCACTGACAGCTGATGCACCTTGAAAAAAGTAACTGAAACGCATACATTTACTTATATATAGAATGTGAAACAAGCCCAAGCATAAAAAGTTATGCAGCTCTATTGCTTTATTTCAGGGCAAAAAGCAATACATACAGAAAAAATAAAAAATAAATGAAAATAGGTATTGACAAAGCAAATCGGCTAATGTATAATGGCATTCGTCAGAATTGCGAATGGGAGCATAGCTCAGCTGGGAGAGCATCTGCCTTACAAGCAGAGGGTCACAGGTTCGAGCCCTGTTGCTCCCACCATTCTGAATAAGGCCCGGTAGTTCAGCCGGTTAGAATGCCAGCCTGTCACGCTGGAGGTCAGGGGTTCGAGCCCCCTCCGGGTCGCCAATATGCCTCGGTAGCTCAGTTGGTAGAGCAAGGGACTGAAAATCCCTGTGTCGGTGGTTCGACTCCACTCTGAGGCACCACTTCTTCTTGCGGGAATAGCTCATTCGGTAGAGCGTCGCCTTGCCAAGGCGAAGGTGGCGGGTTCGAGCCCCGTTTCCCGCTCCAAGTCATATATAAGGCACCATAGCCAAGCGGTAAGGCAGAGGTCTGCAAAACCTTTATTCCCCGGTTCGATTCCGGGTGGTGCCTCCAACATATTATTTGAGTTGATTTAGCAAGGAAACGGATTTCGTTTCTTTTTTATTATCAAAAAGGCTTTGCATTTGCCAGTCAATATTTGCACATCCTGTGAACATTAAGTTGAGCTTCAAGCCCGGTTTTATTGCTTTGCGTATATGCTTAATATCGAAAAGCAAGCGGCTTTTCGCTTTTTATGTTGCCACACAAAACGGGTGATATGGTAAATATTCGCACTTGTTTACATGAATCAAATGCGTATGCTAAAATATGTTGCATGTACCCGTAGCTCAGTTGGATAGAGCATTGGACTCCGACTCCAAAGGTCAGAGGTTCGAATCCTCCCGGGTACGCCATGAAAAAGCACTGTATATACAGTGCTTTTTCAGCTAAATTCGCCTTCGGCAAGCTAAATTTTTCGGTGAACCGAAAAGCTAAATTTAGCTGAAACCGTTAGCTTTCCCTCACCAGCACCACCACAACCGCGGTAACCCCTGCGCCTATGCAAAACACCCATGGCGGAAGCAGAAGCAGCAGCATAAGCGCAATAAATATGAGCAGCAGTATAAGCACGGTAGAAGGGCTTCGGCAGCACCTGCTCTTAGTCCTTCGCGTTTTCTTATCGCAGCATTTTCTTGGCTTGTTTATAAATCTATACAATGGCTTCACATCCTCAAAACTCTATAATTTAGTATATGAAAACGCGTGGACAATAGTGCTAATCGCAAATGCAATAAAATATAATCAAACTATACGGTTGATATTCCGTTTAGAAAACTATACAATACTCCATAGCAGTATTTTTGGGGAGTAGATTAGTGAAGGACTTTTTGTATCGCATATTCTGCGGTTTTTTTCTTCTTGGAATAAGCATATTCGCACCCGGTGTTTCGGGCAGCGTAATGGCTGTAATGATGGGCATATACACAAAGCTTTTAGACATTGTCGCAAATCCATTCAAGAACATCAAAAGGAATATAATCTATCTATTTCCCATGGGAATAGGAATGCTGATAAGCCTTGTGCTTTTCGTAATCGTGTTCAGCTACCTTTTCGAAACATATAAAAAAGCCACATACCTATTGTTTATGGGATTGATAGCCGGCAATCTGCCTGTAATTTTTAAGGACGCTGCCGCAGGCGGCTTCAAGAAACGCTATATTATAGGAATATTGGTAGCGTTCGGCTTGGCTGTTTCGGTTGGAATATTGCGATTGAACGCAAAGCAGGTTCAGGATTATGAAAGTGTAAGCCTGCTGTTCGTGGGGCTATGCGGCGCATTGGGCGGCGCCTCGGGAATGATTCCCGGAATGAGCGTTTCAATGGTGCTGATGGTTCCCGGAATATATGACTACATGCTGCACTCGGCTAAATCAATCAATATACCCGTGCTGCTCGTGTTCGGAGCGGCGTTTGCTGTCGGCATGGTGCTGTTCTCGCGCCTTACAAAGTATGTTTTTAAGAGGTATCATGGCTTCGCATACTCCATGGTGTTCGGCTTCATATGCGGCTCTTTTATAAGCATATACCTGGGGCTTCCCAAAGAAGACCCGAATTTCAACTGGTTAATAGGGGCGGCTTCACTTGCAATAGGGCTTGCAATATCTGTGCTGTTCGTGTATCTAAGCAAAAAGTTCAATGTAGATGAAATCGGCAAGAACGATTGCTGCGAAAACAGCGAAAAGCCCCGGCTAACAGTAAAAGAGAAAGAATAATCAGGAAACTGAAAAGCAGATGTTCAGCGATTTCGTAAGCCATATAACAGGTATGGCTCAGTATCCATTTTCCCTCATAAACTTAATAAGCCTTTCAATGCTTATTAGCGTATTCTTATTGATAAAGTGCTCTATTTTCTCTACCTGCTCAAGCTCTTTTGACGAATGATTCAGCAGGCACAAGAACTCGTGCAGCACTTCGTGGCGGTGCAGTAGGTACTCCCCTGCCTTTTTGCCTTTTTCGGTCAATGCAATCTCACCATACTTCTGAAACTCAATATAGCCCAGCGCACGCAGATTGTCTGCCATCTTCGAAGCAGACGACGGGCGCACATTGAGATTTTTTGCAAGCTCATTTACGCGCACAGTGCCGCTTGACATTCTATAAATCATCTCCAAGTAGTCCTCCATTGAGATAGTCAGCGCATGGCTGTCAAGCAGCTGATATCCCTTAAAAGTGTAAAAGCCTTCTTTGCTCAAGCCTCAGATTTCCCCCTTTTTCGACAGTAACAAAACTATTTCGCGAATAATATTATGCAGTAGGTAAAGTTTCCTTATCCTAATTGTATTGTAGGGGTATGTTGGATATGTATTTGTGCGAGCTGAATACCGGGCAAAAAGCAAGGGTAAAGGCATTGTTTTCGACCGGAAGCATAAGAAGAAGGCTGTTAGACATTGGTTTAGTAGAAAATACTGAGGTTGAATGCGTGGGAAAGAGTCCATTAGGCGACCCCTGCGCATATCTTATAAGGGGCGCGGTAATTGCCATACGCTGTGAGGACGGCGCAAAAATATTAGTAGAGCGGGGTACTGAATGAGGTATTTCCGAATATTGCGAAAACGGCGCGAGGCTTTGCATTTGCCATACGCTCGCAAAGCGCAATGCCTGCACGAAAGCATATATACTGTTGCCATAGCGGGAAATCCGAATGTGGGCAAAAGCACGCTGTTTAACAGCTTAACGGGATTGAATCAGCATACGGGCAACTGGCCGGGCAAAACCGTATCAAATGCAAGGGGCAGGTTTTCATCTGATAAGAACGACTATATATTAGTGGATATTCCCGGCACATATTCGTTGATGTCAAATTCGGTTGAGGAGGAGATAGCACGAAACTTCCTGTGCTTTGGAAACACAGACGCCGTAATAGTAGTATGCGACGCTACCTGCTTAGAGCGCAACCTAAACCTTGTGCTGCAAACAATAGAGCTTGCGAAAAATGCAATAGTATGTGTAAACCTGTTAGACGAAGCCAAGCGCAAGGGAATAAAAATTGACCTTAACGCACTTTCAAGGCTGTTGGGAGTGCCTGTTGTGGGCGTTATAGCGCGGAAGAAAAGCACGCTGCCTGCATTGATTTCAGCACTTGACGATACGGTAGAAAACCGGAAAAAGCAAAGCCCCATGAAAATCAAATATGCTGAACCTATGGAAAAAGCCATAAGCATTTTGCAGCCGGTATTGGACAGCGAGCTGAACACATCATTGAATACGCGCTTTTTAAGCCTTAAGCTGATTGACGGCGACACTCAGCTGTTAGACGAAATGCACAGCTTTTTCGGATACAGCATTTTAGACAATAATAATATCTCAAATGCGTTGGATAGCGCAAAGGAAGTATTAAAAGCGCATGATTTGGATTCAAACAGCTACAAGGACAGCATAGTTACAAGCATAGTATTAGAAGCCGAGCGCATAGCTAAGCAGGTGGTGAAGCTGAAAACCAAGCGCTATGACCAGTTCGACCGCAGATTAGACAGAATATTCACAAGCAAGTGGACGGGATACCCCATAATGCTGTTATTGCTAACACTTGTGCTATACCTAACCATATCGGGCGCAAACTACCCTTCGCAGCTGTTGGCTGACGGGCTATATTGGGTTGAATCGCAGCTCGACAAGCTGTTTCATCTGATAAACGCGCCGCCCTTTCTGCATGGGATAGCAGTGCAGGGAATGTTTAGGGTGCTGGCATGGGTTGTATCTGTAATGCTTCCGCCTATGGCTATATTCTTTCCGCTGTTTACGCTGTTAGAGGATTCAGGCTACCTGCCGCGCGTCGCGTATAATCTCGACAAGCCATTTAAGAAATGCTCCGCCTGCGGAAAACAGGCGTTAACAATGTGTATGGGCTTTGGCTGTACTGCGGTTGGCGTTGTGGGCTGCCGCATAATTGATTCGCCGCGTGAAAGGCTTATAGCAATTCTTACAAACTCGTTTGTTCCCTGCAACGGCAAGCTGCCTACGCTTATTGCGGTAATCACTATGTTTTTTGCTATAACAGGCAGCGGGCTTTTCAACTCAATAATTTCCGCCGCCATGCTTGCAGGAATAATAGTGCTTGGAGTACTGCTCACATTCCTTGCTTCAAAGCTGCTTTCAAAAACTATATTGAAGGGCGTTCCGTCGTCTTTTACCTTAGAGCTTCCGCCTTACAGAAAGCCGCAGGTGTTGAAGGTGCTTGTGCGCTCGCTGTTGGATAGAACTCTGTTCGTGCTGGGAAGGGCGGTATTAGTCGCCGCGCCTGCCGGGATAATAATTTGGCTTTTCGCCAACATATATGTAGGCGGAGAAACCCTTTTAACCGTATTGTCGCGCTTTTTAGACCCGTTCGCAAGGCTTTTTGGCTTAGACGGGGTTATTTTAATGGCGTTCATATTGGGTTTTCCTGCAAATGAGGTTGTTATTCCCATAACCATTATGGCGTATATGTCAAAGAGCAGCATATTAGAGCTAAGCAGTCTTGAAAGCCTGAAGCAGCTGTTTATAGCAAATGGCTGGACATGGGTAACGGCGGTGTGCGTATTGATTTTTTCGTTAATGCACTGGCCTTGCTCAACAACCTTGCTCACTATAAAAAAGGAAACAGGCAGCCTGAAATGGACTGCCCTGTCTGTTATAATTCCTACGCTTATAGGCTTTGCGCTGTGCTTTGTATTCGCAAATATTGCAAGGCTATTTTGCTAATTATTCTTGCTTAACAGCTCGCGCAATACCTGTTTTGCGGCAAAGTATGTAAAGGGAAGATGCGTTTCTAACTGGTAATCCATAATAGCGTTGGTTACGCAGGAAACATCTATGTCCTTGCCCATCTCCATCAGCTTTTTATGAATAAACCTTGCGAACTGCGCAACTGATAGGTTCTCAAGCCTTATATACGATTGGAAAACATGCGATATGCGCTGTTGAACCGCTGTGCAGTATATGAGAACATTTTGCGGCATGCTCTTCTTCATTTGCCTTTCTATTTCCTCAATATTGCTGTCGCAGTCATCTATGAGCAATACGAACTTTAACGGCTGCTTTGAAAGCGTTTCCGCCAGCTCGCCTAACTTGAATACCGCGCGCACATCTCTGCCTGATATTTTCACAAGCCTGACCTCTTGCAGGGCGTGCAGAAGCGCAAATACCATAGTGGTTTTGCCCATGCCCGATTCGCCTGTTATGAGAGTGTTGTTAACCTCATCGTCGCGCATAAACGCTATTGTATTGTTTATTAGCTGCTCGCGCTGTTCTTCGTATAAGCATTCCGCGGCGTCCTCATAAGAAATAATAGACTGCTTGTACGGTACTATGGCATATTCGCTTTCCTGTGGCGCATATTCGAATACATTGTATTTTAGGAAGTCGCCTGTGCCATATGAGTAAAAGAAGTTCCACAGGTCATCTATGAGCCCGCTTCTGTCCTTAGCTAAGCAGCGGAGGTATATTTCCTCAAGTGCCGCGTCTGAAACATATGAATCCCTGAGCTCGAACTCGCCGTAATCCCAGGACAAGCATGAGAAGGAAGCATATTTCAACGGAATCCCCGCCTCTGCCTTTGGCTGAGCATCACGCGCAGGCGTCTTTATCGCGGTTCCGCCCAATGCCGCAGATGCCAGCTCCGCAATCCTATCCTGCGAGCGCATTTTATCGCCCGAAGCAAGCTCTAAATAGCGCTGAATTGTAGGCGAATTCAGCTTCGTAGCGTTTAAGAGTATTTGCAGATCCTCACGCATTGCCGCATATACAGGCGTATCGATGAAGCCCTGCGCCGCAGCGGTTGAAAAGCTGTTAGGCACCTCTATTATGGTGTAAAGGATATAGTCGATAAACAGATTGCCGCTAACTCTGCGCGCCTTTGATTCTAACAGCGCGTGCGTCATTTCGTGATAATACATTTCCGCATCGAACACTTTGCCCTTTATAATCGCCTGAAGCATTTTTAACAACGCTGTAAAGGGCGGAGTATCCAAGCAGGCGCGCATTACTGTAAGCCTGTTCAAGCTGCTTAATAGTTGTATAACATCTGAAATATAATCAGCCATAATTCCTCCATATAAGGTGTTTATACAAATATACCATAACAGCCAGTAAAATCAAGCGTCGTGTTGCGCATATTGCTTTATAAATGCTATAATGCGCCTATGCTTTGCTACATTAGCCCATACTACAGCCCATATTTTAACCTCGCTTTAGAGGAAGCGCTTTTTGAAAGCAAGGAGTGCTTTTTGCTATACAGAAACTCACCCTGCGTGGTGGTGGGCAAGTACCAAAACGCGTATCAGGAGGTAAACTACCCATATTGCGTGTTGAACAGCATACCCATATTGCGCAGGGAAAGCGGCGGCGGGGCTGTGTATCACGATTTGGGAAACATAAATTTCAGCGTGATTTCAAGCAGCGACTCAATAACCGTTGAGTACGATTTTTTGGACTATCTTGCCAAGGCACTCAATGAATTAGATGTAAATGCCGCTCGCAAAAATGATATCGACATATACATAGGCGACAAAAAAATATCAGGCAACGCCCAGCGCAAAGCAAAAAATAAAGCCCTGCACCATGGCACGCTGCTGTATTCTGCCGATTTGCAAAGAATGCACTATGTTTTTTGCAAAAGAGAGGGCGTATTCACTTCAAAGGCGGTGCAGTCGCGCAGGGCAGATGTAACGAATATCAGTGAGCACATTAAAAACCCTCTAAGCGTAAATGATTTTGTGCGCGCTTTGGCTATGCGCTTCTGTGATTCCGTTCAAGAAATTCCAAACGATATAATAGAGAGGGCGTCAGAGCTGGAAGCCAAGTACAAGTGCTTTGAATGGAATATGGCAAAAAGCCCCGCGTTTACATATTCGTTTGAATCAGAGCAGGCGAAAGTGAGTTATAGCGTAAAAAGCGGCATAATACAGGCGTTTGAGCTAAGCTGGGCATACGGTAACGAAAGCAGAATAGCACAAGCCCTTACAGGCGCCACGCTTGACTTTTATGAAATATCTAAGATAATAAACTTGTTGGATTTTTTGCGGGAGGAGGAGGCGAAGCTGCTTCTCACCTGCATATTAGGAGGTTCTATGAAAAAGGAAGTCGTAATGCCCAAGCTATCGCCTGCTATGGAAAGCGGCATGCTTTGCTGCTGGCTGAAAGCAGAGGGCGAAGCAATAAAGGCGGGCGAACCGCTGTTTGAGGTTGAAACAGACAAGGTAGTGGTGCAGGTTGAAGCGACTGCAGACGGTACAGTTGAAAAGCTGCTTGTCGAGGAAGGCGATACGGTGCAGGTCAACACTCCTGTTGCGATAATAAACAGCTAAATGGCAGAGCAATACAAAATAAAGGTAAGATATAACGCAAACGAGGTCGGTGAGGTTGAGGGGCTTATACATAGCCTGAACCTTAATACAGTATGCGCCGAAGCCAACTGCCCCAACATAAGCGAGTGCAGCAAAAAGCGCACAGCGACATTCATGATATTGGGAAAGTACTGCACGCGCAATTGCAGCTTCTGCAATGTTCAGCACAACAGACCTGTGCCGGTTGACGAAAACGAGCCTACGAATGTAGCCTTAGCCGCGAAGAAGTTAGGCTTGCGTCATGTTGTAGTTACATCTGTTACGCGTGACGATTTATCAGACGGCGGCGCAGAGCAGTTCAGAAAAACAATATTAGAGATAAAGCGTATATGCGAAGGCGCAACGGTTGAAGTGCTTATACCCGATTTTTTAGGAAACACAGCCGCGCTCGATACCGTGCTTTCCGCTTCGCCCGATGTGCTGAATCACAATGTAGAAACCGTGAAGGAGCTTTACCACAAGGTGCGTCCGCAGGCGGTGTATGAGCGTTCGCTTGATGTGCTGAAATACTGCAAGCGCACACACCCCGAAATTCTCACAAAAACAGGCTTTATGGTAGGGCTTGGCGAGAGTTTGGAGCAGATAAAGCAGCTGATTTCAGATATAAAAGCCGCTGAGGTGGATATTCTTACAATTGGTCAATATTTGCGCCCAAGTAAGCAGCATGCGGAGCTAATACGCTATGCCACTGAAAGCGACTTTTTAGAATACAAGCGCATAGCTGAGGAAGCGGGAATAAAATATGTAGTATCTATGCCCTTGGCGCGCAGCTCGTATAAATCTTATGAAGCACTCTTGGCAGGAAGAAAATGATATACATAGAAACCAACTCAACAAACCCGTACTTCAACTTAGCCACAGAGCTGTACATAGTTACGAAAAAGCCTGAGCTTATAGAGAAAAATACCGTATTTATGCTTTGGCGCACAGAGCCTACTTTAATGGTTGGCAAGTATCAAAATGTATTTGAAGAAATAGATGTAGAGTACGCAAAAGCGCAAGGCATACATATACTGCGCAGAATGTCGGGCGGCGGTACGGTTTTTACGGACTTGGGCGGCTATCAGTATTCATTCATAAGAAAATCGGATAACGCAGAGGCCGATAAAATCAATTTCTCCGAATATATGCAGCTAATCAAGTCAGCGCTCAACAATTTAGGCGCAAATGCCTGTGTAACGGGCAGAAACGACATCACGCTTGCCGGCAAGAAGATTTCCGGAAATGCGCAATACAAGCAAAACGGGGCTACCGTTCATCATGGAACACTTTTATTCAGCACAGATATTGAGCAGATGGTGCGTGCGACAACAGTTGACCCGAATAAAATAATATCAAAGAGCATTAAGTCTGTCAGGGAGCGCGTAACCAATATTTCCGAACACCTAAATTATGAGATAGCGCCTGAGGAGTTCAAAGCGCGTGTAGTGAACTCAATTATGGGTGAAAGCTATGATTCACACGAGTTGACACAGGCGGATATTTCGGGAATAAACGAAATAGCGCATGAGTTTATGAGCTGGGAGTTTGTATTCGGCAAGTCGCCTAAGTTTTCTATTATAAATACAGGCTACTTCGCGGGCGGCAAGCTCACAGCAAGCTTGAATGTAGAAAATGGGCATATAAGCTCACTTGCACTCACAGGCGATTTCTTTGCAGTAGATTTAGATAGTTTAATAAATGCCCTTATAGGCTGCAAGTACGAATATGAAGCAGTATTAGAACGACTGCAAGCGCACGAAAACGCAATTTACCGGATTTCGAGTGAAGAGCTTGCAAAAGCGATTATGGGCGTAGAGTGAGTAATCCTCACCACATGGCGCAAAAGAAAAAAATCATTCATGTTGCGCTATGCACATTATTTCATTGCCGCAGACAATTTCATGCGCGCTATGTGCGCAAATTCCTCACTTAATTATTCTGCATTCTGCATTTTGCATTTCTATTAGTATGCTGTATAATCATTTCTGATTCTCTGATGGAGGTACTTATGAAGCTTGGTGTTGTTGGTTTGCCCAATGTAGGCAAAAGCACATTATTTAACGCAATCACAAGGGCGGGAGCACAGGCGGCGAACTACCCTTTTTGTACTATAAGCCCTAAT
>FZPS01000063.1_pt499 | contig 16131 bp, 19 predicted proteins | sample 1817821 | NCBI WGS metagenome assembly FZPS01 (sample SAMEA104158645, study PRJEB21678) | metagenome | place: Germany | collected 2015-04-21
CTTCCAGTTAATTTTATCCAAGATATCCTTGTTTTTAGGGAGATTTTTGGATTTTAAGATTTAACGATTTAATATACAAGAATAAAGACCACTTTTTCAGTGGTCTCGATCCGTCCCTGGTGCATGTTTCATTTTTGATTACCATTATCTGATACTTTTTTAAATCCTTTAATATTTTCATCAGAATATTTTTCTTTTATCTTTATAAATTCATCTAAGTTATCAAATAGTATATCCACCAAATCTGGGTCAAAGTGCTTACCTCTTTCTTCTCTAAAATAATTTAATATATCATTCATCACCCATGCTTTTTTATATACCCTTGGAGAGCCTAATGCATCAAACACATCTGCTACTGCTACTATACGACCAAATATGTGTATCTCATCTCCTTTTAATCCTCTTGGATAGCCTCCACCATCGTATCTTTCATGATGTTCATGGGCTATTATAGCTGCAGATTTTAGTAATTCCCTATCTGAGCCTTTTAGTAGATTGTAGCCTATGGTAGTATGAGTTTTTACTATATCAAATTCTTCTGGGGTAAGTTTTCCTGGCTTTAATAATATACTATCTGGAATAGCTACCTTACCTATATCATGAATAGGAGATGCCATAGAAATTAGCATTATTTCTCTTTGGGATAATCCATATTTTTCTGCTAATATCTTACTATATTTGGAAACTCTTTTTACATGATTGCCTGTTTCCTCTGAACGTGCTTCTGTAACTTCTCCTAATAAATATAATATTTCTTTTTGAGTTTCTTCTATTTCTTTGTTAAGGCAAAGACTTTCAAAAGCAGCTAATATGTTCCTGTGAAATATATTTAAAATTTCCTTATCTAAATGATTTATTTGTTTTTTAGCTTCTATAAACACCATTCCTTCTATCCCACTAGAACTATGGTAATATGATACATATCTATTATCAGTTATTAAAGGTTTTCCCATCCTATAAGCTTTTTTTATCAATTCAAAATCTTCGTGGGATATAGAGTCCATAATTTTTTTCCCTACACAGTCTTTATATTTACCATAGGCAGATGTTACTTTAAAAGCTTCATCATTAAAAAGTCTAAGAGCTGTCAATCCATTCGCATTACACTCTTTATCCTTCCTACAAAGATTTATCAAAGAATTAATGGAACAAAATGCAGTTTTTATAAAGTCCTGAATAGATACTTTTTCAAATAAATTACTAGATGAAGCAACTACTTCTTCCATTATTCTTTTATTATTATTTATATACATAATATCTTTATAAGCTCTAAGAGCAGCCACTACAACTGTACGTAATTTGTTAGTCAATAGCTGTATTTTTTCTTCATATCCATTTATATCATAATTTAGTATAGCTTCTTCTTCTAATTTTTGGCTTTCTTTACTGGTCATCAAAACTATTCTAGTAGCTTTATTCTCTATAATTTCCCTTATATATCTAGATAATTTAAGTCCTGTGTTTTCCTCCTCAATAAAAATATCTAAAAGCACTAATGCTATGTCATCATTCTTGTTTAATATATCTAGTGCTTTTATGCTAGAATGGGCACTTAATATTATAAGGGGTTTATCTTCAAATTTAAAATCTTTTAATATCTCTTTTATCATTATATGCACAAAATTATCATCATCTATTATTAATATTTTCCAATGATTTTCATCTTGAATTTTTTTCATGCAACACTCATTTTCCATCAGAATTCCCCCTGCCCTATTTGTTTTTTATTACCCATTAAATAGTTTACCCATTTTTTTAATATCTACACTAGTTTTAGCAGCTTGTATATTTTCTTCTTGTATGCTCTTGTATAATTCTTCTCGAAAAATATCAACTTCTTTAGGAGCGTCTATTCCTAATCTTACCTTTCCTTCTTGGATTTCCAAAACCTTTATTACTATATTTCCATCTATGATGATAGATTCTTCTTCTTTTCTTGAAAGTATTAGCATATTTACACGCTCCTATCCTGAGATCTTTGCTTAAAAATGTAGTGCTTTGTAGTATATCTATCATCATCTAGTATTACTTGTTTGCCTAGTTTTTTATTTATATTTATAACTATAGGACCTAATAAATTTACTGTCATCTTTTCTATATCCTCTGGAACCACTACTATAGAATATACTGCTACATCCTTTTCATCTTCTATTTTTAATTTTTCTTGCACTGATTTAGATAATACTATATCATAGTCAGGAAATACAAAAAAAGGATTTATTATTACAAAAGCTAATTCAGGATTTTGCACTGATTGAAGCCATTGAAATGGGTTTTGTTCATCTTCATCCTTTATCATTACAAATTGCTTTTCTTCTTCAAATCCTAATATTCCTTCTGGAAAATGAATTATATTTTTCTCATCAATTTCTATTTCTCCAAAATTTTTAGTTTTAAGTATCATATATTTTACCCTCATTTCTTGCTTATATTAATAACTCTAAGTTAAAAATTGAACTAAGGTTGGCTGTATTATTTTAGCCCCTACCATAAGACTAGATATATATACATTTTCTGCCATAGCTATTTGTATAGATATCTCTGCTATATCCACATCCTCGTTAAAGGATAATAGTTCATTTACATTACCTATTTGAGCATCTATCCTCTTTTCAGTTATCTCTAATCTATTCATTTTAGCACCAACTTCTGCTCTTACAGCTAAAACCTGTTCATGACAGTTTTGTAATTTTTCAATGGTTTTTTGAATTACATCAGGATTTTGCCCACTATCTAGCTCTTCTGATAAAGCATCAAATACTGCTATTAAATAAGGTTTTTCATTTTCTGATATATTGGAATTATAATCAGGTGTACTATTTACATCGCCTCTTCCAAATACCTTTCCACCAGGCGTATTTACCTTGACAGTTTCTGATATACCTACATTATACTCAAATATTTCATCCATATTTAAATCTATATTATAGGTTCCATCTTCCTTCAATAATGGTTTGTCTGTTTTAAACCCACTAAATATATGTCTGTCAGAATAAGTAGTATTTCCAATTTGAATTAAATGCTCTCTTAACTGATCAATTTCTTCTTTTACCTTTTGTAAATCTTCAGGAGCTTTTTTAGTTCCATTGGCTACATCTATTGTTAATTCATATGCTCTTTTCAATATTTCCCCTATTTCACCTAAAGCTAGTTCTGTATCCACCATCCAAGATGTTGCATCTTCTGCATTTCTCTTATATTGTTCTAACTTTGCTATATCTGTATTAAATTTTAGACTTTTACTAACACCTATTGGATCATCAGAAGGAACTCTAAATTTCTTTCCTGTAGCTTTTTGATACTGAAGTTTTTCCAAAGTTTTTAAATTTTGATTTAAATTGTACACCATATTATTTATAAGCATATTGTTAGTTATACGCATTTTATTTCACTCCTATCTTCCTACTAATCCCAATCTATTTATGGTTACATCCATAATTATATCTAATGTATTAATCATCCTTGCAGAAGCCATATAAGCATGTTGAAATTTTACCATATTTGCCATTTCTTCATCATAGGACACTCCTGATACAGAATCTCTTTTAGTTTGAATATTTTTCAACATCATATTTTGAGAATTATACATCCTTTCACTTTGCATACTATCCACTGCTAAATTAGATACGATGGCTTTTATAAAATCATCAGGAGTTCCTTGAGATGTCCCTTCGCTAAAAAACTTTCTATCCTCTCTTAATCCAATTAACTCTAATAAATTTCTGTTATCTTCTGCATCGCCAGGGGTTTCCCCAGCAGCTATATTCTTTAAATCCTCTAATATTTCATCAGATAAAGTTATAGTTGCAGCAGGTTTTTCTGCATCAAATTTAAAAAAGTCTATATTCGTATTCCCGTTTAATCCATAGCCTTCATTATGTTTTTTGTTAAATTTATTTGCAAAACCTTCAGCAAATTCATTTAACCTATTCTGATAATAAGGAATACCTCTATAAGTATTGTTTTCTCCATCTCCACTATAAAGGTCTAATAGTCCTTTTAATTCTCCAGACTTTAAATTTACTAAAGAACCATTTCCCCATTCTATGCGAATTTCATCACTATTTGGTATAGTTTTAAGCTTCACTTCCGATACATTAATATGATCTACTAAAGATACACCACTTATACTTACTCTAAATTTTCCATCATCAGACTCATGAACACTTACATTGACTACCTTGGATAACTCTTCTACCAATAAATCTCTTCTATCTCTTAAATCATTAGCTTTATATCCACTTATTTCATAAGAATATATTTGTCTATTTAATGAAGCTATTTGATTGGCAATGCTATTTATCCTTTCAATATTGTTCTCCATAGATACTTTTGTTTCTCTTCTTAATTCATTTAGTCTTACAGCTACTTCATTTATATGTTTTGTAAAAGCCAGTGCATTTTCTCTAACTGGTTCTCTATAGGATGAATCTGAAGGGTTAGTACTCATATTAGTCAATGCTTTAAAAAAATCATCTAAATATTTTCTAAAACTAGTATCAGATGGTTCTCCAAACAATTTTTCTATCTCTGAAAGATGATTCATCTTAGCTTCCCATTCTCCCATAGGAGCATTTTCGTTCCAATATTTAAAATCTAAGTAAGAGTCTCTAATCCTTGATACATCATATATTTCAGTTCCTGTACCCAAAAAACCTATTCCTGGTAAAGCATAAGGAGTAGTAGCTCTTTGAGCTCCCTCTTGTCTTGTATATCCTCTAGTGTTTACATTACTTACATTATGGTTAGTTATATATAGTGATCTTTGACTTGCCAACAATCCCTTTACTGCTGTATTAAATCCAAAATGCAATTTATTCACCCCTTCATATATAAACTATCTTCCCACTATTCCCATCCTATTTACTATATTATCTATCATTTCATCTATGACATTTATAACTCTACTGTTAGCTATATAGGAATGCTGATACTTTAACATATCTGCCATCTCTTCATCTAAGGATACAGAGGATATTTCTTTTCTTCTTTCGTCTATTTGCTGTAATAGTATGGTTTGATTAAATGCCATCTCCCGTGCCATTTCCCTTTCCATTCCTATTTCAAGTATCAAATCTCTGTAAAAATCATCCATATTTAAAGTCCCCGGCTCTATAAATTCTTCTGAATTTTCTAGATTGTACTTACCATATAAAGGTTTGTTCCTTATATTTGCTATTTCTTTAGCTATATCCCCGTCCCCTTTTGCACCTGATGTTGATGCAGCTATTTTGTTAAAATTTGCCAATTCTGGATTCACCCTTATGGTACTAGAAGGATCTTCTTTGTCAAATATAAAAAAATCTATATTAGTACTTCCATCTAATCCTATACCAGTTCTATGAATTTTATTTATTTCTTGTGCCATAATTCCTACCAATAAATTTAATCTATCCTTGTATTCCACTACATCCTTATCCCTAGCATCTATATAGCCCCCTAATTCTCCATTAGCTTGTAAATCTATTTTTTCTCCTGTATCAGACCAATAAATTTCTCCAAGACTTTTTTCATTTAATCTAACTTCTATGAGATTAATATAATCTTCATTAATTAAATCCCTACCATATAGGCTTACTACTACTTCCCCTTGGGAATTTTCATAGTAGCTAATAGGGATTAACTCCGATAATCTATCTAATTTAGCATTACGACTATCCCTTAAGTCATTGGCCTTTACATGAGGTCCATAGGCTTCTTGTAGTTTTATATTTTTATTTAAATTAGCAATCTCCCTTAACAAAGTATTAACTTCATTGGACTTATTTAGCATTTCCTTATTTAAATTAAACTGAAGATTGTCTAATTGGTTTCTTATATGATTAACTGTTGTAGTAAAAGCTACAGCATTTTCATGAAGAAGTCCCCTTATGGTTAAACTTTTAGAATCTTTATACAACTCCTCCCAGCTATTCCAAAAGTTATCCATTACATCTTGTAATCCTCCATTATTTAATTCTCCTGGCACCTTGATTTCTCTAAATATATATTCTATCTCCTCTAATACTTCTGATTTTGTATTATAATAGCCAAATATGGCCATTTCCCTTCTTACCTTATAATCTAAAAACTCATCCCTAATTTGTACTATACTTTGAACATCTACCCCCATTCCAGCTTGAAATTTTAAGCCTACCCTTGAGTATCTGCTCTCTGCATGATTTGTTCGTTGTCTTACATAATCAGGATTGTTCACATTGGCAATATTATGGGATAGAGTATCCAATGCCTTTTTGTTTGCATTTATTCCCGATATGGATATATATAATCCTCCAAAACTCATATTTACACCTTCCTATCAAATAGACTATTGCTAGATTGTTTTTTATTCTCCTTATCATAGGTAGGGGGGCTTTGTACATTGGAAATTAAATTTATGTTAAAATCCAGCCACTGTAAATTTTCTATAATTAAATCATTATTCAATGCGTTTCTTGATTGAATATCTATCATCAACTCTAACAGTTCTTCTTTTAAATCTTCCAATTCATTACCCTCATCAGGAATATTTTCTATAACTTTATTTAATGTAATATCTATATCCAATCCCCAATTATACATAAGTTTAAGTCTTTCTTCTTCAGCTGTTGCCATTTGATTTATGAGATCCTCTTCAAGTTTATTCATATTTTCTAGTTTTTCCACCTGATTTTCTACAAGTATATCTGTCTTTTCAAAGGTAATTCCCTTTAATTTACATAATATATCTCGTTCTCTTTCTAATATACTCATAAGTTCATCTTTAAAGGTCATATCTCCACCTCATTATATTCTTTCATCAAAATGAATATTTTCAAACATCTTTTCTACTATCTTTTTACCTTCTACATTGTAATTCCCTGATTGTACTTTTTCTTTTAAATCCTTTACCTTATCTATTCTAATATCTGGTACTTTTTTTATTTTTTCCATAGCAAATTGATAATCTTTTGCCCTTTCAGATAAGTTTATATTATCCTTTTCCAACTTGTTTTTATTGGCATTTACCTTGTTCGAACTCATATTGTTATATACTTTCATTATATTGTCAGTTTTATTTACTTTCATAAAAAATCACCCCACTTAAACCATATTCATTAATATTATCGGTTAAATGGAGTCATACTTTAATTATTTTTCTATTTATCTTTATATCTTTCAGTTATTCTTATCTTTTCTTTAGCTCTACCATTGGTTAAATCCTTTGGATCTTTCCCTCCACCAATGGATTGTTTAAATTCCTTTTGCATCTCTAAAATGCATTTTTCACAAAATCTTCCTGTTTTAATGGAGGCTCCACATCTTTCACAGCTTAATAATAAATTAGCTTCATCTTCTACTTCCAATCTTCCCTGTCTTAAAAATTCTATTATCTTTTTTGAATCCACTCCCGTCTCTTCTGTTACTTCAGTTATAGTTGCCCCTGGATTTTCATCTAAATATTCCTTTACTTTTTGAAAATCCTCCTCATCTTGCCTTCTGCATTTCATACAAATATTAAAACCATCATATGCATATATGTTTCCACAACGGCTGCAATTCCTTATATCCATTATTCTCACCTCATTATATCTTCATACTAGAAATAAGGGCTAGTCCTATAATGGATTTAGCACCTCCTTCTAGTAAAACTTTCCCACATTCCTCCATAGTAGCTCCTGTAGTTATTATATCGTCAACTAACAAAATATCTTTACCTTTGAAATCCTCATCGTTCATAGTACTGAATGCACCTTTTAAATTGTTTTTTCGCTCTAGTTTGTCCAATTTGTTTTGATCTATTGTCCATTTTGATTTAATCAAATGCTTATTTAATAAAGGTACATTAAATTTAGTTGATACATATTTTGCTAAAAGCTCTGAATGATTATAGCCCATTTTAGCCTGTTTTTTCTTATGAATGGGAACAAAAGCTACAAAATCCACATATTTATATAGTTCATTAATGTTCATGGTTTCTGCAAGTATTTCTCCAAAAGGTTTAAACAAATAACTATTCCCTTGAAACTTAAAACTATAGATTTTCCCCTTTACAAATCTTGTATATAGCATGGAATAGTAAGTGGCATCTATATTGTTTAAATTTAATACTATTTTCTTATGAGTAAACTTTATTAATTGTTCACAATCTTTGCATATATATTTAATATTACCCCAAGGATTTTCTCTACAAAATAGACAAATATCTTCTGGAACAAATAATAAATTACCTATAGCTTTAAATAACCCCATGGTTTTCCTCCTAGAACATAGTAAATACACTTCGTATTTTATAATCTAAGCTAGAATACCGCTTGGCAATTCGGTTGTTTTTTATCATAAATTTTAAATACTTTTCTTCTCCTACTAAAACTACCAACTCTTTAGCTCTAGTGATAGCTGTATAAAGAAGATTTCTAGTCAATAACATTGGTGGCCCCCAATGTATAGGCATCACCACCACTGGAAATTCACTCCCTTGACTTTTATGAACAGTGGTAGCATAGGATAATTTTAATTCATCTAGTTGGTTAAAACTATATTCCACTTCTTTCTCCTCATCAAATAAAACCTTCATAATCCTATTATCCTCATCTATATCCAGTATGAAACCTAAATCTCCATTAAAAACCCCTTCCCCTTTTTCCTTAAGCTTTCCATCCTCTATTATTTCCCATTCGGTGGAATAGTTATTTTTAATTTGCATTATCTTGTCCCCTACACGAAATATTACATCTCCTATTTGCTTTTCTTTTTTACCAAAGGATTTAGGATTTAGTGCCTCTTGAAGACGTTGGTTTAATACATTTATACCCACTTCTCCCTTTTTCATAGGAGATAATACCTGTATATCCTTTAAAGGATCTATTCCATAATAATCTGGCAATCTATGTTTGCAAAGCTCCACAATCGTATCCACCGTGTGCTTAGGATTAGATTCTCGAATGAAATAAAAATCCTTATCCTTTTCATTTAAATGAGGATATTCCCCTTTGTTAATTCTATGGGCATTGACCACTATCATACTTTCCTCTGCTTGACGAAATATTTGATCCAATTTTACTACTTTAACTACTCCGCTCTCTATTATATCTTTAAGTACATTTCCTGCTCCTACTGATGGCAATTGGTCTACATCTCCTACCAATATTAATCTAGTACCAGGCATTATTGCTTTTAATAAGTTATTCATAAGTAGTATATCTATCATGGAAGCTTCATCTATTATGAGTAAATCCGTATCCAATGGGGACTCTTCGTTTACTCCAAAAGGTATCTCCTCTTCCATAAAAGAGTATTCCAACAATCTATGGATGGTCTTTGCTTCCCTTCCAGTGGTTTCTGTCATCCTTTTAGCAGCTCTTCCTGTAGGGGCAGCTAAGTTAATCTTTAAGCCTTCTTCTTCAAATATCTTTATTATGGCATTTATAGTGGTGGTCTTTCCCGTTCCTGGTCCTCCTGTAATTACCACTAACCCATTTTCCAAAGATTCCTTTATAGCTTCTACTTGCTTTTCTGCAAACTTAATACCCTCTTCTTTTTCTATGGTTTTTATGGCTTTTCCCACATCTATATCCAATTCCTTAAGCTCCACTCGAGACAATTCCACAATCTTTTTACTAACATTATTTTCCGCCACATGAAAGGGTGTATAGTATACAATAGATTCTTCTTCAATATTTAATATATGTATAGTACCTTTAATGGCTAAATTCCTTAGGGATTCCTCTATTAATTCTTCTTCTACTTCTAACAATTCACTTGTGCTTTTAATCAATTCATCCTTAGGTACATAACTATGCCCTGCTCCTGCATATTTAATTAGTATATATCTAATGCCCCCTTCTACACGATAAGGAGATTTTTTATCTATTCCCATATTTTGAGCAATCTTATCAGCTGTTTTAAATCCAATTCCAAATATATCTTCAGAGAGCTTATATGGATTTTGAGATATTATCTTTATAGTATCTTTCCCATACTTTTTATATATCCTTATACCATAATTAGGAGTTATACCATATTGCTGTAAAAATACCATTATATCCCTAAGCTCTCCTTGTTCTTCAAATGCCTTTACAATCTTCTCTAGCTTTTTATCCCCTATACCTTCTATTTCCTTAAGCTTTTCTGGATTATACTGGATTACATCTAAAGTATCAAGTCCAAATCTTTCCACAATCCTTTTAGCAGTCTTTGGTCCTATATAGGGAATTAGCCCTGAAGATAAGTATTTTTCTATTCCGTTTATAGTAGATGGAGTTACTGTCCATATGTTCACAATCTCCAACTGTTCTCCATAATTGGGATGGTATACCCAATTTCCTTCCACCTTTACTGTTTCTCCTGTATTTATAAAAGGGGCATATCCCACTATAGTGGCTTTCCCATCGGAAGTATCTAAAATAGCCACAGTATAGGAATTGAGTTCATTTCTAAATATTATTTCTTCTACCGTGCCTTCTAGTGTTAACAAAGCTATTCTCCTTTTTTTGTTTATTATCAGATATTATTATATCATAGCAAACTAATATAGTCCTTTTAATTTTAATATTTCCTGTCTTAGCAAGGCTATATCCCCCTTAGTAGCTGGCTTATTGTATTCTTCGTAAAAATCATATTCTTTCAATAGGATGCTTTTTTGTTTTTCTCCATAAAATTTTTTTACTATATGCCCATTTTTAATATGCTTATTTACTGTTTCCAAAGAGTTTATGCAATTGATATTTTCCTCATTCTTAAGTTTAATTATAACTTTATTATGGAACCTTTCCACATTTTCAATATATTTTATATTTACAAAGCCAGTAGCACCATCATTTTTACCTATGGGCTTTCTTACTTTAATAGGAATAAATACATCTTCCTCTGTTAAAGGAATGGGAATCAAATTCTTCATAGATAATAGATTTCCATAATACTTCCTTACAGCTTGCAAATCCATTAAATAATATTGACACAATAGATTTAAAAAGGTTTTAGTACTTCTATCTATAGAATAACTCCCCCCTTCTTTTGTATATATTTGAGTACAATTCCCCTCAAATGGCATATAAACAGGAATAAAAGCCATCAATTCTTCCAATATTATACTCTCTAAATCCATAAAAATCCCCTCCTTGAACCATTTTATCAGAACATGTGTTCCTTGTCAAGGAGGGGATTTTTATTTCATACTCACTATAGCCCGCGATAGCTCATTTATGCTTTCCGTCAATTGATCTAATTTTCCTTCTATCCTTACTAGTAGGTAAACAGATATGACTATAGGAAAGCCTAAATTTGCTACATGGGTTAATATTCCTTCCATAATTCAACCCCTTTCTTATAGATATAGGACGGTCATAGCCGTCCTATATCTTATATTTCAAGTTCTTCAATTGTAGTTGTAATTATCCTAGCTCCAGCTGCAGCTATTATATTTCCATCATTGGTAAAGAATACATTTTGTCCTACTATATTATCCATTGCATCCTTTACCTCTATTTCAGTTAAATCCTCTCTAGGTTCATCTAGAGATAGAACAAATTTTTTCCCTACTTCATCCTTAAATTCCAATTCTAGCTTGGTTTTATTCACCTGATCACCTCCTCACCAAATTATTCCAATGAATTATTCCTTTGCTAAATGAATCTCCTCTAGCCTTTTAACCTTATATATAGGGTAGGTTTGAAGGCCAGCTAAGGATTCGGCCACTTCATATAAAGCTGCATTTTCTACTGTAGGCTTTACTTTGGAGAAAATCTTAGATTTTATAATTTGCTTATTTCCGTCCATTCCTCCATCTAATTCCAATTTTAGCCTTACATTTTCCTTAATCTCAATTATTGCCACATTATCACCTCCTCATATTTTATATAGATGAGGAAAGGTTATTTTACCATTTTATTTTTCAATACATCTATTGCATTAGTTTTGGTATTAACTACAGTTCTATAGGCTATGCCTAATTTCTCCCCTATTTCTTTTATACTCATACCTTCTATATAATAAGCTATTATCACCTCTCGCTGTCTAGGGGTAAGGGATTTTATCCCTTCTTTTAATTTATTTATTTCCTCTTTTTGAATAATATCCTCCAATGGACTTGAAGCTTCGTCTTCAATTAAATCTATAAGCTCCGTCTCTCCGTCTTTTATAGTTTGATTTAAGGATGAAGTTTGTTTTTCCTTATGTTTATTTAGATAATGGTATTTAAGATTTAGCTTTACAAAACCTAAAAAGTGACATCTTTCATTAGGATCATATTCTTCTATGGCATTTAGTACTACCTCATATCCCTCTTGAAGTAAATCTTCATACATATAAGGATTATAGTAATAGCGTTTAATGGAGCTTTTTATAAGTGGCTCCAGTTTCCATATTAACTCTTCTTTGGCATTTTTATCATTCTTTTTGCTTAAAGCTAATAATCTCTCTATTTCCTTATACACTTTATTCCTCCACTGGGAAGGTACCTTCCATATTTCCTAGGTAAGTATATATTAAGCTTTAAACAGTTAAATGTAAAAACGCTAGTTCGGCTAATTCTTCAAGTAGTTTTACTAAGTCATCAAATATAAATTAAAAAAGAGCCAAGAACAATTTCTTGACTCTTTTAATAATAGAAGATTTTAATAAACTCTTTATAAGAATAAGCTCATATCATTGAAAAGCTTCTTTTTTAAGTATTTCTGCTTTATCAGTTTCTTCCCATGGAAGATCTAAATCTTTCCTGCCAAAATGCCCATAAGCAGCTGTAGGTCTATATATTGGTCTTTTTAAGTCCAAATCCTTGATTATAGCTGCTGGTCGTAGGTCAAAATGCTTTTGAACTAAGCTTTCTATCTTCTCATCAGATATTTTTCCAGTGCCAAAAGTCTCTACATATATGGACAAAGGTCTTGCTACTCCTATGGCATAGGCTAAGCCTACTTCACATTTATCTGCTATACCTGCAGCCACTATATTTTTAGCCACATATCGTGCAGCATAGCTAGCTGAACGGTCCACCTTAGTTGGATCCTTTCCTGAAAAAGCTCCGCCCCCATGTCTTGCATATCCTCCATAGGTATCCACTATTATTTTTCTTCCAGTTAGACCTGCATCTCCCATAGGACCTCCAATTACAAATCTACCAGTGGGATTAACATAATACTTGGTATCATCATCTATCATTTCAGGAGGAACTACCCTCAATATTACATGTTCTATAATATCCCTTCTTATAATATCCAAATCAACATCAGGACTATGCTGAGTAGATACCACTATGTTCTCTATTCTAACTGGTTTATTTCCATGGTATTCTACTGTAACTTGAGTTTTACCATCAGGTCTTAGATAATCTAAGGCTCCACTTTTTCTCACATGGGCCAATCTCCTAGCCAATTCATGAGCTAATGAGATTGGCAAAGGCATCAGTTCCTCTGTTTCATTACAAGCAAATCCAAACATCATACCTTGGTCCCCTGCACCTATTTTATCAAATTCATCTTCTCCATTGGTTCTATGTTCTAATGCCTTTTCTACTCCCATAGCTATATCTGGAGATTGCTCATTAATAGATGTAAGCACAGCACAGGTATCAGCATCAAAACCATATTTAGCTCTGGTATATCCAATTTCCTCTACTGTATGCCTTACAATTTTAGGAATATCCACATAGCAATCTGTAGTAATCTCTCCTGTAACCAATACCAGGCCTGTAGTTACAGCAGTTTCACACGCAACTCTAGCATCAGGATCCTTTTCTAGTATTGCATCCAATATGGCATCAGATACAGCATCACATACCTTATCTGGATGACCTTCCGTTACAGATTCAGATGTAAACAACCATTTTTTCATAAAATTACCTCCTTAAGTTTAAACCGTTTTTTATTCATTTATCTTGAATTAATATAGTAGAGAATATAGTCTCTAGATAATCAAAAAGCCTCTTCCAAAAGGAAAAGGCTGTTATATCCACCTCATCTTTCAGAATCAAAATTCTGTGGGACTTAGCACCTTTGTATGAATACAGGTTGCCGGGTTTCAACGGGCCCATTCCCTCCACCGCTCTTGATAAGGTATCAAGATTTTTATTGACTTGTATACTATCACCTATATTAACACAGGTGTATATATATGTCAATTTTAATTTTACTACAAATAATAATTAACGGTTCTCATGCAATACTGCACCCTATTTAACTATTTTCCCTTACTAATCTCCATTGTTCCCTAGTAACCCTATCCATCAACGGATTAGATTTTAAATTAGGGTTAGACAAAACTGTGTTAAACCATTTTAATGCTTCTTGATTATCACCTAATCTTCTACTAAGTTCTCCTATTAAATATGCTAACCTTAATTCATCTATGTTTACATCTTTTAATGACTCATTATAATAACCTTCTTCAAATAAATCTCTAACTAATCTTAAAAATCTAATTTCCTCTTGATCCCCACTTATCCTATATAACCAAGCTATACCTAATGCTAAAAACCCTAACTCTATATTGCTATAATTTAGCAATTCTCCGACATAAAGAGCTAACTTATATGTTACTATTGCTTCTTCTATACTTCTTTCATTTCCATAACTTCTTTTGTTCCATTTAGATGATATGTTATCTATTATTATCTTTTTATCTTCATTACTTAAAGGAACAAATCTACTTTCCTTTGCAGCATATCCACAATAAGGACATACATATATATTATATTTTAAAGGATTTTCTCCTTCATAATAGGATAGAAAATCCTCATCTCTTTTTATTAATTTCAATTTAGAACGTCTTACCTTTTTAGTTTTAAACTGTTCGTTGCATACAGGACAATCAACTACTTTATCATATAATTCATCTATTTTTGTCAAAAAAATCACTCCAATCCTCTTCTTAAGCACCAACTCCTACTCTATATATGAAATTCCTTGGTTTATAGAAATCTTGAGAAATAAGCTTAGTTTCTACAACTTTTCCATTTTTTATTATATGCTTATAGGTATTAACCTTATAGCCCTTTCTACCATCTTGAACCAATTTCTTTATTCCTGGTTTTAAAGTATTGTCTTTTATTATTTCTTTTTTCGGTTCTATAATTTCTACTATCTTAGGTTCAATTTTTACACTATAGTTTTTAGAGGTTTTATCGCCATATACATATATATGAAGCCTATTCTCTATAATTCTAGAATGAATAAAAAGAGGAAAATCAAAATTATTTTCAAATTTTAAATCTAAATAACCATATGATACCGCTGCATCCTGTCCCAGATTAACGTATTTTACAGGTATAGAATGAGGTGATCTTTCTATAATATCCACATCGGCTAATAAAAGTGCATTGTATAATGTAGTTGATGTTTGACAAACTCCTCCTCCTACATCAGGAATAAATTCCCCATTTTTTATTACATTTGCCTCCTTATATCCAAATTCTTTCTTTCTAGGTCCAACAACTTCATTGAAAGAAAATATTTCACCTGGCATTATAATTTCTTTACTAAGAGCCTGAGATGATATTTTTATATTTTCAATTCTCTCCTTTTTGCTTCCTTTAAAGGACGTAGAATACTCAGCAATTACACCATTAATTCTACTCAACAATTCTCTAGTTTTAGTTGGATATATAATCTCTACAGGTATTTCAATAGGATACGAGTCATATATATTCTCTTCTATTAACTTAACTAATTCCCCTTGTTTTACCTTTTTACCTACAACTTCATCTGTAATAGTTATATTCCCATTATTAAAATGAAATTCAGCTTCTTTCATTTCTAAATCTATTTCTTGGGTAATTTTTTCTACAAATTTATCAATCTTACTATTATCATAACTGGATTTTAAACTTATATTTACTCCATTTTTTTTAGTATTTATTATATCCCTTATTCTATTTATTATATTACCCTTTCTACCTATAGAATAGGCTTTATCTATTGCATCTTTATAATCATATTTAAAACCTAGTTCCCTTATGTTTATATCATATACTTTGTCCTCATAACTCAATACCATATTTTTTTCATCTAATTCTTTCTCCTTGTTACTCTTAATCAAATCCAATGCTTCTTCCTTAGTCTTAAAACTTAAATCAAATTCATCAACACTAACTCCCTCATATATTTGATTAGTACTTAATATTTTATAGTATCCATAAATACCTAATCCTAGAATAATAGCAATTAGGCTAAATAATAA
>FZPS01000186.1_pt65 | contig 16120 bp, 13 predicted proteins | sample 1817821 | NCBI WGS metagenome assembly FZPS01 (sample SAMEA104158645, study PRJEB21678) | metagenome | place: Germany | collected 2015-04-21
CTTAATTCTACTAAAAGTGGTAAACTTTTTGACTGTCATAAATGTGATAAGTGGTAAACTAATTCACTGTCACAAGTGGTAAACTAATTCGTTGTCAGGTGGTAAACTTTTTGATTGACTTTTACATGTATAATTTATAGTCCTTGTTATAAAATACCTTTTTAACTTCAAACTATTAAGTCCGTTAAGCCATTTTGGAGATGAAAGACATTTACATTCTACTGTAGTTCTATTAAAACACAGATAACAATTCTATCTGGCACCCCATTATTGCCATTTACATTCTACTGTAGTTCTATTAAAACTTCATTGCCAATTGCATCTAATTTCTTAACTTCATAATTTACATTCTACTGTAGTTCTATTAAAACTTTATTTTTTTCTATGTATGCAGCAACCAATAATATATTTACATTCTACTGTAGTTCTATTAAAACTCAAACAATCCTAAATTATATAATGTCGTTCCTGCTATTTACATTCTACTGTAGTTCTATTAAAACTCGGATTATCAAAACTGAAATTATCTTTAATAAAATATTTACATTCTACTGTAGTTCTATTAAAACTTTCTGCCCCGTTGGAATCTTACCAACCTGGAAACTATTTACATTCTACTGTAGTTCTATTAAAACTTTATAACGATGTTTTCTAATTTTTCTACAATTGCTATTTACATTCTACTGTAGTTCTATAAAACTATATCAGGAATATCTTCTACCTTAGCGTAATATTCATTTACATTCTACTGTAGTTCTATTAAAACGAAAGAGCAGAGCCACAGTCATGGAAGCCTTCATCGAATTTACATTCTACTGTAGTTCTATTAAAACTGAAAATTCGTGACAACACAGATTGCTGCAAAGAAATTTACATTCTACTGTAGTTCTATTAAAACTAATGTTTTCTTCTGCGTATTTCTTAGCTTCTTCTAATTTACATTCTACTGTAGTTCTATTAAAACTATATATTGGCAGCCTGCTGATAACAGCCGAATACCATTTACATTCTACTGTAGTTCTATTAAAACAAAATTAAGTTGTTAGAAAATGCAACATTAAGTAATATTTACATTCTACTGTAGTTCTATTAAAACATTACATCCAACTATTGTACAATCAACACAATTTGTATTTACATTCTACTGTAGTTCTATTAAAACGATACACTTACAATTATAGGCAAGGGAAACAAAGAAATTTACATTCTACTGTAGTTCTATTAAAACTATATCCGACACTACTATCCCGATAGTATATCTTGTATTTACATTCTACTGTAGTTCTATTAAAACCAAAAGAGGATGGCGGAGTAAATCCTGATGACATAAATTTACATTCTACTGTAGTTCTATTAAAACATATTATTGGTTGCTGCATACATAGAAAAAAATAAAATTTACATTCTACTGTAGTTCTATTAAAACATTATACATCTTAAAACCTCCATATTTTTATATTTGATTTACATTCTACTGTAGTTCTATTAAAACTTAAAAGAGTAATAAATAACACGTTACAATATTTAAAATTTACATTCTACTGTAGTTCTATTAAAACGCTATAATGAATTATAAGATAAAACAAATAATAAATATTTACATTCTACTGTAGTTCTATTAAAACTGTTGCAATGATTTCTTCATCGGTTTTTCCAGCCATATTTACATTCTACTGTAGTTCTATTAAAACCATACTCAAAGCAAACAATAAAGCAGCTGCAGCTCCATTTACATTCTACTGTAGTTCTATTAAAACTAATCTTTCGCATCTTGTAAATCATCTGCAAAAACTATTTACATTCTACTGTAGTTCTATTAAAACTGCAAGGATGTTATAACACTTGCAAGGATATAGTCAATTTACATTCTACTGTAGTTCTATTAAAACCAAGAGATAATGCAGGAACAACAATAATTGATAAGATTTACATTCTACTGTAGTTCTATTAAAACCCAAGGAACAAACCAATCTAACAACCAATCAACTAAATTTACATTCTACTGTAGTTCTATTAAAACTTAGCAACATCTAGCAAAAAAGCAATGTTAAATGAAATTTACATTCTACTGTAGTTCTATTAAAACTGTTTCTAATCATGTATGCTACTTCATTCCTGGCGCATTTACATTCTACTGTAGTTCTATTAAAACCTTACTGACCCGAGATATTTCAACGAGGTACTGCACATTTACATTCTACTGTAGTTCTATTAAAACCAGTAGGCGCATTAGTTTTAAGCGCTTCCCATCTGTATTTACATTCTACTGTAGTTCTATTAAAACAGAACGAGGGAAACAAAGTTATAATTATGCAATATAATTTACATTCTACTGTAGTTCTATTAAAACTGCAACGGTACAGATGTATTTAGTAGTATGAACAGTATTTACATTCTACTGTAGTTCTATTAAAACGCGTTTTGATTTAACCAAAAGCAACCGCACAGCCTCATTTACATTCTACTGTAGTTCTATTAAAACAAAATTAGAAAACATTACAATAAAAATGCATGAAAAATTTACATTCTACTGTAGTTCTATTAAAACCCAGAGCCTGTCCAATGTTTTTTCCGAAGGTAGGGATTTACATTCTACTGTAGTTCTATTAAAACGTTTTGCAATTCAATAGGTTCAATTTCACCTGTCATATTTACATTCTACTGTAGTTCTATTAAAACTTCTTTTATATATTGTTGTATTCCGTTAACTGTTTGATTTACATTCTACTGTAGTTCTATTAAAACAGATTTTACATCATCAATACTATATTGTTCTTTCTCATTTACATTCTACTGTAGTTCTATTAAAACGCTGATATTGCTATCAAATTAGCCTTATACAAATCTATTTACATTCTACTGTAGTTCTATTAAAACTAAAGCTTTCACGCTTTCCTCTTCTATTCTGTCTGCATTTACATTCTACTGTAGTTCTATTAAAACTGCTCTTTCTTTTCTTTATTCTGCTCGTTCTTTAACATTTACATTCTACTGTAGTTCTATTAAAACTGTACCAATGCTAAATTATCCTCAACTAACTTTTTCATTTACATTCTACTGTAGTTCTATTAAAACGAGATAGGGCAAGCACCTTATGAAATTAGTTATATTATTTACATTCTACTGTAGTTCTATTAAAACAACCGTCGTTCCTGACCTTTCAATTATGTCATTTAAATTTACATTCTACTGTAGTTCTATTAAAACTATTCCATTATGCCATTTCATGTTCTTATAATTTCTATTTACATTCTACTGTAGTTCTATTAAAACGATACAATAGAATGGTTAAAACAGCAAGGTTTTGATATTTACATTCTACTGTAGTTCTATTAAAACATATCACTTCGGTAAAATTATATGCTATCTTACTTTATTTACATTCTACTGTAGTTCTATTAAAACTATACATTTTTTTAAATTTATTAAATCTTTTATAGTATTTACATTCTACTGTAGTTCTATTAAAACTTTTTTTCATATGATAATAATACCTGCCCCCCTAAAATTTACATTCTACTGTAGTTCTATTAAAACTATACCAGGCTTTCCAATGATTTCTATATCATATATATTTACATTCTACTGTAGTTCTATTAAAACTCAGGAATTCAATACGTTCAAACTTGGATATAAATAATTTACATTCTACTGTAGTTCTATTAAAACGAATTTAATTATGGTAACTACGATGTCAGGAATAACATTTACATTCTACTGTAGTTCTATTAAAACCCTTACATTTGCATCCATATGCATCACCATTTAAACATTTACATTCTACTGTAGTTCTATTAAAACTGATTTTTATTAATACCTGATACCAACCCATGAAAAATTTACATTCTACTGTAGTTCTATTAAAACGAATTACTCCAGAATTGAAAAAGCAGCTGCAAGTGAATTTACATTCTACTGTAGTTCTATTAAAACCCAACTATCTCGCCATTGTCCAGCACAACATCAAATATTTACATTCTACTGTAGTTCTATTAAAACTCAGCAGAAAATCCAAGAATAGCACAAGATATGAAGAATTTACATTCTACTGTAGTTCTATTAAAACGAGGTGTAGTATGGCTGGAAGTATATGTTTGTTTAGATTTACATTCTACTGTAGTTCTATTAAAACGTTTTCAGAATCACTTATTAATACAAAATTTAAATTATTTACATTCTACTGTAGTTCTATTAAAACTTCCTGATTGCTTTCTACCATTTTATTACCACAATTATTTACATTCTACTGTAGTTCTATTAAAACGCAGGCGTTTTTTGCCTGCCTTTTGTCATTAATAATATTTACATTCTACTGTAGTTCTATTAAAACCTTCTGAACTTAATGCAATAGGTTTGCCTTTGCAATTATTTACATTCTACTGTAGTTCTATTAAAACTGTTATAATTTGGGACGATATGATTTTCCCGTTTGTATTTACATTCTACTGTAGTTCTATTAAAACGATTGTTTCCTCGGCATACCGATTTACATATTCTACATTTACATTCTACTGTAGTTCTATTAAAACCTTATGAAGCTGGGATAAACAACCGCAAATATAACTATTTACATTCTACTGTAGTTCTATTAAAACGCTAATTCAACCTTTGTTGCAGCATCATCCCATAGTATTTACATTCTACTGTAGTTCTATTAAAACTAATCAGGTTGATTTAATAAATTTGATTGAGAGCCGATTTACATTCTACTGTAGTTCTATTAAAACTAAGTTTATCATTGTTACTTTTGTCTCAACATTCACATTTACATTCTACTGTAGTTCTATTAAAACTCTGGCTTTATTTTTTTGCTCAAAATCATTGAAAAAATTTACATTCTACTGTAGTTCTATTAAAACACACTTACTTATGCTGAAAATATGACAGATACAACCATTTACATTCTACTGTAGTTCTATTAAAACCGTTGCTCCAGGGGAATAAGAGCTCCGGACATAACAAATTTACATTCTACTGTAGTTCTATTAAAACACGATCTCCCCCAGGCTTAGGACGGGGGGAACCGGATTTACATTCTACTGTAGTTCTATTAAAACGCGTTCATTATAAGCTGTTGCAATTACTAGGTTTTAGCTTTCAATACTGTCGATTGTCAAAATTGTATTGGGAATTCTCTATTAAACAATAGAATAATATGAAAAAATTAGTTTTTAGATATTGAAATCTTTTTATTTGTCAATGCAATATGTTTTTGACATTATATAGCATCGACAGAAATTAAAAAAAATGAGATGTCTTTTCGTCAATAATTCCCAAAAATTCTTTGTCCAGCCATTTTTCATCTCTGCTTTTAAATAATAATACCGAATCACGATCATTTCGTATATATTTATCTAATTCCATTTTTAATTTCATGCAGTTTAATTCTGTTAAGTTTCCTTCAAATACTGATTTTTGTACATGTGTAAGATATTTCTTGCAAATCTTAAACACATTTCTTAAAACCTTGTTGCCATTTTCGTCCAATAATATATCATACATTAGAATAACATACAAAATTATCACCACCACATCTTAAAAGCTTCATATTCTTTTTCCCCTATAAGATGCTTAATCAATTTATAGCATTCAAGCCTAATTAAATATCTATATGATACATCTCGACCTAATTCTTTATGAAATATTGTATTTTCAAGTCTTTTGTCGTATTCTTCCAAAACCTTTCTTTTAGCTTTTTCTTTTAAATATAGATAGTTTGAATCTTTATCAAAGTCATTTTCTGTAATTTGGTTTTTATTTAGCATTGAAAATATCATCCTATCTACTATAATTGGTTTAAATATCTCAGATATGTCTAAAGATAAAGAAAATCGTTTAGTTCCAGGTTGATGTAGGTAACTGATTGTTGGATTAAGCTGTGTTTTGTAAATCTCGCTTAAGGTAGTAGTGTATACCAAACTATTAATAAATGAAATTAAGGAATTAATCATATTATCCGGTGGTCTTTTTACTCTCTTATCAAATTCAATATCCTGTTTTATTATGTTATTCCACGATGAATAGTATATTTTTCTTATATTACCTTCAATCCCCATAATTTCTCCTATGGTATTACTCTTATCTATCATATTTGCCAGCGATTCTATTTGATTCATTATTTCTTCTAAATCTACACCTCTTCCATTATAATAGCGCAGGTTTCTATAAATGTTGTGTGCGGAAGAACTTAATATTTTTTTTGCTATTATCAGCCTTTTCTCATAATTATCATAATGTTTAACCTGATTTACCAATAAATATCCACTAACGTTTGTTTCTCGAGGATAATAGCTACCGCTATAATACCCATAATAATTGAAGACGTGTAGAATAATACCGTTTTGGGAAAGAAAGTTTAATACCTTCGTATTTAAATTTACTTCACCAAATAAATAAATCTCATCCGTTACTTCAACCTTTAAATTTTTAGATTCACCATTTGCACCAGTAATTATTATATTGTTATCTTTTCTTTTTAAATCACCATTATTGATTATGTAAAATGTCTCTCCCAATTACACACCTCCTAAACATAACAAAGCTCATAATATGCACATTTTTTGCAGATTCTTTTATCAGCTATTTCTGGCGGCTTGTCCAGCTCAATAGTATTTCGAATGTCATCAAGTACATATAACAACTCTTCTTCCTCTTGTTTTGTCAAAAAAACTTCTTCTCTTTTTCTTAAAACAGGATAGTCTAAAATACCCTTTTCTATATTAACTCCTTTATTTCGCAGAATCCAAATATAGTATTTTAACTGCCATTTTGAAGCAATATCAATTTTTCTGGATTTCTTAACTTCATGAATCACCTTCCAATCTTTTAAAAAATCCAAATTAAAGGTTTCATCAATTAAAATGCTCTTTTTTTCACGACTATAAGAATTTTCATCAATTAACTTACCTATTCCTACAAGCTCGCTATTAAATTCCATATTGATATCATTATTGAAATACCACAACTTCCTTTTACAAACAAAATAATAATATACCATTACACCGGTTATATTCCTCATATCTCACCTTCAAAATATATTGCTTTTTTTCATATATTTGTTTTCATCATCCCTTAAAAATACAACTCCCATTTTATCGTCATATTCACACCTTATTATTGGTATACTTTCATATCTGCTTATCAGCAAATCTTTATCTTTATATTTTTTAACTTCTTCACCCCTGACATTTACTGTAAAACCCATAAGTTTATCTCTTGCATCTATTTTTTTGTATTTTAAATCTCTTCTTTCATCTTCATTCATTTCCTTACTAAATTTTTCATTTATAACTGAAATGTATCTATGGATCTCATCAATATTTTTATCATATACACTACGAGGAATAACTGTCTCACTATCAATGTTCCTGAACATTATTTGCACATCTGCTTTTTCTTTTTCAAAATCCTCTATTTGTTCCAGATATTCCATATTATTTATTAATTCTCTGTAATAATTTGTATCCTTCAACTTATCCATTGAATATACTTCGATTACCAGATTCATCTTTTCTTTTTCAGTTAATATACCATCCTTATTGATTATGCAATTCCTTGACAACTCATAAATATCTTTATCTATAATGCTGCCCACACCACTACACTTTTTATCATTAGTACCAACAAACACATAACAATTATACGAGTCATGGTCTAACCTGCGATTTCTATAACATCTTCCCATCCTTTGAAATAATCCTGCCAAATCTGACAGTTCAGTAATCAAAACATCAAAATCAATATCCAAGGAAGCTTCAACTATTTGAGTAGAAATCCACAAACCAGAACCTATGGATTCTTTATCACCAAGTTCCTTTATTTTTTTCTCTTTGTCTTTTCTATCATTCAATATGAACCTTGAATGCAATAGGTTTATATTATGAACCTGGTTTTCTTGAAGAGATTTATATATTTCTTGAGCCTTTTTAACTGTATTACAAATAACTAATACTTTATTTTTATTGTATAATTTTTCTATATACTCACAGTTTATTTCATCTTCAATAACTTTTATACTGTGACGATTTATTGTAGTATCAATGAAAGGTCCTTCGTCAGGATATACAAATTCTATTTTTTCATTTTCTAATATTTCAACGATAAACTTTGGAAGGGTTGCAGTCAGAATTGAGAATTTTCCTCCCAATTTAGTAATATACTTTATGCCTACAATCAAATATGACAATAATAAGGGAGAATACATCTGTATTTCATCTATAACAACCTTAGAATATGATAATGTAGCAAGTTTACGCTCAAATCCTTTATACCTATAGACAAAATCAAATATTTGATCCATTGTACAAATTGTCAGTGGCAAAGATAACTGTTTTGTTTTATTGTAATATTCAGACACATCAATCTCTTCATCGTTTCCCTTCTTAGTATTAAGATATATACTCATTACGCCTGAATGAAGAAGGCCTACTTTATTTTTATAGTCTTCTTTAACAATGTTATTGATGATCCTTTCATAAATTGAATTTATAGCGGTTTTAAGAGGCAGTGTAAAAAAACCTTTGTTGTTTCCAATCCATAGCAGGCCTGCCTCAGTCTTACCCATACCGGTTTGGGCTACAACTATAGTATTCTGATTTCTATTTTTAATCATAAATTCTTGCAGCTTATTCCATTTTGTATCAGGCCTTTCTTTTTTCCAGTAATTAAGAAGATTTTCCATACATTCAACTAAAAAATCATTTTTGATTTCTACGGGCAAGTGAGCACTGGAAGCATAGTCAATTCTATTAAGAAGCCCCATAAGCATTACATATTTAAAAAACTTTTTATCTCCATCTCTTTTCCTGTATATCCTATCTTTTAATACAAAAAAATCAGGTTCTATTGTGTTTTTTACTTTTATATTCTCTATTTTATCCCACTCAAAATCCAAGAGTTCTTTCTTTAAGTCAATGATTTCTTTCTTTACATCGCTGAGACTAAAATTGATTTCCCTATCATGGTGATAACCTACTGCATTGAACAGAACGGAAATATCTTCATTGCTGTATCCCTTATCTTCTAATTGTTCATATTCAATAAATGCTAAGCTCAATATGCCATGCGGTATTTCTGAATCATCTTTTTTGCCATACTTTAACCTGTCTTGAAACTTCCTGTTTATTTTTCCCAAGTCATGATACAGGCAAGCCATATACAACATATCCCAATCTATATTTAGATCAGGATATGTTGTTTTTAATAGTTCATAATTTTTAAGTAAGTTATTCGTATGTTCCTGTATCGTTTCTCTTGGGTATGTTTTAGCCAAAAATTCTTTCAAGGCTACACCCCCATCAAATTGCGAATAATATATTTTGATCTTCATCCATTGTAACAATTTTCTTCCTTAGTACGGATATATTGCTTCCGTATACAACATCAACCTTGTTCCACTTCCTAATATATTTAGGTTTATTTTTTGTTCCTATATTGAATAGTTCATAATTTTTATTCAGCCTATACCTTGTTCCTGATATACTTACTCCTTCTTCCCTGTTTTTTAGTCTAATCTTTTCCATCTCTTCAAGAGGAATATAGGCACTGTAGACTTCAAACATATCAATTGTTTCATCAATTCTATCAGATATTATTTCAACAACCTTAGCCTGATGAATTGTTACTATATCCTCTCTTCTCCCTAAAGAGGGATATTCAATCGGAAACAGAAATGCTTTTTCTATTTCTTCGACAAGCGTTTGATCTGTAGGAATAATATGCAATAAAAGTTCAACATCAACTAACAATTCAACAGTTGAAATACCCCTGCAAATTCCGTATGTACCAACCTTTAATTGATGTCTTCCACTTTCATAGTTCATTCCATTTTTAAATTCATACCGTGTATATAGGTCGTTTACTTTGGAATTGTATTTACCAATCACACTTATTTTCATGTCCTTATACTCTTTAAACCCACATAGAGTATGTACCATACCTATAACTGTTGAATATGGGGGTAACGGGTATGTTTCTTTTAATTGAAAGCTGTTAGGTTTTTTATAATTTACCAAATCTTGATGCAGTTTAACTCTAATTGCCTTCATAATAATCATCTACCTTAGATTTTAGCTTATTAAAAAACTCAGGCATAGTTAAAGGTTTTAATTTCGCTTTTATTTCATTGTCATTATCAAATTTTCCTTCCACCAATCCGCAATAAGTATCCTCTGCAATATTATCGAATAAAACACCTTTTATTTGATCAACTATTATCCTATTATCCTTAACATCAAGCACATTTTGAAATACAGGATTCTTTATGTCATAGACTCCCCCAATTGCAAACAAAGGCTTCAAATCTTCTCTTCTTCCTCTGATATCTCTGTGTAAGAAAGCTATTGTGTCTAATAATTTTTTAACCCTTCTGGCCTTTTCTTTATTTGGAATTTCTATTTTATACTCTTCGTCAATTCCTATTTGATCTAAGTCAGCAACTATTGTATATCGATAATAAGACTTATGTATCTCTGCCTGTGCTATATTCATGTCTTCTTTAAGTCTGTCGGCTAATCCTTTGTTGGTTAAAAAATCTAAATCACCTTTATATGGCTCGAGAGAAATTGCATTCGATAATCTTACTTTAGCTGAGCGTTTTTTACCACCGGTACCTTTTTCTGTTTTTAAATACCCAAAGAAATCGATTTCTGGATATTTGTCTATTGTTGCGCTTTCATCAAACTGAATCACCTTTTTTTCTCCGCTTCCTTCAGCTTTGACAGGTGCATACTCTTCCCCAAGTTGTTCCCCAATGTTATATCTTATTGCTTGTCTTGAGATATAGGTGTACTGATTACCCTTGCCTCTAGATATCTTTTTTAGTGAAGCAACATTTCCAACTCCTTCACCATAATTTGCACTTTCTGCTTCAAATATTATGGAAATTGTTAATCCTTTAGGTTTTAAATATGACATTTTTCCCCCTCCATTTTATTGTTTTGTATTATCTTGACCTTCTATCAAACCGCTGACAAACGCATAACCCACGGTTTTAAAAATATCTTCTTCATCTTTCAAAACTTCCAGCAAAACAGGCGGTACCGATTTTTTTACATATAAATAGCAATTTAGTATCGTATCCATAAACATGTCCTTATCATTTACCTTTAATGCATTCAATAAACGGTAAGATATTCCACTTAATTTATTGGTATTTGGGTCCTTTTGTTTATAAGCTTCCCGCAGATAATATCCACACTTGTTACTGATTGTTACAATATCATTTTTACAACCCTCCATATATCCTAACCTCCTTATAAACCTATAATTTATTTCCATTACATTAATTGTTTGTTTCCAATTATAATAACAATTGTTCAAATCCGATAACTTATATAGCAGCATTTTATGGATTAACAAATATAAATTTTGACTGTTAAACAAATTGTCTAAAACCATATCATAGATATTAAAATAGGTATTGATTTCTTTATATCCGCATGATATTAGACTATCTAATTCTTCCCTGCATTCATAAACCAATTTCAGAATGTTTCTCGTCAAAATATTAAATCTGTATCCTTCATTCATATATCTGACTACCTGCACGTCAGATAATTCATACTTCGTACCAATGCTAAATTGCTCTTTTATAGACTCAACTAATGCTCTATATGTCAATGCTCTTTTGTCTTCATTTGTTTTTAAAATTTCCTTCTTAATTTTATTGTTAACATCAATTGCGTTTTGCATAGAAAAGTTATCGTTAACATATATTCCGCTGTCAATAGCATAAGAGAATCCTGCTGGAACACAGGAGTAAATTAATTTACATAAAGGACAAACAGCCACATCATTATTAAAATTCCAAACATGGGATGATTTTCGATTTACATCAAACCCGATAGAATTCAAAAACCCAAGGTCATCATTCAAGTTTTTTATTTTACCAGCACAAGAAAAACATTCATATTTGTACCTCGATTTATCTTCGTTAATATAATCAATAGCTGGTTTTACAAAATATTCTTCATAGTCCTTATACATATCCTTCTCTTTTGTCTGTGGATTTAAAAAACATACACCGTTCCACCCGTTATTAATTATGGTATATATGACGTTCTTAGCTGCAACATATTTCTTTACATTGTTTTGTTTGAAAAAATCTATTATTTTTCCCAGTATATTAAAAGTATTTTTTACATCGGGGATAACATCTATTGGATCTTGTCCTTTTTTTATTTTTATTGCAGTTAATTGCTTTTCTAAAGTAGATATTTCATTAAGTAATCCTAAAAACTCAAAAGCTGCCTGATAACTATTGCTCTTAATAAATTTTTTCACATCAGAAATATAATTATTTAAATTATCAATATTCTTATTATCAAACCCTTCAAAATTATTTTGCTCATAATGATTAATTACATCTTCAAAAGAAACAATCCTATACCAGGAAGTATTCTTCTCATATGTAGAAATAAAATACTCAAAATATTTTTCATCAAATTTATCTAACACTTCTATATCAAACTCTAAATAGTTTTCTCCAACAGTTACTCTGTCTTCAGACTTTTTTAAAATATTATAAAAACCTACAAGACCGCTGTTGAACAGCCAATCATCCAAATATAATCTAACCTTTTCACACATAGCATCACCCCCTATAACAAATCCAACATACCAAAACCGGTGCTTTTTTGGCTACCAATTCCTGCCTTATAAATATACTCTAATATGTAGGGTTTTGCGAACATTTCAAAAGTACATAGATTTCCTACTACTTCTATAGAATAATTCTTTACTTTTACATTTTTATTTGACAACACATTGACTTTTATCTCTTTTATATCAAAAATACGGTCTTGTCCGAACTTTTCTATCAGTTGGATTTTTAAATTATCCAAAAATAGTTTTCTTCCTTCTTCATCATTGAGAGTATGATACCAGGTCCTTTTATTATCACCTTCATGCTGTCTAATTAAAATAGGTGATAAACATGTAAAGATAACCTTATCATCATAAATATTTTTTTCTCTCTCTATTCTAATCTTATCAAGTTTTAATTCATATTCTCTGACTTTGAAAGTTTTTCTTAAACTCTGCAAAAAAGCATTATATATGTGAATAGCATCTTCTAATTCTGCTGTTGATAATTTGAAAACTATCTTTTTATTTGGTATTATTATTTTATCCCTGGTAAATTCTGCATCCTTCATATATAATGCAAAGCAATATGATTTTCTAGTTGGCCCTCTTTCAAAAATTTTTTTATAAACATTTAAGTCGTAGCTTTCCAAAATGCTTTTTAAAATTGAAATAAATATTCTGTTCTTATCCTTGTCGATACTATCTTGATCCATTGAAAATATTGCAGAAATTCTCATACATTCACCTCCTTACCATATATTGAGGTACAACCTTAATATATAAATCTAACATATTATAATGTTTGTCCAATCAGTATATATGAAAAATAACTTAATGCAATTTGCTTTTGGACATTTTTAATTTATATATTTGCTCCCGGTGTTTTCTTTCTCATATCATACCCTAACTCATAATAATGGTTGTTGTTGAAATCAAAAGTCTTGATTACCTCAAGCCTTAGCTTATTCACATGGGCATTGTATGACCTGCCATTAATCTGGTTTATGAATGTTATTAAGACAGGGTATCTGTCTTTCATTTGGAGTCTTGAGAATTCGAAAAGATTTGGCAGGACTTGGGTTCCTCGATATTGCTTGTCAATGCATATGGGGCCATATTGGTAAGAATTTTCCGTTGAAAGTGTGTATCCTAAATATTGGATGTTAGGCAAGTCATTGATCATGTGTTGAAAAAGGGGCCAAGCCGACCAATACTTCCATGAAGCTGCCATTGCATATGCTATGACCTTGTCATTGTCACAAGCTATGGCAAGCCCGTTTTCTTTTTCTATGAGTTTTTTGAATTGTTCTTCCGTAAACAAAGTTGTCACGAAGCCGTCTCGTTTATCTTCCTCGCTTATTGTAGATATGTGATATTTTTTTTGAAGCTGCGAGATTTGATTAATATCCTTTAAAGTTGCATTCCTATACTCCATGTTTTACCCTCATTAATAATAGTTTTGGCTATGAAATCGATATCCTAATACATTATACCATATATTGCCATAAACGGTACTATAAAATTTACAAAATAATGTTTATTATTAAGTATTCCTCCGTATTTAATCAAAATAGTATATTAGCATAATGTTGCATATAAGAGATAAGCAATGAAGCAATAACGGCTTTGAAATTTAATTAAGATATGAAAAATGACTGAGTTTGCCCAGTTATTTTATTTTAGATTTGTTATGAATTCATATACCAGAAAAGCGTTGAAAAGTAGTGCAATAATTGTAATTGCAATAAAATTCGGTTTTTTTGTCTTGTGGTGGAATAATAGCATGGCTGCAATGCTCCCTATTATTCCACCCATGAAGCCTGCTGCATGGAGGGTGCTCTCCTTAATCCTCCATTTGCCCTTTTTTGATTTTTGCTTGTCCACAAAAAATAAGATAAAAGAAAATAGATTTATAATTATTAGGTAGACAATAATATATTTTATATTAGGCATTTTTCTTCCTCACTATCAGTTTATTTATTTTTTTGCCTTCGCTTACGAACTTTTCTTCATACTCGGTCATAATGTTGCCTTCCGTGTATATACTCTTGTGCAAATCTCTCGTTACAATGACGAATTCCCACTTGTCTGTGTTAAACTGCTCAAGTGAGTATTCAAATAAATCATTGTTGTCTGTCTTGAAGTGGATTTCACCTTTCTCAGACAGAACAGCCCAATAAACATCCAGGAAGTTTTTATGGGTCAGGCGTCTTTTGGCGTGGGAGGCTTTTGGCCACGGGTCCGGAAAGTTAAGATAGATTCTATCGATTGAGCCTTCTTCAAATACTTCCTTCAATATATCCCCGCTTGCAAGAACAATAAAATAATTCGGAGGGTCTTTTTCAAAGGTTGCTTTTGCACACCTGTATGCAACCTTTATGCTTTTCTCAAATCCAAAATAATTGATATGAGGGTTATTGACTGCATTTTCTCTTAGGAACCTGCCTTTGCCGCAGCCCAGCTCCACATGTATCGGGGCTCCATTTTTGAATGCTTTATTTAATTTATATCCTAATTTCTCCGGCTCCATGATGACTTTTTCGCACTTTTTCAAATATTCGTACTGGCCGGGAACATATCTCAGTCTCATGTCTGCTTCCTTTATAATAGATTATTGTTTATTATATATTATAATATTGAAAAATGACAGATGCAATTTATTCTTATGAGATCCTTCGCTTTCGCTCAGGATGACAAAATGAAGGATGACAATACCTACATAAATTTATTTTTTTGCACCTCTTGCAAATTAATCATAAAGCTATTAGAATAAGCTTATTAATAATTAGAGGTGACATATGGACTTTTTAATGAATTTACAAGGCCCTGCCCTGTATCTTATAATTTTCTTTGCGAAAATTATAGAGGTTTCTATTTCAACCATCAGGTTGGTATATATCAACAAGGGCGAAAGAGTTAAAGGAGCATTGCTGGGCTTTGTTGAAATAATGATTTGGCTTGTTGTGGTAAGCTCTGTTTTAAACAACATTACCGAAGACCCCATTAAAGTATTTATTTATGCGGCGGCATTTTCTTTAGGCAACTTTTTGGGTGTTACCATAGAATCAAAAATTGCCGTTGGATTAGCTTCAATTCAAGTGGTTGTTGACCAAAGTGACGGGGAGATTCTTGCTGATGCCCTAAGAGAGCAGGGATATGGTGTTACCATAATTGAAGGAAAGGGTATAAATGAAAGTGTTAAGAATCTTTTGTTCATTCAGCTGAAACGAAAGAAAATTCCCGCAGCCATCAAATTGATAAAAGAGCATAATCCTGAAGCTTACATAACGGTAAATGACATAAAAACAATGCTTGGCGGGTACATAAAATAGGATGAAAATTGTATGGGGACCCCCATCCTTATAGATGGTGGGTCCCCATGTTTTATTTTATTCTCTTTATACTTATGACTTCCTCGAAATACTCCTTGGGGTATTCGATGGTTACAACAGCCGTATGGTCGTTGGTTTTGGGATTGCGGACCCTTATCACCTTCGCCTCGCATAAGATGTTTCCGTGTCTGTCAACTGCCTCG
>FZPS01000178.1_pt18 | contig 16118 bp, 13 predicted proteins | sample 1817821 | NCBI WGS metagenome assembly FZPS01 (sample SAMEA104158645, study PRJEB21678) | metagenome | place: Germany | collected 2015-04-21
AATCAACCACCGTTCCGGTCTTTGGTGGCAGCTTTTCTACCACAGTTTTGAGCGTAAGCTCTAAAATGGTAGATTCTCGCCCACCAAGAGGCTCAAGGGTGGAAGGTTTTCTACCATGATCAGGCGTTAAGGTGGTAGGATATCGACCACCACGCCTCCCATAATCTTACAAATCACGGCTTGGTGGTCGAAACTCGCCCACATTTTCTGAAAAGGTGGGCGAAAAACTGCCACATTTGCCAAAAAAGTGGTAGGCATTCTACCACCTGAGCCCTAAAAAGCTCCCAAAACCGGCCTGCAACCTGAAAACGTGGTCGAATCTCTACCACCTAAGGCGGCTTGGGTGGTTCAAAATCTCCCATTTATGAGCATTTGCTCGAAAAAATCGGAAAGTGTGGTCGACATTGAACCATCTCTTTGAGGAAAGGTGGCTGAAAACAGACCATTTATGAGCGTTTGCTCGTAAAAACCATAAAGGATAGCAAAAACTGAACCTTTGTCTCCGAATCTGTCTCAAGATCCGTTTCAATATTTGTTTCAAGATCCGTTTCAATATTTGCTTCAATATTTGTTTCTCTACTTGGCTCAATGTTTGGCCCAAAAAAGGTGGTCGGGACACGACCACCCCTTTAGTCTTTTCCGGTAAGTAGCGATGCGGTAAGGCCTGCAGCGTATGCCACAGTCCTGCATAAGACGCCTTCGTTGAAGTCAAAGCGCGAATCGTGATGCCCGGCTGCAAGTTCGGTTCCGATAATGGCGTAAGCTGCCTGTCCGCCGTTTTCCTGCACCCTTGACATAAAATACGCGATATCTTCACTGCCGCCTAAGTCTTCCCTCGGGACGAACTCATCAAAAAGCTCCAGTTCTTCAGCGATGCGTAATCCACGCAGGCCCAAGTCGCGATCACTGTCTGCACTGGCAGCAGAACCTACCTGTTTCACGGATACCTGCACATCATGCATCAGGGCTGCTCCTTTGATAATGCGCACAGCCTCCTCATGCATATACTCATTAATCTTTGTGTTCGCCCCTCGCGTCTCCAGCTTCAGAACAGTGTTGGCAGGGATAACATTGCGGCCTGTACCCCCTTGGAGGATCCCCACGTTAATCCTTGACGGCCCCAGGCCGTGACGGGGTATGGCGTGCAGGTTGAGCAGTGCAGTTGCTGCAGCCAGGAGTGCGTTTTTGCCCGTTTCAGGAGCCAATCCTGCATGGGCCGGCTTTCCTGTGAAAGTAGCATCCAGCTTGGTTGTAGCCAGGAAACCACCGGCATCGCAGGAGATCTGCCCCAGCTTTCTCAAGCCGGTTCCCAGATGAAAGCCTAACATGTAATGGACATCATCGACGATTCCCTTGGCAACCATGGCTTTAGCCCCGCGCACTCCTTCTTCCGCAGGCTGGAAAATCAGCTTCACCTTCCCGGCCAAATCCTCCTTAAGCACGGCCAGAATCCTGGCCACAGTAAGGCCAATAGCTGTGTGCCCATCATGGCCGCACCCATGCATCGCACCTTTGTTCACTGAAGCAAAGCCTGCTGTATAGGGTCTGTGGTTTTCGTCTTCCGCTTCCACCAGATCATTGGCATCCATGTCAAAACGAAGCGCCACAGTAGGGCCTGGCTTGTCAAACTCCATAACTCCCATGACTCCGGTCTTGCCGCCGGTCATCTTTTCCAGCCAGGACGGGTCCGCACCCTGTGCAACAGCTCTTTCTTCATGCCTTCGTAATTCTGAAGCGTCCGGAACCCCCATCATGGATTCCTCATCAATAACTTCATAGCCGGCAAAAACCTGCCACCTGAGTCCTTCCAGTGTTTTCGCAACCAGGGATGCAGTCCGGTATTCCGTCCACCCCGTTTCAGCGTATTTATGTATATCTCGCCTGATATTGATGGTGTCGTCTTCGTACTGTAAAGCGAGCTCTTTGATTCGAGCCAGCATAACGGGTCACCTCCTCCTTTCTCTCTATCTTGGGCTTTTCCCCTCAAAAAGGCTAAATGTCTACCTGAAGGCCTACTGTCCGCTTGCATTACTTGAGATGAAGCTGCTCAGAGGAATCCAAGCACAACTAAGGTTTCCGACGCCCGAGCTGCCCAGCGCTACAGTGCAATAATCGGCGCGGAGCGACGGTCGGAAACCTCGTTGTTTCACTAAACCCGATTGCCTTACTAAACCCGGTTGCTTCACTCTTCATTTGCCAGGTGCAGGACTGCCTCTAAAAGGAGTTCCGCTCCTCTGGCGATATCTTCGACGGCAGTGTATTCAGCAACATTGTGGCTGATACCCTCTCGGCTAGGCACAAAAATCATGCCTGTCTCGGTCACCTCTGCCATATACATAGCATCATGCCCTGCTCCGCTCGGCATAAGCCGGTATGGATAACCCAAAGCTTGCGCAGCTTCTTCAAGGGCGCCGATGATCTTACCGGATAAAGTGACCGGGGTTTCATCAGCCAGAATCCGGTAGTCTACCTTGACCCCTCGGTTGTTCCCGACATATTCCAGCAAAGAGATGATCTTTCTTACTGCCAGGTCCTTGCTGTCCTTGTCGATATCCCGGATGTCAATACCCAACTCTACCTTGCCGGGAATAACATTGAGCACGCCCGGCTGAGCGTTGGCGTATCCTACAGTCCCCACTGTATGAGGCCCAGCTTCAACAGACGCGATTCTCTCCACACCAAGGATAATCTCGCTGGCAGCCGTCAAGGCATCTGCCCTCAAATCCATGGGAGTAGCACCTGAATGGTCAGCCCTGCCGATAACAAAGACTCTGATCCTGGTAGGCGCGGCGATAGATGTCACAATCCCCAGGGGAATACCGAAAGACTCCAGAACCCGTCCTTGCTCAATGTGCATTTCGATAAAGGCGTAAACATCTCCTGGTTGAATCCTTACGCTCTCCAAGCCATCCGGATTCAGGCCAAACAGCTTCATTGCTTCATACAAGGAGACTCCGTCCTTATCTTTGTACATATGTAGGTGTTCTTGGGACAGGTGCCCTGTCATGGCTTTGCTCCCCAAAGTGCTTGCTCCGAAACGGCTGGACTCCTCTGCTGAGAAATTGATGACTTCTATCGGCCTGCGCGTCTCAATGCCCAGGTCATCCAGCACCCGAATTACTTCCAAAGCTGCCACTATTCCTACTGCACCATCATAACAACCGCCGGAAGGTACGCTATCTAAATGAGAACCAATCATGACCGGAGCCAAATCTCGCGTACCATGCCTTCTTGCTCTCATATTGCCCATAGCATCTTGTACTGTGCCAAGTCCCTGCAAGGCCAGGGAATCCCGCAGGTAGTCCCTGGCCTCCCGGTCTGCACTTGTGAAAGCCAGGCGGCTGATGCCGCCTCCTTCGAGTCCTCCGAAGCGGGACAGATTCTCTAGGTCGTTTTGGATTCTCTCTGCCTTTACGCGCATTGGCCTATCCCCTTAGACGCCATTACAACAGGATAAAGATGGCAACTATCGCGGCAATAATCATCCCGGGCGCATTGCGCTTAGCGACTTCCAGCGGGTTTACACCGGCGAGAGAAGCCACGATAATGGCCGCCCCTGCCAACGGCGACATTGTGCGTCCCAAGGCTCCGCCTAGCGCTGCTACGGATCCCATGTTGACGATCTCCAGGCCGAACTGAACAGCCTGAGGGGTTACTGCTTCATTAAAAGCGATAGCAGCTGCGTCGCCTGATCCCGAAACAACACCCAGGAGGAAAGGCCCGAAGGTGGCTGCGATCTTTACGATTCCCGGAGACCCAATCATGGCATCGATGAAAGACTCGATAAGACCAATCGTCTCCAGCCCTTTTACAAACACGGCTGCCGCTATAATGATGCCCATGATATTGGCAAAAGCATTGCCCATCCCGTCAAAGAAGGCTTTAGATACTTTCTCCACATACTGCTTATCCAGCTTCGTATCGGTCAAAGATGCAAGCAATCCACAGATAACGCCGATCAACATAGCCGCCGGAATCGAGACCTTGGAGAATGCAGCAACTGTCTTTGTAGCGCCTAAAATTAGGATAAGTATGGGTATTACAGGAACGACGGCCTTCAGGTAATTGACCTTGAACGTAGTGACCCCCAGACCCGCCGCTGATGCGTCAACACCGGATTCTCTGCCGTCTTCTTTCAGAATGAAAGCAAGGACGGCAAGGGAAAGCGCCCCAATAATGACTGCCGCCACATCCGCTGCATAGTGCACAGCAATAACATCCATAACCTCAACACCTGCAATGCCCGCAACGTGGGGGTTATGGGAAAGGCCCGGGTTAATCATGCTGCCAAAGGTACCGGCGAGGACTGCTGCACCGGCCATAGCAGGACTGATCCCTGCCTCCATTAGAATAGGGATCAGGATAGCTCCTACAGCTGCTGCTGCCCCGGCCGCACTGGGTAAGGCAGTATTGATGGCAAAGGTGACCAAGGCTGCTCCGGGGATCAAAATAGGTCGCAGTCTGACAAGTCCCTTGGAAAGAAGATTAACCAGGTGTTTATCACATTCTGTAGCTTTCATGACATAAGCAAAACCCATCACGGAGAGTATAGGCTGGATCAGACTTCCTGTGGTCATCCGAGTTGCAAAAGCCTCGAAGGCATTCATGGGACTGCCGCCAAGAATACACAGTAACAGACCGGAAGCGAATAGAATCATTTTGGTTTCGTACTGCTTGATTAAGGCATACACAGTAGCCAGCAGGATAACAATACCCAAAATAATCACTGTACCATCCTCCTATTTCTCCATATTATTAGAGCTGGGGATACTTGTCCGGAGAATAGATACCCCCTTTCAAGACGGTTTTCTTAAGCAACACCCGGTTCTTTGTCGACCATATTGTGTATATTAGAACATCAACTGTGTATATTCTCAATATCTTATAAAACTCCTGCAAACTATATCCAATTGTTTACTTTCGCTATGATGGGCTATACAGACTCAAGAAAACAAGGTGAAACGTTCTGTGAGGGAATTTAGGCGAAGCACGCCCACTAACATGAATACGTGTGAAGCCGGAAAAGATGCAAGAGGCCGGGAAGCGAAGGGTTGCCCTGGGTTTATGGGTTGCTCAGGTTTTTCTGGTTACTTAAGCCTTTCGGGTTACTTAAGCTTTTCAGGTTACTTAAGCTTTTCGGGTTACTTAAGCTTTTCGGGTTACTTAAGCTTTTCGGGTTACTTAAGTCTTTCGAATTACTTAAGCTCTTGGGTTACTTAAGTTTTTCGGGTTACTAAAGTTGTTGGGGTTACTCAAGATAGGCTTTGGCAATTGTATTGCCTTCTATGAAGTCTGACGCCGGACCTTGCGCAACAACACGTCCGGAACGGAGAATATATACTCTGTCTGCTACACCAAGCGCAGCCCGTGCGTTTTGCTCCACAAGGAGCACGGTCATGCCTCTCCTGTTGATGTCGGCGATTGCCTCCATCACTCTATCAACTAAGACAGGCGCAAGCCCCATAGAGGGCTCATCCATAAGGATAAGCTTGGGGTCTGCCATCAGCGCGCGAGATATCGCCAGCATCTGCTGCTCTCCCCCGGAGAGAGTGCCTGCAAGCTGGTTGCGTCGTTCTGCGAGACGCGGGAAGAGCTCCAGAGCGCTGTCAATGCGTTCGGCCGCCAGCCGGCGATCTCTTAACATGTACCCTCCGAGCTCCAGGTTTTCCAAGACCGTGAGCTGGGGAAAGATTCTTCTCCCTTCCGGCACGATAGCAATCCCGGCACGCGCAATCTCTGACGCAGGCATACCGTCTATTCTCTTGCCCATAAACCGGATCTCCCCTGAAACTGTAGGAACTCTCCCGAGGATGGTCTTTAACATCGTCGTTTTTCCTGATGCGTTGCTTCCTAAGAAGACTACAAGTTCGCCCGGGTTTATCTCGGCATTTACGCCCTGGAGGACCTTCACGGAACCATATGATGAATGGACATCTTTGAGTTCTAGGATGGGACCGGCATCGGGCAGCAAGTCGTCACGTTCGCTGAAGCACCTGCCACCTTCAGCACGGGAACTACAACATAACGACGAACGACTGTCTCCGGAATCCTTGGCATCCTTGGCATCCTCTTGCTTGCCTCCGGTTCCAAGGTATGCTTGTATAACTTCAGGGTTTGCCACGACTTCCCTGGGAGTCCCTTCTGCAATCTTCTCGCCGTGGTCGAGCACTATTGCTCTGTCGCACGCTCCTGCAATCACGTCCATCCTGTGCTCGATCACAAGCACTGTATACCCATGCTCCCTTAGAACACAGATCCCACGGACGACTTCTTCGGCTTCTTCAGGGGTCATCCCGGCTGTCGGCTCATCCAGGAGCAGGATGCGAGGTGTCAGTGCCAATCCCCTGGCAAGCTCGACTCTGCGCCTTTCAGGATAGGAAAGATCCCTGGCAGGCTCCGATTCACGAGACGCAAGATCTTTGCCGAAGAACTCCAAGGCTTCCCTGGCTCGTTCAACGCCGACTGCATAACGCCTTTTATACTCCTTGGTACCCAGCACTGCACTGGCCACATCTCCTCTAAGTTTCAGGTGGCAGCCGACAAGGACGTTCTCAAGGACGCTTTGGTTCTCAAAAAGCCTGATATTCTGAAATGTCCTCACAACACCGAGCTCAGCGATTCTGTGGGGCGGCATACCGGTAACATCGTTGCCTAACACTATGATCCTGCCTGACGTAGGTTTCACTATTCCCGTAATAAGGTTGAACAACGTAGTTTTGCCTGCCCCATTGGGCCCGATAATCCCAATGACTTCACCGGGTTTGACGCTGAAGCTTATATCGGACAAAGCTGTTAACCCGTCGAAAGAGCATGTGACATCTATAATCTCCATCGCGTTCAAAGATCCGGCTACCTGCCGGGTTCCGGCACTCTCCCCGATTTCGGCAGGTTCCTCGCCACTGCCACCTTCCCCGCCGGCAGGCGCAGTACTGGCTCGCGGTCCGGTGTCAGAACCGCCGGTCAAGTTCACGTTACGTTCCGGATCAGCTGTATCAATGATGACGGGCCTGATCCTCTCGGTTGCTTCATCATGGAGTTTCGAGGTAGAACTCCTGTATCTGCCTGCCGTTTCACTCCCATCGGATCTTCTCAGCTTGTTCCTGATCGTAGCGGCCACGGCAAGCGCCTCTTGCGGAATAAGCCCTTGCGGCCTGTATATCGCAAGAAGCACCAGCGCAAATCCGTATATCAGCATTCTGTAAATGCTATAGGCACGCAGAAGTTCAGGGATAACAACTAAACCGAGGACCCCCAGCATAAGGCCGGGAAGGCTCCGTAATCCCCCCAGCACCACCATGCAATAGACGGTGATGGTCTCCTGCATCGTGAAGTTCTGAGGGAAGATAGCTCTCTGCCAAGACGCAAACAAAACACCTGCAAGCCCCGCAAGGGCGGCTCCCCATACAAACGCAGACACCCGGTACTTGGCCACGTCTACACCCATACATGACGCAGCCACAGGGTCCTCCCGTATGGCAGACCACGCGCGCCCGACACTCGACCGCACAACACGACTTACTATCACCACTACAATAGCTGCAACTATCCATAGGAGGGCATAGGACATCTCAAGAGAATCAAAGGTTACGCCAAGGATCCTGGGGGGATCGATGGCTACAATCCCGTTAGGCCCGTTGGTGATGTTGATCGGACGGTCCAGGTTGTTCATGAGGATCCGGACGATCTGTCCGAATCCTAACGTCACCATGGCAAGATAATCACCTTTTAAATGGAGCGTAGGAATGCTGACCAAGAGTGCAGCCAAAGCCGATAGAGATATTCCGCAAATCGCTGCAGGCAAGAAAGGCCAATGCAGCCCGAATTGAGGCGATGCCAGGAGAGCGTAGGTGTATGCACCGATCCCGTAGAAAGCTGCATATCCGAGATCCAGGAGCCCTGCCTCGCCTGCTACGATATTGAGGCCCAAAGCCAGTATGAGATAAAGCGCCACGGACCCGCCGAGCCTCATATAGTAGAAGTTCCCTGTGACAAGAGGGAGAAGCGCCAAAACTGCAACTCCGGCATATATGATCCACGGAGGAATCCGAAATCTCTTGCTGCGATTCACGGCCTCTTCCCTCCCCCTCCTACACTTTCTCTTCCACAGGTTTCCCCAAGATTCCCTGGGGTCTTAATATCAAAACTGCAATAAGCACGGAAAAGACTATGACGTCCTTGTATACCGGAGCCAAGAACAGAACTCCAAGGCTTTCTGCAAGCCCCAAGACAAGCCCGCCTGCCATTGCGCCGCGGACGTTTCCGATGCCTCCCAGCACCGCAGCGGTAAAGGCTTTCATACCTGCAGAAAAACCGATCATAAAGTCTACCTGCGTATAGTAGAGCCCTATCATGACACCTGCGATCCCGGCCAAACCTGACCCGATGATAAACGCAGCCATAATCACTTGCTGGGTCCTGATTCCCATGTATTCCGCAGCTTCCCTGTCCTGGCTTGTTGCCCGCATTGCTTTGCCGAGCATTGTGTGATTTATCGCATAGTCCATGGCGAGCATCAGTCCGATGGATACACAGAATATAATCAGGCGTGTCGCAGATACAGTTGCCCCGAACGCGCTGATCGCCCAGTCATGTGGAATGATAAGCTCGGTCTGGTAGGCTTTTGCACGTCCTTGCGTCATGAGCATTGCAATGTTCTGCAATACTATGGACGCGCCGAGTGCTGATATAAGGGTAGTGAGCCTTGATCCTTCTTGAACCGGGCGATAAGCGAACCGCTCAATTGCGCCTCCCAGCAGCGATGTGACAACCACTGCCCCACACACCATCAAAAGCAGTACAAGCGAGGGGCTTGCAAGGACAGCCCCTCCGTTGATGAATAACTGAAGAACTGCCCATCCGATCAAGGAACCTACCATGAAGATGTCACCGTGGGCAAAGTTAAGCATCCTCAAGATCCCGTAGACGATGGAGTATCCCAGCGCCAAAAGGGCATAGACACTGCCTAACGTAAGACCGTTTATTAGCTGCTGGGGAAGCTGAGCGAAAATCCCGTGCATCTACTAAACCTCCGCCGGATACTCTTTTATCTCTACGAAATCATCGTTCTCCACCTGGTATACGTAGATGCTGGCTCCGAGTACGTCTCCCTTCTCGTTGAAACTTATGGGGAAACCTAATATGCCATTGTAATCGCGTATGTTGTGGACCGCATCCAGCACCTTGGCTCTGTTAAGGCTTGCGGGGTCATCTCCCGCAGCTGCCCTCAAAGCTTCAATCAAGATCTTCGTAGCTTCGTAGCTCTGACCGGAGAATACACTCATCGCACCGTACTTGCCTTCGAACTTCTCGATGAATTCGCGTGCAGCCGGGACTTCGGCGATATCCTTGCCGATAGCAGTGATATACATGCCTTCAGCTGCTCCTCCTGCACCAGCCACCAGCTGATCCTTCTCTTTCATGCAGTCGCCGCCCATAAATTTGGTAGACAAACCTAAGCCCACCGCTTGCTTCAATAGACCTGCAGCTTGCGCAGGATTTGAAAGCCCGAGGTAAACCAGGTCCGGCTGAGCGGCTTTTACCCGGGTAAGGATAGGTGAAAAGTCCCTGTCTTCACTGGAAATCTGCCCGCGCTCGAGCTTTACTCCCATCCGCTCCAAGGCAGCTGCAACCTGGTCAGCCAGCCCTTGTCCGTAAGTACTCTTGTCATCGATAACGTAGATAACCTTCGCTTTTACCTCTTCCACTATGAACCTAGCTGCTGCAGGGCCTTGCGCATCGTCTCTCGGGCATATCCTGTGCATTACCCTGTATCCCCGTTCGCTGAGGTCCGGGTTTGTGGCAGACTGGCTGATTATTACAAGACCTGCTCGATCATATGCAGGAAGCGCTGCAGCCGCAGTTGCGCTGTTCATCGGACCTACGACACCTAGGACGTTCCTGTCCATGGCAAACTTCTCAGCTACCAATACTCCTTTAGACGGGTCTCCCATGTCATCGCCTATAGCGACCTCAATCTTCCGTCCGTTGATTCCGCCTTCTGCATTCGCCTCATCCACTGCCATCTGAATCGCGTTCAGGGCATCCAATCCTATCTTGGACAGGTCTCCTGTAAACGGTCCTGCAGCACCTATCTTGACAGGTGGAAGCTCTTTACCGTAGACAAAACCCGTCGCAACGCATAGGATCAGAACCGCAGCAGATACAATCTTGACCAGAGTTTGCATCTTCTCAAACCGCCTGTTGAGCCTTTTTATCATTTCTTCTCTGCCTCCTCGCTTCTTTACTCGTATTTCGCATCCCCAACTCCCGATGGGAGGAGGGTTCTTTCCACTGACTGCATGAAGACGGGCACTGCCCGCCGACTGCCCCCCGAAGAGAAACAAAAAACCCGCCCTGCTTTGAGGACGGGTTACATTCCGCGGTACCACCCCAATTAGTCCGGATGAGTACCCTCATACACAGTGAGACAATACTCCCCTGACTCTCTCTCCAGGTACGGGAGAACGCATCTCCTTATACCCTGCCCCTGTATCGGGAGGAACCCGGTGAACCCTACTTGACTCCAAGGCCTTTCTGATCCACTGCTCCCAGGCCCATTCAGTCGTGCTTCCCGGCATCAGGCTCGCACCGTCCCTGACTCGCTAAGCCGGTAGTGATACGCCTACTAGCCCCAATCATCGCAAGATACTATTCTGATTGCCACGATATTACCATGTGGGAGTCTGACTTGTCAACAAACATCTGCGCGAAATCTTGCAGTCGGCGCTGGAAGTTCTTGTGTCAGTTCTCCGGAACCCTGCTAATACGACGCGAAACACAGGGCAGGCACAATAGTTAAGAAAGGCCGGCTCCCTCTTTAACTCCCAGATATGCATGCTGCACCCTGGGATCGCGCCTGAGCTCTTCAGACTTGCCGCTTAGCGCAATCTTTCCTGTCTCAAGCACATAGGCTCTCTCTGCGACTTTCAGCGCAATCCGGGCATTTTGCTCAACAAGGAGAATAGTCACTCCCTGTTTGTTAATCTCACATATTGTCCGGAAAATCTCCTGCACCAGTATAGGAGCAAGCCCCAAAGACGGTTCGTCGAGAAGAAGCACTCTGGGGTCTGACATCAGCCCTCTCCCTATCGCAAGCATCTGCTGCTCACCGCCGGAAAGAGTGCCTGCAAGCTGCTTCTGCCGTTCCTCAAGCCGTGGAAACAGCTGATAGACGCGTTCCCGTCCGGCCTTTACACGTTCGGGATCTTTGCGGTACTTGTATGCGCCGAGATTCAAGTTCTCCTCAACAGTCAGCGTCCCGAAGACCTTTCTCCCTTCAGGGACATGGCAGATGCCAAGCTCGACGATTCTATGGGCAGGCATCGTCTGGAGCTCGTGCTCATTGAACTTGATGGCTCCCTGTCGGAGTCTGAGAAGACCTGATATAGCCCTCAGCGTAGTGGTTTTGCCAGCTCCGTTGGCACCGAGAAGGGTTACAATCTCGCCTTCATTCACTGCAAGGTTGATTCCTTTGACTGCTTCGACGTTTCCGTAAGCTACATGCACATCAACAAGCTCAAGCAGGCTCATACGTAATCCTCCCTCTCGGACTCTGTATAGAAATCACCATTTTCAGTCCCGAGATAGGCTTCAATGACAGAGGGGTTATGCTGCACATCGTAAGGCGTGCCTTCAGCAATCTTTCTGCCATTATCCATTACAGCCACCCAATCTGAAATCCCCATGACTACCTGCATATCATGTTCGATAAGGAGAATCGTAATCCCGGAGTCTCGGATCTCCTGGATCAGATCCATGAGCTCAGCTGTCTCCCGCTCATTGAGTCCGCCGGCAGGCTCATCAAGAATGAGCAAATGGGGCTGGGTAGCTAATGCCCTGGCGATTTCCAGGCGGCGCCTGTATCCGTAGGGGAGGTTCTTTGCTAATTCGTCTCGTAAATCCCACATATCCACCAGTTTCAAGCACCGCTCAGCTTCCGTCCTGACCTCTTCTTCTTCCCGCCTCTGGGCAGAGGTTCCCAGAATCGAACTGATCACTCCTGAACAAGTGCGGCAATGCTGTCCTGACAGTACATTCTCAAAGCAAGTCAGGTTTTCAAAGAGCCTGAGGGTTTGGAAGGTGCGGGCAACTCCTACCTTTGCCACCTCGTGTGGCTGTTTGCCGATAAGCTCCAATCCGTTAAACCTAATGCTGCCTGACTCCGGCCGATAAATGCCGGTTATCAGGTTGAAGACTGTTGTCTTCCCTGCCCCGTTCGGACCGATTAAGCTGGTGATGCTGCCTGAAGCTATCTGCAGATCGAACTCATCAACTGCTCGTAGCCCTCCGAAGTTCTTAGTCAGGTTATCGAGTTTGAGTAGGACTTGTTGTTGTTCTGTCACTTGCCTTCCCCCTCTCTGAGAATTGTCGTCCAGCGTTTGCTCGGCCATAGGCCCTGCGGGCGGAATATCATCATAAGCACTAAAGCAAGGCCGAAGAAGAGCATACGATACTGGGCGAAGTTCCTGAGAAGCTCAGGCAAGACCATCATTCCGGCTGAACCGAGAATCACTCCCGGGATGGACCCCATCCCACCTAGAATGACTATACAAAAGAGAATCACTGATTCCATAAAATTAAAACTCTCAGGTGATATCACTACGAGCTTCGCTGCGAAAACAGTGCCGGTTGCCCCTGCAATACCTGCCCCGAGGGTGAAAGCCACGAGCTTTGCCCAGCGGGTGTCAATCCCCATGGCCTGAGCAGCGATTTCATCCTCGCGCACATAATTCCAGCACCGGCCTATCCGAGACCTCTGAAGGCGGACAAGGACAAACACGGTTATCGCAACAAGAGCCCAAACCAGGTAATAGAAGTCTATCGGGCGCTGGATGGCGTAACCGAAGATCCTGAACTGATCCAGCATAATGATGCCGTTGGGACCTCCTGTCAGTCCCCACGGGTTATTGAGCAAAGTAATACGCACTATCTCATTAAGACCGATTGTGACTATGAGCAGATAATCTCCACGGAGATGGAGAATAGGCCGGGCAAGCACGTATCCTGCTACTCCTGCTGCAAGACCGCTTAGCGGGAGCAACAGCCAAAGGGATAGTCCCAATTGCTCACTTAAGATTGCAGTCGTATAAGAACCTATGGCAAAGAACGCAGCGTGCCCCATATTAAAGAGTCCGACTTCACCGACGATAATATTTAAGCTTAAGCCCAAGAGGACATAAATCCCCCAGAATACGGCCACGTCTATCCAGTAGTCACCTGCAAAAAGCGGAAAAACGACGGCGAGCACGATAACCGCGGGAAGCCCCAATTTCGAAATATGACTCCTAGGTGATGGGAGGGAAAGCCTCGTCTTAAGTTCGGATTCAGTCTGTGTGCCTTTTTCAGCCATTCCTACTAAAGCCCCTCCCTCTTAAACCTTTTCAGCGATACGTTCTCCAAGCAGCCCTGTAGGACGGAAGATGAGCAGGAGGATGAGGATGATGAACACAAATACATCTTTCCAAGCGGAAGAGACATAACCTGCGCCCAGCATCTCCAAAATGCCCAGGAGAAGCCCTCCTACCATGGCTCCGGGAATGTTCCCGATCCCGCCCATGATCGCAGCGGTAAAGGCCTTAAGTCCGTAAGTCCATCCTACAGTGAAGTGGATTTGTCTGTAATACAATCCCAGCAACACACCGGCTGCAGCACCTAAAGCAGGGCCGATTAGAAAGATAAGGCGGATTATCTGGTCGACGTCTATTCCCATGAGCCTGGCAGCATCGTGATCAATGGCAGTTGCCCTTATTGCTGCACCTACCGTCGTGTGCTGGACAAAAAAGTATAGCGCAATCATGAGGACGAAAGATACAGCCAGGATCAGGATTTGCATGAGATTAATGTAGATATCTCCTACCTGCCAGATAATGTTGGGAACAGCCCGCGGCGGGTATGCCCGGTAGCGCGGACCCCAAATAAGCATCACTGCATTTTGCAGGAAGATAGACACACCAATTGCAGAAACGACTGCAGTCAGCCGACTGGACTTTCTCAAAGGACGATACGCTGCACGTTCTACTATGATCCCGAGAAGGCCCACACCTATCATGGCTAGAACCACAATGACAACAAGGGCTAACCACAGAGGAATAGCGCCTCCAATCAGCGCGCTGCTAATCAACGTAAATCCCAGGTACGAGCCGAGCATGAAGAAATCGCCATGCGCGAAGTTAATCATCCTCATGACGCCGTACACCATTGTATACCCCAGAGCTACAAGGGAATACACTGCTCCGACTGTAAGTCCGTTGACAAGCTGTTCTATGAATAATGCCATACTATCTGTGCGGGGGCTCAGCCCTATGCAGCAAATGAGCTGCGCTATCGGAAACGCAGGCAGAACCTTATCAGTACCTGACCTGCACATAACCGGCACCTATAGAGCGCCTAGACAAAACGCCGGCAAGCCCCCGCACAGGCACCTCCCATCTCAACCAAGTTGCCCGGCTGCACCTGTTACCAAGCTAAAGCCATACTATCACCGAGGCATAGGAAAGCCAGTCCCACGATCATCCTCCCTGTGGACATAGGTTTCCAATACAGGAAGTATCCCTGTGGAGTTTCTGCGAACCTTTACGGTTGATATGGTTGGAACTTCCCGTCTGCAGTCACTTCGTACGCCATGTATATAGCGCCTGTCCTGTCTCCAACCTCATCAAACCCTATAGGCCCTGTAATCCCCGGTAGACCTTCCATTTCATCTCGAATGTAGTCAGCCAGCACCTTGGAATCGGTAGACCCTGTTGCCTCAATAGCAGCAACGATCACTTTAAGGGCGTCTGCTGCATAAACAGGCCACGGGCTGCTTGGTGGGACACCGTGTCGACGGATGTATTCATCGAGAAATGCTTGTGATTCCGGGTATTTGAGGTCCGTAGGCATTGGCTCCTGAGTCATGAGAGCGCCTGTCGCCACGTCTATACCTGCTATCTCAATGAATTCATCGTTTATCGCGGCATTGCCTCCTACAAATATCGCCTTGCTACCTAGCTCCCTCATCTGCCGTATGATAAGACCCGCCTCCGAGAAATACCCGGTGAAATAGAGAACGTCAGGATTCGTCCTGTTCATCCTGCTAAGTACCGGTGTGAAATCTCTCTCACCCGGAGTGATGACATCATAGAATACTATTCTGGCCTTATTCGCTTTTTCGAGGGAAGCACGAGCAGCCTCTGCAAGCCCTTTTCCAAACGTCGTGTTATCGTGTATAATGGCAACGTTTTGAGCTTCCAAAACGTCGTTTACGAACTCAGCGAAGAAATTCCCTTGACGGTCATCCCTGAAACATGTTCGGAAAAAGTACTTCCATCCGTGTTCAGTAAGCTGAACTGCGGTTGAACCGTAAGCAATGTTAAGCAAACCTTGCCGTTCATAAATCGTAGAGGCAGGCTCGTTTATTGACGACCCGTAGGTTGCGATCACAGCTACTACATTCTCGCTGATCATACGCTGTGCCACAAGGGCGCTTTGCTTAGGACTGCCCTGATCATCACCTATGACGATCTCGACCTTCCTTCCTCCGAGGATCCCGCCTTTACTGTTGATTTCGTCAGCAACAATCTGTACGCAGTTTCTTGCCATTTCCCCCTCATAGGCCCACGAGCCTGTGATAGGAGCCTGAAGGCCAATCCTGATGGGAGCAGATTCTCCTGCTCCAAAAACGCTTGTTCCCAACACTAATACGAAAAGCAGTGCAAAGGAGACCAGAGCTAAACTCCACCGACAACTCCTCACTTCTCACGCACCTCCTGTCGATTTTTTCGCTAAAGGATGTACTCCTCTGACCCCCATAGCGATACACTTGGATGAATAGTTCAACAATTCACACGGTTATCCTTCCGAAAAGCAAAAACAGAAATTAAAGTTAATTATACCACAGAATCAGCTAAAAGAGCTCAAAGACGAAAAAAGAGAAGCCGGAGATATAAAACATAACGTAAAACACCTTCATCCCTAAAAGACCTTGCAGAACGCAAGGCCTTCGCAACTACAGCACTGTGGCAGTACTGTAGTGGCACTATCGCACCACTGTAGCAGCGCTCGGGCGGTACTGTGGCAACATTCCCGCAGCTTGTTGGCAGTGCTGTCGCAACAGTCTCGCGAATTGTTGACAGTGCTGT
>FZPS01000220.1_pt131 | contig 16116 bp, 14 predicted proteins | sample 1817821 | NCBI WGS metagenome assembly FZPS01 (sample SAMEA104158645, study PRJEB21678) | metagenome | place: Germany | collected 2015-04-21
GATGTAACTCTGAATAAAAATCAATTTTTTTTAATAAAGTTTTTCTATCCATCTTTTCTCCCTAATTTTTCCTTCGCACAATGAAATTTATCCCACTCTGGATATTTCGACCATTCCGCTAACTCCGGCCTTCCTAACTTACTTGCTAACAAGAATCTCAAATACTGTCTTCTAATTGGTTGATTAATAGGAATAATGTAAGATTCTCTTTTATTATTTTCATAAAACAAATAATGACCATAATCATAATATTTTTCAAACAATTCTTTATCTTCTTGCAATTTTATCGGAATAATTCCATCATCTTTAAAACTTTCAATAATGTCTACATTTGTTGGAATAGCATGAGTATGACCATGATAACATAGCTGCTCTCCTGGTTGCACATTACAAACTCCAACTCTTCCATGTTCGTAAAAAATACAGCCACCATATTCTTCTTCAAGTTTCTTCCTTACCAATTCCTTTAACTCTAGATATTCTGACTGCAAGCTTTGGGGAAGCGCACCAATACAATGATAGTGATTATTAGGTATAATCAAAGAGTATCCTTCAACAATCTGCCCTACAGCAAGCCAAACTGTAAAATTATCAGTTTTAATATAAATTTTATCCTCTTCTTGTTTACAAAATGTACAAAAATCTTCAGTTATCATACATACTCCTCCATATTCTTAATACTTGGCATCTCATATATTTCTGGAAATTTAATATTCTGAATTGATTCTGCCTGCTCATTAATATTTTTAAGATATTCACATACCACATTAATCTCCTCCCAGGTAGTCTCATAAGACATACTTAATCGTACACATCCAAATGGATTATTGTGGATAAATTCATGAATAAAAGGTGCACACAATAGTCCTGTCCTACACTGCAAATCTAAATCCTTTGAAAGAAAATGTGAAATCCTAGACGGAACAATCCCTCTTATATTAAAACTAATTATTCCTAAAGGATTTTCCAAACTATAAATTTCTAAATTTTCCATTTTACTAAGTCTATCAAGAAAATAACATGTTTTCTTCTTCAAGTCACTTGCAATTTTATCTGTAGTAAGCGAATTTAAATAATCTAAACTATGATATAACGATAACACTCCAAGAGAATTTAAGGTTCCTGACTCATATTTTAACGGTACTGCTTTAGGTTGTTCTAACAATTCAGAAAGAACACCTGTTCCTCCAACTTTAAACGGAGGTAAATCTACTTTAGGATTTATATAAAAACCACCTATTCCAGGTACACCAAGTAAAGCTTTGTGACCTGTAAAAGCTAAAAAATCAGCTTGAATCTTAGAATTATCAATTTTTATATGACCTGCCGTTTGTGAAATATCAACTAAAAATTTTATCTTTCCGTCATATTTTTGTAGTCTCTGTCCTACTTGCTCAACATCCTGGACTTGACCAGTAACATTTGAACCATGGTTCATAATAACCAGTTTTGTATTATCTTTAATACTAGAAATAATATCATCCGGATTAACAAAACCATATTTATCACATTTCACCCACGTAATTTGTATATTTTTTTCATGTTTCACTTTCACTAATGGTCTAATTACAGAATTATGCTCTGTTGCAGTAGTAATTACATGATCACCATTTTTTAAAAATCCTTGAATAATAATATTAAGTGATTCAGTAGAATTTGAGGTAAAAACTATACTACTTGGAGATTCAACATTAAAAAAATCGGAAAGTTTTCTTCTGGTCTCATAAATAAAATCAGAATTTTCAGTATCAGTTCGTTGAAAACTCCCTAACTCCTGCTCAAAAAAATTACTAATTGCTTTTTTTTACTTCCTTTGGCTTAGGAAAACTAGTTGCTGCACTATCAAAATACATAATATTCCTCACAATTCATTCAATAATCAATTCTTTCTAAAAAAATTCTATCTTTGAACCCTCCATTTTTTTTACGTTTTTCCTTGGATAATTCAATTATATACTCTAAATTTTTTCCTTCTAAATAAGCTAAAGTATTTATGATTTCTAAAACATCTGCTAATTCACGACACCTTTCTTCACCATTTGAAAAATAAACCTCTTTAATTTCTTCATCAAATTTCTTAAATAACTCATCAATGAATTCCCTGGTATCTAACACTCTTACAATTGGATTCCCATGACTTTCTTGAATAATATTTGGAATATTATCCCTAACTAACTTATTTATTATTTGCAAAATAATTACTCCTTAATTCATTATTAATCTCTCAAAATTTAAGCTCCAACAATAATGATAATATCCATAATTATTACTGCTATTGATATCAATTTATACCTATTACTCATATCTACTCTTCCCCTTTCTGAATATTTATTATATAATGATTGAGAAAAAATTATATTTTTGTTGTGAAAGTGGGAATTTTTATGAAATCATCTTTTGGAAAAACTCTTAGAACAGTTCGTAAGGGGAAACAAGTAAGTATCACTTCACTAGCTGATGAACATCTTTCTAAATCACAAATATCTAGATTTGAAAGAGGAGAATCTGAAATTTCTTGTATTCGTCTAATTAATCTACTTGATAAACTTAATATTTCTATGGATGAATTTCTTGCACTACACGAAAACAAAAGTACAAAGTATTCATTTCCTCAACTGATGCAATATATCCAAGAGATGTATCAACTACAAAAATTGGATAGTCTAAAAAAATTACTATCAAAAAATAGCAAATTTAACATCAGCAATTTGGAGAAAACTATGGTAAAATCAATACTCCATACTCTTGACAAATCAATAGCTCCAACAACCGATGAATTACTCGAACTTACAGATTATCTTTTCAAAATTGAAAACTGGGGATACTACGAAATTACTTTATTCGGAAATTGCGTAAGAACTATAAATTACCCTACTTTTTTTCTTCTAACAAAAGAAATGCTAAAAAATTCTATATACTCCTCTATGAACAAAACAAATAAAAAATTAATGACTCAACTTTCTATTAATTGTTTAATCTCTAGTATTGATTGTAACTATTACAATGATGCGCAATATCTCATCAAAAGAATCACTAATTTATTAGAAAATGAACTAAATTACTACGAAAAGAATGTCTTCCTTTACGCAAAAGGATATTTTGAATTTAAACAAAGCATCCCTAGCGGTAAATTAAAAATGCAAAATGCTATTCAAGTATTTAAATTACTAGATGAAAAAAATATGGAATTTCAATATAAAAAGCACTACAATAATGTAATAAAAGAACATTAATACATCATCATTACAAAAACACCGAGCTGCCAATAATGACAGTTCGGTGTTTGGTTTATTTTGCTTCGTACCATGTTTGTCCAGCACTTTCGTCTGCCACTAGTGGGACTGAAAGTTCAATGGCTGATTCCATGGTTTCTTTGACTAATTTTTCAATAGCTTCTAGCTCGTCTTTTGGCACTTCAAGGATAATTTCATCGTGCACTTGTAGAAGCATTTTTGTCTTGAATTTACCTTCAACTAAAGCTTTATCAAGGTTAATCATAGCAATTTTGAGAATGTCGGCTGCGCTACCTTGAATTGGCGAGTTAATGGCTGTACGCTCAGCAAATTGACGCACATTGAAGTTACGAGCATTGATATCTGGCAATTCACGACGACGATGGAAGAGCGTTTCAACATAGCCTTTATCTTTAGCATCACGCACCACGCGCTCCATGTAGTCTTTAATACCTGGATAGCGTTCGAAGTAAGTCTCGATGTATTGTTTAGCTACTTTACGTGGAATACCCAAGTTATTAGCAAGACCGTAATCAGAAATTCCGTAAACAATACCGAAGTTAACAGCTTTGGCGTTACGACGGTCATTCGGTGTGACGTCTTCAGCTTTTTCGATACCAAAGACACGCATGGCTGTTGACGTGTGGATATCTGCTCCCTCACGGAAAGCCGCAATCAAATGTTCATCATTTGAAATGTGAGCAAGTACACGTAACTCGATTTGTGAATAGTCAGAGCTTAATAGTACTTCATCTGCTGTCTCCGGGACAAAAGCCTTACGAATCAAGCGACCTTGTTCCAAACGCACTGGAATGTTTTGCAAGTTAGGGTCAACACTAGACAAGCGACCTGTTTGTGTCAAATCTTGCAAATAACGCGTATGAATTTTGCCATCTTTCAAGATAAAATCTTGCAAACCAACTATGTAAGTTGATTGAAGTTTGGCGATTTGGCGGTATTCCAAAATCTTAGACACGATTGGTGAGATTGGGGCCAAGCGTTCCAAGACATCTACTGCTGTTGAATAGCCTGTCTTAGTTTTCTTAGTGTAGCTTGTTGGCAATTGCATCTTGTCAAAAAGCAATTCTCCCAATTGTTTTGGTGAATTAATGTTAAATTCCATGCCAGCAAGGTCATAGATTTCTTGTGTCAATTCATCAATAACAGCTTGGTTGGCTTTTTCCATGTCTTGCAGCGTTTCTTTCTTAACCGAAATACCAGCGATTTCCATCTTAGCAAGAACGTTTGCAAGAGGTTGTTCCATGTCAAAAAGAAGGCTTACTTGTTGATGCTCTGTCAACTTGTCTAGCATGGCTTTTTCAGAGTGGTTCAAAACGACAATCTTACGAGCCAGGTGGCTAAGAAGCACTGCTTTATCTGGCACCGCGCATTTAGCCCCTTTACCATAAACCGCTTCATCGCTATCAAGAACATACTCTGTATAAAGACGAGCAATCGTTGATAATTCATTGTCATCCACGGTTGACAAGAGGTATTTCGCTAAGCGGCTGTCAAAAGCTGGCGCAGGCAAATCAATTCCTAAATGACTGAGAAGCACTTTGCTGCGTTTGAAATCATAAGTCTTGATTGGTTTAGCTAGCGCTGCTTTGAACAAATCGTCCTTAAGCAACTCAAGGTTTGTTGAGGCATAGATTGCCTTGTTATTTCCCCAAGCAAAACCAATGATGTTTTCAATATGATAATTATCACCTAAAATTTCAAAATAGAAAAATTGGTCATCGGTAAACATATCAGCGCTTAAGCTGTCCACTTCAGTGTAGGCAACGTCAAATTTTTCTTGTTTCTTAGTAGCACCAAGATTGTCTTTAAACTGTTTGAAGCCCATTTCATCATAAAATGGCACAAGTTTTTCTAAGTCTGGTCCGCTGTAATTAATATCATCTAAGCCAATCGTAATCGGCGCTGTGATGTTAATTGTCGCCAAGGTCTTAGATAAGAAAGCTTGCTCTTTATCATTAATCAAGTTTTCTTTCATCTTAGATTTCTTCATGCCATCGATGTTTTCGTAAACACCTTCAAGGCTTCCGTATTCTAAGAGAAGTTTAAGACCTGTTTTTTCACCAACTTTTGTAACACCAGGTATATTATCTGATTTATCTCCCATAAGAGCTTTGAGGTCAATGAATTGTTTTGGTGTGATTCCCATTTTTTCCATGAGATAAGCTGGAGTGAATTCTTCAAACTCAGCCACACCTTTTTTAGATATTTCAACGGTTGTATTGTTATCCGCCAATTGGATAAGGTCTTTATCCCCACTGACAATGGTTACGTCGTATTCATCTTCATTCTCAGCCAATTTATCCAATGTTCCGATGATGTCATCAGCTTCATAATTTTCCAATTCATACCACTTGATACCAAGCGCTGTTAACATTTCACGGATGTATGGCAATTGCTCACGGAATTCATCTGATGTTTTAGCACGACCAGCTTTGTAGTCCTTGTACATTTCTGTACGGAAAGTCGTTTTTCCCGCATCAAAAGCTACCAAGACGTGCGTTGGCTGAATTCTTTCTAATAAATGATTGAGCATGAGGTGAAAACCGTAGATGGCATTGGTGTGCAGACCAGCACGGTTTTTAAAGCGATCAATCTGATTGTAAAGTGCAAAAAAGGCACGATAAGCAACGGATGACCCGTCAATTAATAATAATTTCTTCTTGTTTTCCATGGCTTTATTATACCACATCTTGAGCCTACATTTGGCTCTTAAAGATGTTTCAAAAAGAAGAAAAAATTTCTCCTTAAGCTTACTTTAAGCCACTCTTCTTATACTATACTCATTCCTAAAACTTTCACAGCTAGCTTTGCTAGTTTGACGTTCATCTAGAACTCCCAATTTAGATGAATGTATCTTTTTCATAATCTCCTTAAAGTCTAGCTACTCCAGCTAGGCTTTTTGTATTAAAAAAAGCATCCCAATCGTTAGATGGTCTGTCTAACTTTTGGAATGCAGATGATATTTATAAAACATTCAATAGAAGCATTAGAATTGGAATGACAACCATAGTCAAAATGGTCGATTCGGTTACCATAATGGCTGCATAGTCACTATCTGCTCCGTAAAGTTTAGCCACAACAGGTGCATTGGTCATGACTGGCATGGCTGATTGAATAATAAAGACTTCTTTCATCAATTGTGGCATTTGGGTGTGTTTGACAATGATTAACATCAAAAGTGGAGCAATCACGAAACGCCCGACTAAGACCAAGACATTATCCTTGGTAAATCGCAAACGTGACAGCCCTGCATTTGCCACCGAAATCCCAATGAAAATCATCGACAAAGGGATGGTCAAATTGCCCAAATATTGGAAATCACTCAATAAGAAAGCTGGGAGTTTGATATTTAAAAGAACCAAAATCACCCCGATGATGAATCCCATAAGTGGCGGCGAGAAGATTTTCTTCAAGGTTCCTCGCAAATCAAGCGTGACTTCTTTGCGACCATCTTTTTGAATCAAATAAGTCCCGATAGTCCAGAAAAACGTCGTGTTACACATGTAATAAACCAAGACATAAGGAATACTTTTATCCCCAAAAAGCGCTTGATTGATAGGAAGTCCCACAAAAATCGTATTAGAATTAAAAAACATAGAAACAAATAAGCCCTGATGCTTTTTATCAATCAAGAATAAATGAGCTACCGCTACAGCAATAGCTAATAAAATCACCATTGAAAGCGCTGGAAAACGCAATTGTGGCAGCATTTCAAGCAACTCTTTTGCCGTAAAACACCCGACAATGGTTGAAATCATATAGCATGGTAATGCTACCTGTGTTACCAACTTGGCAATAAGATTCGGCGCTTTTTCGTCAAACCAACCTTTCTTAGCTAAAACATAACCGACCATAACCATGACTAGAATAATTAAAACACCCGAAAAACTGCTCACAAACCGTGTCATTGCTCACTTTCCTTTTCATCTTTTTGTTTCAGTATAGCATATTTTTAACGCTTTCTTAAACACTTTTAGTAATATTATTTATTCTAGCAAAAAAGCCCGAGAACTTCGTCCCAGACTCTTTATCTATTCAATCTTATTCTTCATTTTCCGAGTCAAACACTTGCTCAACGTGGTCATGAATATCTTCTTTAATCTCATCTGTTTCAACCACAGATTCTTCACCCAACTGTTGGTATTCTACCTTGTCTTTCTTAGTAAATTGCTTATTATCGTCATATTTTTTAGAAATCAAAGAAATCATGCGGCGACGCAAATGTTTTTCGTCCTGCACATTACTTTTTTCACGAATCCAAGCTTGAAGCAAAACAACCAACATAATCAAGCCAATGTAACCAAGCACAGGATACATGATAGAAACCAGTTGTTTAAAACCAAGGAAGGACAAGGCATAACCAGTCACGACAAAGATAATCATGTAACGTTTAAACTGACCCTCACCTTTATTTTCAGAAAAGCGTTTAGCTAGAGCGTAATAAAGACTAAAGGCTGTGTTGAAAATAAGCCCAAATACGACAAGGGAATAAGCAAAAGCAAACCAAGGGTGGATTTCATTGGCAAGTACTAACATTGGAATATCTGCAGAAGCAATCTTTCCAACATTGACAAACAAGACAAGTGAGGTAATCGCAATAATCAGGCCGACAATTGCACCACCAAGTGTTCCCCCTTTTTCAGCAACGCCAATACGAATAATTGAACCACCAAGGACAAAAGCCATTGATACCCCAGTCATCACACAAATGGCGAAGTAATTAAGAACAGACACCCAAATATTTGGCATATTTGTCGGTAGAGTCTTAGCTACTGTATTTAACTGTTCAAAGTCAAAAGAATGTCCAATCAGACTATGACCAGCAATAATCAATACCATGATAATAACAATCGGCGTAAAAATCCCAATAATCTGAGTAATTTTCTCAAAATCAAGGAAACTTACAAAAATCACAAGGAGAACACAGATTAAAGCTCCTAACCAAGTAGGCAAACCAAATTGTTGATTAAGGTTGGAACCCGCTCCAGCAATCATAACAAAGCCGATGACATAACAAGAAACAATCAAAGCAATGTCTAATACACGATTCGTAAAAGGATGGGCAATCTTTGAAAGTACCTCTGAATGGTCATTCGAACGATAGTAACTTCCTAATGTCACGATAATACGTCCAAAGATAGCATTCAAAATCCCTAAAACAATAACGCCAATCATTCCCCAGATACCAAATCCGACAAAATATTGCATCAAATCCTGTCCCGAAGAAAGTCCAGCACCAACAATAATACCAACATAAGCTAGTGCAATTGATAAAATTCGTTTAACCATTTTTCCTCCTTTTTAAATCAGGCAACATTAATAGGTTAACAAAAACAGATTAAACAAACATTACTTTTGTAACACGGGAATAACAGTTATTATTTTTTGATTAATTATTTCTCAGCTTTATTTTAACACAAAACCCCGCTAGAATGGTAATTCTAGCGGGGTTTTTTAGTATTGTATATTGAATGTTTGTAAGCTTAGATATTTGCCCAAACTGATTCAAGAATGTTAGTTTGGTCGCGGTCTGGTCCAACTGAGAATGTTGAAATGCGAACACCAACGAGTTCACCAACACGACGAACATAGTTACGAGCATTTTCTGGAAGCTCATCTAGGCTACGGCAGCCTGTGATGTCTTCTGACCAACCTGGCAATTCTTCGTAGATTGGTTTACAACGTTTCAATTGTTCAAGACTTGCTGGGTAGTGGTCGATACGTTGGCCATCAAGGTCGTAAGCCACACAGATCTTAACAGTATCAAGTCCTGAAAGAACGTCGATTGAGTTAAGTGACAAGTTTGTGATACCTGATACGCGACGGCTGTGACGCATTACAACTGAGTCAAACCATCCAACACGACGTGGACGTCCTGTTGTTGTACCATATTCGTGACCGATTTCACGGATACGATCTCCAACTTCGTCTAGAAGTTCTGTTGGGAATGGACCATCACCAACACGACTTGTGTAGGCTTTACATACACCAACGACTTTGTTGATCTTGCTTGGACCAACACCTGAACCAATAGTTACACCACCAGCAACTGGGTTTGAAGATGTAACAAATGGGTATGTACCTTGGTCAATATCAAGCATGACACCTTGTGCACCTTCGAAAAGAACACGTTTACCAGCGTCAAGTGCATCGTTCAAGATAACTGATGTATCTGTAACGTAATCTTTGATTTGTTGACCATATTCATAATATTCTTCAAAAATGTCTTCGAATTTGATTGGTTCGCATTCGTACATTTTTTCAAATAAACGATTTTTTTCTTCCAAGTTCACGCGCAAGCGTTCAGCAAAGATTTCTTTGTCCAAAAGGTCAGCAATTCGGATACCAACACGTGCTGCTTTATCCATGTAAGCAGGGCCGATACCTTTGTTTGTTGTCCCAATTTTGTTATCACCTTTAGAAGATTCTTGCAAACGGTCAAGTTTGATGTGATATGGCAAAATAACGTGAGCACGGTCTGAAATACGAAGACTGTCTGTCTTAACACCTTCATCGTGCAAATATTTCAATTCAGTTACCAATGATTTTGGATTGACAACCACACCATTTCCGATTACAGAGATTTTCTCTGGGAAGAAAATACCTGATGGAATCAAATGCAATTTGAATTTTTTACCGTCGATAACGATAGTGTGTCCTGCATTATCTCCACCTTGATAACGTGCAATCACTTCGGCATCTTGTGACAAGAAGTCAGTGATTTTACCTTTACCTTCATCACCCCATTGGGTACCAACAACTACTACTGATGTCATATTCTTTTCGATATTGATACGAAATCATATAGCAAGCAAACAAAAGACGATACTAACTTACTAAGCCTGTCGTCTCTATCTCCAAGCCATAAAATCGTATCTTCATCCTTTCTCTACAACTTGGCAGGAATCTCACCTGCGAGTTTGTCTTACAATTCATTATATGACTTTTCCCTCATTTTTTCAATATTTGACGTTAAAATTTTATTTTTTCCGAACTTTTTTCAAAAAAACACTATGATATCTCAGATTTTATAACAAAGTCTGAAAATTCCAAAAAATGTACTTTGCCGTCTTTAAGCTCCGTAGTAATTCTTTGCATTTTCACAAAGTTTTCCATAGAATGAGATTACGACACTAATGATAGCATTATCATTAAATAAAAATCACTATGAGGAAATAAAATGACCGTCAATGGTTTATTACAAAATACATCAAAATATTCGCCGATTTTGCAAGCAACATTCGGGCTAGAAAGAGAAAGTTTGCGCATCAATCAAGAAAACAAAGTCGCACAAACTAATCACCCCGACAAGCTTGGTAATCGCTCGTTTCATCCATACATTCAGACTGATTACAGTGAAGCTCAGATAGAACTTATCACTCCTATTGGAAAAACAACCCAAGATGCCCTTCGTACCTTAGGAGCTATCACAGACGTAGCTGGGCGCTCAATCAATCAAGATGAGTACCTTTGGCCGCTATCTATGCCGCCAAAACTTGGTGAAGACGATATTCATATTGCCAAATTAGACGACGCTTGGGAACGCCAGTACCGTGAGCATTTGGCTGAAAGTTATGGCAAAATTCTCCAATCTATGTCTGGTATTCATTATAATGTAGAACTCGGTAAAGACTTGGTTGCAACCTTATTTGAAGAAAGTAACTATGACTCTCTTGTTCACTTCAAAAATGACCTCTATCTTAAATTAGCCCAAAACTTCTTACGCTATCGTTGGCTTCTGACTTACCTCTATGGAGCATCGCCAATCGCTGAAGAAGGCTTTTTAAATGCTCCTTTGCAACAACCTGTTCGTTCAATTCGAAACAGCCATCTTGGCTATGTCAACCATGCTGATATCAAAGTTTCTTACCAAAGTCTTGACCATTATATCGCTGACATCGAGTGTTATGTGTCAGCCAATCAGCTTATCGCTGAAAAAGAATTTTACTCTCCTGTTCGCCTTCGTGGTAGCAAGCACGTTCGTGACTATTTGACAAAAGGTGTCACTTACCTTGAACTGCGCACATTTGACCTCAATCCTTTTGATAACCGTGGGATTACTCAAGAAACACTTGATACCGTACACCTTTTTGTTCTCGCTCTTCTTTGGCTGGATAGTAGCTCAGCTATTGACCAAGACATCACAGAGGCTAGCAAGCTAAATGACAAAATTGCACTTAGCCACCCTCTAGATAAATTACCAGAAGATGCTCCTATCGAAAGCATTTTGTCAGCTATGCAAGGAATTGTCGATTACTTTGAATTATCTGACTATTATCAAGGGCTTATCGATGCTATCAAAAATCAGATTGAGCATCCTGAACAAACTATCGCTGGACGCTTGCTAGATGAGATTGACAATTTATCATTAGAATCTTTTGGGCAAAAACAAGGTCAAGCTTTTCACGATTATGCTTGGCAAGCCCCTTACGCACTCAAAGGCTATGAAAACATGGAATTATCAACACAATTATTGATGTTTGATGCCATCCAAAAAGGGGTTCACTTGGAAATCCTCGACGAAAATGACCAATTCATCAAACTTTGGCACGGTGACCACGTTGAATACGTTAAAAATGCCAACATGACCGGCAAAGACAGCTACATCACACCACTTATCATGGAAAATAAAGTTGTCACTAAAAAACTGTTGTCAAAAGCTGGTTTCCCAGTTCCAAAAGGTGAAGAATTCGCTGATAAAGCTGCTGCGCTCCGCTATTTCTCACAAATCAAAGACAAAGCTATCGTCGTCAAACCAAAATCAACTAACTTTGGACTTGGCATTTCTATTTTCAAGGAATCTGCCGACCTGACAGCCTATCAAAAAGCCTTGGATATCGCCTTTGCTGAAGATGACACTGTTCTTATTGAAGAATTCATTTCAGGTACGGAATACCGCTTTTTCGTTCTAGATGGCAAATGTGAAGCTGTGCTACTGCGTGTTCCTGCTAACGTCGTCGGAGACGGCAAGCACACCATTGCCCAATTAGTAGACTTGAAAAATCAAGACCCACTGCGTGGACGTGACCACCGTTCTCCACTTGAAATCATTGACCTTGGCGATGTTGAAAAGCTCATGCTAAAACAACAAGGTTACACGCCTGATAATATCCCAGCAAATGGTGTCAAAGTTGATTTACGCCGTAACTCTAACATTTCAACTGGTGGCGATTCAATTGATGTTACTGATATCATGCCATCAGATTATAAAGAATTAGCTGCCCAAATGGCTAGCGCTGTTGGAGCTTGGGTCTGCGGGGTTGACTTGATTATTCCTGATAAGAGTCTTCCTGCAAGCAAAGAAGAGCCAAACTGTGCTTGTATTGAACTCAATTTCAACCCTGCTATTTACCTTCACACTTATTGTCACGAGGGGCCAGGACAAGCACTCACTCCAAAAATCCTAGCTAAACTATTTCCTGAACTTTAGCCCATAAAATCTTTGCCACAATTACAGTCATCGCTTGTCATTCTTGACCGTTTTGCGATAAAATAAAATCAATCTTAGATAGAAATGGATTGAATATATGTCTCGACCTAGAAATAACGGAGGAGGCCTCATTATCGCTATTATCGGGGTTATCCTTCTCATTGCTTTGCTTGAAAGCTTGTTAGAAATCATTATCCCACTTGCTATCGTTGGTGGTATTGGATATGGTATTTATTATTTTGCGACCAAGCAATCACGTCTTGAAAAGTTTAATACTAAGCAACGCTTGCAAGATTTAAAAGATAACATTCGTATTGCTGACCGCCAAGTCAAACTTTTGGACAATTATCTCGATGAAAAAAATTACACCCAATACGTTGTCAATGCGCGCCAGCTATTGCCACAAATACGTCACATCAAGTCTGAACTTAGTGAGCTCAAAGCCAAAATGGATTTAAACATCTACAAGCGTGTTCTCAAAAAAGCTGAAACCGTTGAAAAAGATATCGAATTCCAACTAGACCGACTGGATGTCTCACCAGTAAATCCTGACATTTCTGAGGAAGAAGCTGATTTACTAAAACTCGCTCCAGAGTTGGCTCATCTTTACAATAACATTCAGCAAGACCATTTAACTATCTTGAAGAAGATTGAAAATGCTGATAACAAAGAAGAACTCACTGCTCTTCACGAAGCTGATATGGACCGCTTCCGCGATATTTTGGATGGCTATCTAAAAATCAAAAAAGCCCCGAAAAATTATTACAATGCTGATGAGCGTTTAGCAAAAGCGAAAGCCGCAATGGAAAAATTTGATTTGGCTCTCGATGAAACGCTTCGAAAACTGAATGAAAGTGACTTGAAAGACTTCGATATCAGTCTTCGCATGATGGCTGACGACGATACAAACTTATAAGTTTAATGGGAGGGTATTATGGCTGATACTTTTAACTTTGACATTGATAAAATCGCAGACAATGCAATCACAAAAACAGACAAAACAACCGAAATCATCGTAGCAACTGATACTTCAGCAACTGGTCAAGTCTCTTTTTACGACAAATTGACCCCTGAACAACAATCAGCAATCACAGCCAAAGCTCCTGCTTTAGTTGATAATTTTGTTGCTGACCAAAATGCTCTGCTTGATTTTGGAACATCTGCTGTTGAAGAAGTTAACACAACCGTCAACCGCATTTTGGCTGAGCAAAAGAAACTGGAAATTCCACAAGTTGATGACCTGCTCAAAAACGCTAACCGTGAGTTAAACGGCTTTATCGCCAAATACAAAGACGCTAAGCCTGCTGAGCTCGAAAAGAAACCAAATTTCCTACAAAAGCTCTTTAAGCAAAGCAAAAATAGCCTGCAAGAATTCTATTTTGATTCACAAAATATTGAGCAAAAAATGGATGGCATGGCTGCCGCTGTTGTCAAACAAGAAGAAACCTTGGCTCGCAACATTGTCTCAGCAGAAATGCTAATTGAAGACAACAACAAATCTATTGAAAACTTGGTTGGCGTTATCGCCTTTATCGAAGCTTCTCAGACAGAAAGTGCCAACCGTGCGCAAGCTCTTCAAAATGAACTTGCAACACTTGATAGCGCAACGCCTGATTACCAAGTAAAATCTGACGAGCTAGCTCGCATGACCGAAGTCATCAACACGCTTGAACAACAGCACACTGAATATCTCAGTCGCCTTTACGTTGCTTGGACAACCACACCGCAAATGCGCAACATGGTCAAAGTCTCATCAGATATGCGCCAAAAACTTGGCATGCTCCGTCGCAACACCATTCCGACAATGAAATTGTCAATTGCACAGCTCGGTATTTTACAACAATCGGTCAAATCAGGCGTAACTGCTGATGCTATTGTCAATGCTAATAACGCTGCGCTTCAAATGCTTGCTGAAACAAGCAAAGAAGCCATCCCTATGCTTGAACGTACTGCACAGAGCCCAACCGTTTCTATCCAATCTGTCACAGCTCTTGCTGAGAGCCTCGTCGAACAAAACAACGGCATTATCGCAGCTATCGACAACGGTCGAAAACAACGTGCTCAACTCGAAGCAGCCGTTGTAAAATCCGCAGAAACCATTAACGACTCTGTCAAAATTCGTGACCAAAAAATCGTCGAAGCCCTTCTTAACGAAGGCAAAGAAAGCCAAGAAGAAGTCGAGAAAACAAACGTCACAGAAGAAAAATAAACTAAAAAGCGAGGTTCTCCTCGCTTTTTTCGCTTCTCATTTTTCACTGCATGATTACGCTTTACAGCTCACAATACTAGCCCATCAATTTTGCTTTGTGTTATAATATTCTTATGGATAAACTTATAAAATCAATTTCAAAATCTGGTTCTTTCCGTGCTTATGTGCTTGATAGCACTGAGACTGTTAGAACTGCTCAAGAAAAACACCAAACACTTTCTAGCTCTACAGTTGCTCTTGGTCGAACACTTATTGCCAACCAAATTTTAGCTGCTAACCAAAAAGGAGATAGCAAAGTAACTGTCAAAGTTATTGGTGATAGCTCACTTGGTCACATCATTTCTGTAGCTGATACAAAAGGACACGTTAAAGGTTACATTCAAAATACTGGCGTTGACGTTAAGAAAACAGCTACTGGCGAAGTTATCGTCGGTCCATTTATGGGAGCTGGTCAATTCGTTGTCATCACAGACTATGGCATCGGAAATCCTTACACTTCTTCAACTCCACTTGTCTCAGGTGAAATCGGTGAAGATTTAGCCTTTTATTTGACTGAATCTGAGCAAACACCTTCTGCCGTTGGACTTAACGTCCTTCTTGACGACGAAGACAAAGTCGAAGTTGCTGGAGGATTCATGTTGCAAGTTCTTCCAGGTGCTTCTGAAGAAGAAATCAATCGCTACGAAAAACGTATCCAAGAAATGCCTGCCATTTCAAAACTTTTGGAATCTGACGACCACATCGAAGCTCTTTTAAATGCTATCTACGGCGAAGACGAATACAAAGTTCTCTCTGAAGAAGAAATCGGCTTTGACTGTGACTGTTCACGTGAACGTTTTGAAAACGCCCTTATCACACTTGGCAAAGACGAACTCACAGCCATGAAAGACGAAGACCACGGCGCTGAAATCACTTGCCAATTCTGTGGTAAAACTTACAACTTCACTGAAGAAGATTTGGAGGGGTTAATCAATGACTAAACTCAGCTCATCATTTATGATTGGTGATGTTGAAATCCCTCACCGTACGGTTCTAGCACCCATGGCAGGGGTGACAAACTCTGCTTTTCGTACTATTGCCAAAGAATTTGGAGCTGGCTTAGTCGTAATGGAGATGATTTCTGAAAAAGGTCTCCTTTACAATAACGAAAAAACTCTTCACATGCTTCATATTGATGAAACAGAACATCCAATGTCAATCCAACTTTTTGGTGGCGACGCAGA
>FZPS01000098.1_pt292 | contig 16113 bp, 14 predicted proteins | sample 1817821 | NCBI WGS metagenome assembly FZPS01 (sample SAMEA104158645, study PRJEB21678) | metagenome | place: Germany | collected 2015-04-21
CCATTGTTCTTCTCCTTCAATTTGTTGCTGAATCTTTATCTTAATCGAATGAGAGGAATAATGGCTCCTTGTTTATTTCTTCCTTTTACACCACTATAGGGACTTAATCTAGAAAACCTCAATTAACTAAAAAATTGGCCACGAGAGAGGGTATGACGTGGATAAAATGGCGCGGATTTTGAAATGAATCTTAGGGATGGAGGGTTATTGAGAAGGATCTGATCGATTAGATAAAGAAAAAAACATATCAAGGTGATGAAAGAGAGAAATAAGACCGATTTGTTACCCAATCGACGGTGTTAGCGCTCGGTTAAGAGACCGTTGTGGGTTGGTTGAAAACGGGTAGCTTGGATGTGGAAGAGAGGTGACTGGGGTAAAGATTTAAAGGGCTATTCCGGTTGTATTTTCGGTAACGCAGGTACTAGGGTGCTCTTGTGAGGACGAGGGTTTGGTTGGGGTAATGGGATAGGCGTTTCCAAGCATCGAGATAGACGGGATACATACGCACGACGCCGGGGAAGTTCGGATATTCGAATGATCCTGTCTTTTTGAAGCGTGAACGGATGCGGTGTCTTTCGTTGGTGAGGAGGTCACGTAAGGCGGCAAAGCTGTCGAAGAACTTTCGGGCGCGGATACGAATGCGTTTGCCGATGCGGCGCGCGATGTTTTTGGCTAAGGTCTCGAAGTGTTTGAGGTTATAGAGCTGGATCGGTTTGACGGAGAGAATTTGATAGCCTTCGTCTTCGAGATGGGCGGCACGGATACTGTCCTTTGAATAGGCGGAGGGGTTGTCGTGATGGGTGTGACTGTCGTATTCGATATCGAGTTTACAGGAAGGGACATAGAGGTCGGCGACGTAGGTCTTCCCTGATTTACGCAGGGTTAACTTCCGGTTGAGTCGGATGTCGGTAAAGGCACAGCCTCCTAGGGCATTAGGAAGTCGGAGGTACATGTAGAGGATGGATTCCATGGGAGAGCGTGAGCCGTTGTCGAGGTAGCGGATGGCACGGAGGGCTTTTTGTCGGCCTCGATGTCCTTTGAGTTTCTTGGCGCAGGCATAGAGATCTTGTACGGAGCAAAGGGGGGATCCATTCTCCCGGTAAGAGCATATTTGCAATCCGAGGTAGATGAGTTCATGGATGGTGTACTCAAGGGCGACTTGCAGGAAGACGAGGGGCAGGGTGCAGACACCCTTTTTCGTATAGTGTTCGGCGCCTTTGATGCGGCAGGTATGGATCGTTATCCCTTGGGGTCGGTAGAGGGATTTATCGGTGAAGATGACGTGTTCCAGAGGGAACTCGGCATTTTCGGGTTCGATTACACCTCTGAGGTTAGGGACGTTCCAATAGTCGAGGGCTTTCTTGCCGCAGATATATTTTCGAAGATAGGTTGACATGCGGTAAGTCTAACGAAGTGACGAGCGTTGCTTTTCGACTTTTTACCGACAAGAGCTGCCTTTAGCTCCTCTTGGCTGTCAAGGGAGAGGTTAAACGGCAGGATCATACGGATATTTAAAATTAATTGAAAATTTGACCTTCGTGGGGTAGTGGGGATTATGAGGGGCAGGATGACAGCAGGGATTCCGAGTTGTTTGGTAATCGTGGATGGAAATGAATAAATGTATGCGATATAAGATTAATCCAATTAGAGTTACCTCTTTGTTCTCAACGGAGTAGAGAGAGAAAGGCTCTGCCGCAAAATCAATCTTGATTCAATGGCATGGCCTTTCTCTCTCTACTCGGATTAACAGACTGCAACGACTGTTTAACAGACTGTAACAGACTGCGATTACTTAGATGAATAGGTTCATGTTCGACTTGTCGTTGTCGTTGAGCATGGAGGCTACGCCGCCTATTTCGACTCCGTCTAGGAGTTCTTCTTTTGTAAGACCCATTACGTCCATGGACATTTGACAGGCTGTGATTTTTACACCTGAGTCTAGGGCTTGTAGGATGAGGTCTTCTAGGGAGTCCACGTTGTGTTTCTTCATGACTCCTCTTATCATCTTGGCTCCTGCGCCCATGAAGTTCATTTGGGAAAGCTTTAGTTTTTTTGACCCTCTTGGCATCATGGCTGAGAACATCTTGGACATGAAATTCTTCTTGACGTCTTGTTTCTCGTGCTTACGGATTATGCTGAGACCCCAGAAGGTAAAGAACATATTTACCTTATTGCCCATGGCTGCCGCTCCGTTGGCAATGATGAAGGCTGCGATGGCTTTGTCCAAATCGCCGTCAAAGATGATCATGGTCTTTTCCTTGGTTGCCGGGATTGCCGGAGCTAGGGTGTTTGTTGAGGCAGCAGACACGAGTCCCTTCTGAATGGTCGCATAGAATTTTCCACCCTGCTTGGTGTTTTCCAAGAGTGTGTTGCCAGTATTGTCACACCAACTTTCGATGTCTCTCTCAAACCCCGGATCTGTGGCTACTACTCTTATGACTTCACTTTCAGCCTTAGTTTCCAGGAGCTTATTTACCTGGACGATCGGTCCGGGACATGCTAAACCGCATAGGTCGACAACTTCAAGACTTTCGATTTCTTTGACACTTAAGCTGGCCGGTACCGGTACTTTCGGCGCCTCATGGGATACTGCAGCGTCCGGCAGCGGACGTCCTTCACCATCAAGGAGGAGGTTTTTTCTTGCCTTGGTCTTATGTGGTGTGTGAAGGTCTTGATAGGATCTGTAGCCGCCCATGAGGTTCTTGGCATTAAAGCCATTTTCTTTGAGGATTCTTTCTGCAAAGTAGCCTCTGGTACCAACGGCACAGAAAACCAAGTATTTCTCATTATTGTCTAATTCATTTAGACGATTTCTCAGTTGGGTTAAGGGGATGTGTTTTGCTCCTTCTATGCGACCTGTGGCATATTCTGCATCCTCACGAACGTCCAGGATAGTCATTTGGTCCTTGCAGTCAAAAAATCGACTTGGAAGAACAACTTCGGTCAATTTTTCAAGAATATTTTGGGCAACAAAGCCGGCCATATTAATCGGGTCTTTGGCTGATGAGAATGGCGGGGCATAGGCTAATTCAAGCCTTGACAGGTCATCTGCGGTAGCTCCGAAACGGATGGCTGTAGCCAAAACGTCAATCCTCTTGTCGACCCCCTTGAAGCCGATGATTTGACCGCCTAGGACTTTGCCTTCGAGGTCAAATATCATCTTGATCGTCATTTGCAGAGCTCCCGGGTAGTATCCGGCATGGGAGCCGGCATGGGTTAGGGTTACCAGGTAGTCCCTCCCGTAGATCTTACCTGCAGCTTGGAGAGCCTTTTCGTTTAGACCCGTTGATCCTGCCTCTAAATCAAAGACTTTGGCGATGCTGGTTCCCATCGTACCTGTGTAGGCTTCCGGTCTAGTGCCGAGGATGTTACCTGCGACCATTCTTCCCTGTTTATTGGCAGGTCCTGCCAATGGAACCATAGTTGGCCGGCCTGTATTAAAGTCAGTGACCTCGATGACGTCACCTACCGCATAGATGTCAGGGTCTGAGGTCTGCATCATGTCATTTACGACGATTCCGCCCCTCTTGTTTAATTCGAGCCCTGCATCCTTGGCAAGTTGTGAGTTAGGTCTTACACCAATGGACAGGATGGTCATGTCTGTTTGGAGTCTTGTACCATCTTGGAGTATTACGTATTTTCCATCTTCTTCAACAGCTGTCAGCCCCTTTGAAATGTAGAGATCGACTCCGTTTTCTTTCATGTGGTTTTCTAAGAGGATGGCCATGTCCTTATCGAATGGAGCCATGATTTGGTCCGCCATTTCGACTAAAGAAACCTCAAGACCGCGATGGACCAAGTTCTCTGCCATCTCTACCCCTATAAAGCCACCGCCAACAACAACAGCCTTTTGAGGATTCTTGTCCTTAATGTAGTTGTAGACCTTGTCTGTATCAGGAATATTCCAAAGGGTAAATACATTGTCAGACCTTATTCCTTCGAGTGGAGGAACGATGGGAGATGATCCGGTTGAGATGAGGAGTTTGTCGTAGGATTCCCAGTAGACTTCGCCGGTTGCGAGATTTTTAACTACAATCTCCTTCTTATCCCTATCGATAGAAATGACTTCATTTTGTGTCCTTACATCGATATTGTATTTGGCTTCTACGTCTTCCTTTGTCGTTACAAATAGAGATTTCCTATTGGCAATTACGCCACCTATGTAGTACGGAAGACCGCAGTTAGCAAAAGATATATATTCTCCTCTTTCAAAGAGTATGATCTCCGCTTTTTCATCAAGACGACGAAGTCTTGATGCAGCGGTTGCACCGCCGGCGACTCCGCCTATTACCAGTATTTTCTTACTCATTATTCCTCCTCGAATATTGTCTTCACTATTTTTCTTACTTTTTCACTGGCCAAACTATACTTGACATGGTTGCCCTCTTTTTCGAAGGTCACTATGCCCAAATCTTTCAGCTTGCCCAGATGCTGCGAAATATTTGATTGGCTGGCTGCCATACATGAGACGAAATAGCTTACCGTCAGACGATCTTCCCGGCTCAACTTTTTAACCAGACAAAGCCTAACAGGATGGGCTATGGCCTTCAGTAGACCGGCATTTTCAATAATTTGTCTTTGTTCTTCGGTATACATTTTCACTCCTTTCACTTCTAGAATATTAGCTTATTATAATATTCTAATATTGCTGAGTCAATAACTTTGTTTGGTTTCTATGTAGCGAACTTTGATGTACTTGATCAAGTCACCTATCTTCATTTTCAAGTAACTCGTGTTCGCCTTTTTGTTCTTAATTACACCACCCAAGACATAGATACCAATACAACACATCTCTCTTATATGTCATATCTCTTATATGTCATAGTATGATGATAATAGTTAGTGGGAAGAGGAGCATCAAATGACGAATAAACTCATGATTGATATGGCAATAAAAGAAGGCTTTGCAGATGCGGCGGTGGTTAACACTACCGATATCGTATTTGATGCCTCATTTCTAGCATATTGTGAGGAAAATCTTTGTGGTCAGTTCGGCGCCAACCATTCGTGTCCGCCCTCCTGTGGCACGCCGGAAGACATGAAACAAAAAATCTTGAATTACAACCGTGCATTGGTACTGCAAACGGTTTGGGAAATATCTGATTATCAGGATAATTCTTTAATCAGCGCCGCGAAGAGGAACCATAGGGATTACACATTCGGCCTGATCGAAAAGCTGGAGCAGCATGGCTATCAAGGATTTATGGTCGGCGCTTCTTTTTGCTCTTTATGTGCTCCATGCGCCATAACGGAGGGAAAGCCTTGTACCTTTCCTCAACGGCAGTATTCTTGTATGTCCGCATACTGTATTTATGTGAAAGATTTGGCCGATAAATGCGGTATGACTTATACTTACAAAAATGGAGTTTTGCCGTTGTTCAGCATGTATGTATTTGACTGAAAAATAGAATAAGCGGTATGACTTATACTTACGAAGACGGTCATTTATCGTTGTTCAGGATGTACGTTTGATTGACATAACAGATAAAACGTGCGAAATCTGTGAAATCACGGAGGTGAAGATGATCTCGATTCTACCGAAAGGGGCTGCATCCAGCCACATTATACTGGTCGCCATTCTAATTGTTGTTTTAGTTGTTGGGCTTTCTGCTCTTCAGGTTTCATGTAGTAAGAAGCCTCCTCAAGGCAGCGAGCCGACAAACGTTCCGACACAAACGAAAAACCCGACGTCGTCTGCCAAAGAGACTAGAGAACACATAATTGGCGGACGCAAAAGCTGGGTAAACCCGAATGCTTCGAAAGACATCACATCAACAGATCTTCTCAATTTTTTCATGTCCATGACAAACGATTCAGGCGATATACAAGGTTCGATCGATCTTGAGCTCTGTGAATTTGATGAGAATAACAAATCTCTTATTGAAAAGGCAGGCAACAACGTAAAGCGATTCAAGAAATCCGGCTATATGCTGACGATCTATGTTATCGACGATCGTTACAGCGACTATGGGGAGGAAATGATTGCTACCGTTCCCGTTGATAAGGATTTTTCGATTCGCTTCGCCGAGGCGATAAGAAAATCTGGAGTGCTTGAGCTGAACGGCATCTACGATTGGACTAATGGGCTTCCTCCCAAAGCCGGTGAGTTCATCATAGGTGCTAATTATGTCTCCGGTGAATTCATTAGTATTGCAATGAATCCCTCTATCCCCTTAAAGGGAATCTCTCTATATCGATCAATAAGACCGCTTCTTCTTGAGGCCATGCTGGATGCAGAAAAAAACTACGTGCCACTTCTAAATCTCGATAGTGCCTTTATGACTCCTGCGGAACTTATCAATACCATCAATATAAGACAAAACCACATGACGATCACTGAAACTTACATCTTTACACTGATGAGATTTTCCGATACCTATTATTTAACCGGCCATTTTACGGACAAAGAGGGACAACGGTACGCATGCGACGGCGCAGAAATTGAGAGCGCTGACAGAGATCGACTTCTTAACGCATTCGTACAAAGCCGCTACTACTATGCGCGATCAGACGATTCAGACAACGGATCGTCTGATGGCGCCTTAGATGAAACTATAGGATCGTTTACGGTATCTTTCAAAGGTGTTAGAAGATCCTATCGCCCAATCTACGGGAACATGGATGCATCGAATGAGAGTGTGTACAAAGTCTTCCGTGAACTTACCAGAAAATACAGCGAGTGATTTGACAAAGCGAGTGATTTGACAAATCGAATACATTTTTGTTAAAAATAATAAGAAGCTATTCGTTCGACGATGTATCCGCGCGACGAGGGCAAGTAATTTATCTTGCCGGTTTTGACCGCATCCGTTTAACGGCATACACAGACGACGGGATAGCGCGGGATTAACTCAGTGGTAGAGTGTCACCTTGCCAAGGTGAAAGTCGCGAGTTCGAATCTCGTATCCCGCTCCAAGAAAGATGACCGGCCCGTTGACTGACCGGTCATCTTTTTCATTGGCACTGTGGCGGGCGGTAAGGCGGAGGTCCGTGACACCTAATCGACATCGTTTATCTGTCTGCCGTACCGCCGTGCCGAGAGGGAAGGCGAAAGCCGTCATGTCTGCTGATCAACAGCGCATATACGGCTCCTTACCACCGTGCCTCATGGTAAGGAAGAGGTCTGTGAAACCTCCTATTTATTCAAATCCTATTCCGTCAAAGAACGTGTGCCCGTTACTTCGCCATGACTATACAATGTAAATGGGCTGCTCTTTGGGAAATAAGGATTATCTTACTCTGGAAGCTCTAAGGTCTCCCTGCCAGAGTATTCGTGATTTCTTCTTCAGGGATATCGTAGTTATACCAATAATTGAAGAAGTCCTTTACAACATCTCTCATGTCGATGTCGGAGAAAATCTCCGGATATAAATTTGTGCTCAACCACAATGGAAGCATGGCGCCTTCGCCGCTTCTTACACTCCAAAGGTAGATGCCGAAAGGACAAACCTTTACGTTGTCATTGGCCACTGCAACGACCGTAGCAAGAGCGGGATTATTATCAATGGCTTCTTTGCCGGCTTGACTGCTTACCATGATAAATTCGGGATTCCAACTCACTATTTGTTCTTCATCGACGGTTAGACCAGCCTCTCCGGCAGCGGTGTAATCAGCCGCGACATTGACGCCTCCTGCCGCTTCAATATACTCGTGCGCAATATCATTTTTATTGATCGTTCTAAACGAATCCGCCGAATAAAACAACGAAATCATTTTTACACGGTCGGCTTCTGCTATGTCTTTAGTGCGCTCTTTGCACTTTTCGATGTTGCCCTGATAGTAATCGACAAATTCTTTTGCTCGTGCCGCTTCCTTTTCACCAAGAATATTTCCGATGATCATAAAGGCGCTGGACATACCGGCTACATCACGGATGTTGTTAATGGGAACGTGGACAATGCCGGCAGCTTTTAATTGAGATAGCTGCTCATCTGAATATCTGCTCCCCGGCCCATAGCATACTTGTGCGCCGGAAGCGATCAGATCTTCTATGGAGGTGGCATCGTAGCTGTTGGGATTGCTCTCCAGATAGTCCGGAAAAACTTGCTTGAAATAGTCACTGATGGCACCTGTCGCTGCCGCAACGATTTTCCCGTTCCCTTCTGTAAGCATGGCTGTCATCTGTGCAAATGCGCCGATTGTAGGTGCCGCTCTTGTCACTTCCTTGGGAACCTCAAATTGCGCGCCGTCTTCGCCGGTGATAATGCGCGTTTTTTCTTCCGCTTCTGTCTCTTCTGGTGAAGATTCAGACGGTTTAGTTTCGGGGGAAGACGTGTCAACAACCTCCGGGGTTTTGGTTTCCGGCACCTTGACCTCTTCTTTCGGCTTACATGCGGTAAGCGCAAAAAGCATGATCAATACCACCAAAAGACTTATTATTTTTTTCATGACTTTCTCCTTTCGAAATTATCTATTGCATGCAACATACATTTGCCGTTGTTACAACGTTTCTTCTTTCATCAATGGATAACAGACGGGAAAGGCGTGGTCTTTGTAGTAGGCATCTATAATGGCGACGTCAACACCATACGCTTTTTCCAGATTATTTTTCGTCATGACCTCTTTTGCTGTTCCAAAGATGTATTCATGGTTTCGGAGCATGAGTGCTACATTTCCTTGGGATTGGAAAACGTGGTTTGGATGATGGGTCGTCATGATGATCCCCAATCCTTCTTGCGCCAGTTTTCTAACTGTATTTAGAACACGAATCTGATTCCCGAAATCTAAATTGCTCGTCGGTTCATCTAAAATCATGTATTCCGTTTCTTGGGCCAGAGCACGTGCGATGAGCACCATTTGCCTCTCGCCCCCGGACAACTGCGTATAAATGCGGTCAGCAAGCGCTTCTGCGCCGAGTCGCTCCAAACTGTGTAATGCGATATCCAGATCATGTTTGCCCGGTCGCCCCCAAATGCCCATATGTGCCGTTCTTCCCATAGCGACAACATCAAAAACCTTAAAAGAAAAAGGAGGAGTATGCGCCTGCGGTACATAGGCAATCAGCTTTGCGTACTCAGAATAAGAAAAACTTTTTACGGAGCGATTATTGATGTGGATTGAACCCGACATTAGTGGAAGATGCCGGAGAATGCTCTTGAATAAAGTGGTTTTGCCGACCCCGTTCGGACCTAAAAGACACAACAAAGTGCCCGCTTCCACTTCAGCGGAAAGATCTTTTACGACGACTTTATCCTTATAGCCGCAGGTTACATTTTCCAATACGATACTCATGTCAACTCTTTCCTGCCTTTAAAAAGCATATAGATGAACAGAGGGGCTCCGATGATTGAAGTCACGACGCCGATCGGCAATTCACCGGGAATGATCGATCGGCAGAAGTTGTCAACGACGACCATAAAAATACTTCCGCTGAGCATGGATGCAGGAAGCAAAATTCGGTAATTCGGACCGACCATAAGCCTCGTGATGTGAGGAATGATCAGGCCAACCCATTCAATCGTTCCGCAAAGGCATACAGAGGTTCCGGTGAGCAACGTTGAGGAGATGATGATCAAATAACGCATTCTCTTTACATTGACACCCATCGACTGCGCTTCATCTTCGCTGAACGTGAGAACATTCATCCGCCTGCGCATGGCCATCAGCGGGACGACGCCTAAGAGAAGAGCAATGCCCATCACGACAATATTTCGCGCATTGCCGCTTTTTGCAAAACTTCCCATCAGCCAGAACGTGATTTCCGGGAGTTTTTTGTCCGCATCGGCGACGTATTTAGCAAGCGACGTCAGGGCGCGGAATATGGAGGAAATGACAACACCGGATAAAACCATGACAATTAAGGCGCCTCCCCCGTGTCGGATAAGACGCGATAGCAGCATGACGAGAAGGACGGCTCCGATGCCAAAAAAGAAAGCCATAAGGTTGACTCCGAGCGTATTCAAGTTGAGAAGGATCGCTAGTGCCGCTCCGGCGCCGGCGGCACTGGAAACGCCCAGTATTCCGGGAGATACCATAGGATTTCGAAATAATCCTTGAAACGATGCACCGGATACGGAAAGCGCCGCGCCGACCATGATGTTGAGCAAAAGACGAGGCAGGCGAACGAGAAAAAGCACAAGTCCCGCCTCTTTATCTTCCGGAAGAGGTGCTTTACCCGTAATTTTCTGACCTATAATCCGAAAAAGCTGTTCAACCGGAATACTGTAACGGCCAAATCCAAGCGAAATCATTAAAGCGCCAATGAGCACAAGAACGAGAATAACAAGGAGGATGCGTTCTTTACGCAATGCATTCTTCTCTCTTGCGAGGATAATTTGACTTTCTTGACTGTTTTGTTCCAACGAAGTCCTCCTAGTTATCCGTGAATATGAGCGGTTCCCACCACAGAACGTAGGATTTTGTTTCAATGCGAAAAGTAACGGTGCCGTCAACTTCTTCTGTGAGATAAGGAGCGAGATTATTTTGGAAAACAGGAAGATACTCATCTTCGAAAGGACGAATAAGACGCAGCCATGCGTAGGCTTCTGTGTATCCGGAGAAGTTTTTTGTGAATCCGTCTTTTACAATGCGTATGTTGGGATCTGCCCCCATATCGTATACGCGATTCCATACAACGTTGTAGCCTATCCGTCGATCTTGTGGCGGCATAGATCTACTTTGAATTTGTTCCGGCTGGGTTCCTTGAAACAGTATGTTAAGAATGGGCGGGATACTTGGAGCATTGGCCCAACAGACCAAAACAGCGTATTTTTTGGCAAATGAATTTAACTTTTTCAGGTCTTGCATCCCTACACTTCGAGAAGCGATAACAATACCATGTTGTTCTATATTCTCTCCGACAACGGCTTCTTTCCAATCCATAAGAACAGGATGAACATTGGCAAGATTACGTTTCTTCGCATTTTGTGCGCAAAAAGAGAGCATGCTTTCGGAAGAGTCAAGGGCAGTTACGCTTTTGGCGCGTTCTGCGATCGCACAAGATATGCGACCCGGCCCGCATCCGATATCCAACACAGTGTCTTTATCCGTAACCGGAATACAATCGGTCTGATTATACGTATAGGATCTTTCCATCTCGGCCATCATGTTGTACATGACAGCCGTATCACTCCAGTTGACAGATCTTCTGAGTTGATCGGGAAATTTGGGACGCAGAATATCTTGAAGAACTGCCCAGTTGATGATAGGTTCCACCTTTAACCTCCTAGACCATCTATGAACTTTTCATTGCTATAGAAGTTCAATGCGCTCAATTATTCTGTAAAAACACAACGGTTCTCTGCATAAAAAAATGCAACATTTCTCCCACGCAAAACCGAATTGTTTTTAAATAACTATCGCTAAGGTATTATATTCATTTTTTTGACATCGTGTCAAGCCATGAGGATGCCGTTGCCTTACTTGACCTGTTTCTTACAGGATATTGACAGAATTCTGGTGACGTTTCGCTCGTATTTTCGCTCGCATATAAAGTAAAATACAGATGTAACTTGTTGAAGATGGGAAAATCCTGCGGAAGGATTTTTTCATGCGCTTTTTTTGTGGAAGATTAGAACATGAAATGTGTTGTCATTAATGGCACCGAGCAACGAGGATGTACGTATAACTTAAAAGAGATCTTTTTAGACGAGCTAAAGCCGGATCATCTGACAGAATTCTATTTTCCAAAAGATGCCCCCGGTTACTGCGCGGGATGTAAACTCTGCTTTATCCAGAGTGAAACATCTTGTCCCCACTATAAAAAGGTCAATCCGATTTGGCAGGCCTTGTTGGAAGCCGATTTGATTGTTTTTGCATATCCTGTTTACGTTCTTCGAGCGCCCGGTCATGTAAAGAGTTTTTTAGATCATTTGGGCGTTCATTGGTTTCCGCACAGACCGGATCCGAGAATGTTTAATAAATCGGCAGCAATCATAACGCAGAGCATCGGCGCACCAAACGGAGCCGCGCAAAAAGATGTGAAAACAAGTCTAAACTGGTTAGGCGTACCGAAGGTTAAACGCATTGCGTTCAGTATGATGGAAGACGTTTTTTGGGAGAATATTTCAGAGAAACGCAAAAAGGGATTTGAAATAAAAATGCGTGCATTCACAAAGCAGTTTCATACTGTGGAACCGGCAAACAGAAGCTTGAAAACGCGACTCATTTTTCAAATCTGCAAAATGCTGCAAACGTTTATTGTGAAGAAAACGCCCATGGATAAGCCTCTTAGTGTTGATGCACAATACTGGATTGATCAGGGATGGATTACCCGAAAGTAAGTCGTGATGTTGATACAAGCACTGGGCAATCGATAAATGACGGTAAAGGCAAACAGGCAAGATGCCGCATATACCGGTTACGCCGTTTATACCGCTTATGCCGGTTACGCCGGTCACTATGGATATCCAATATGGTAGATACGTAATAAGAATCGCAGAGCTACGTTTTTAAAACGGTATTCATAAAAGACTTATTTATCGATCGCGTAAATCGAGAGGAGACTTAGAATGCAAGATTTCGGAATGTCCATGTTGTGGTTTTGGGTATGCTACATCGTCGTGACGGGTGTCGGCATCCTTCATACCGTATTCAACATCTTCGTCTTGAAGATGAAACCGATGGATGAGCACAGTATGGGCGAGGGCTACGAAAAGACAAAACCGTGGCATCCGCTGTACAACATCATTCTCTTTTCTGTTTTCGGTTGGCTGTATATGAGAGGCCTTGCCGATCCGACATTGAAGGAAGCGCTGATCACGGGAGCGATCTGGGCGGGCATTACGATTATATTTGACGTGTTCGCCTGGGTGATTATTAAACACCCGTGGAGCCTTTCATTCAAGGAGTTCTACATTGACTATCAACCGTGGATTTCGCTGATTTATCTTGCTATCTTTGCCGGACCGCTTGTCGGATACTGGTGCTTAGGTCTTTAAAAACCAATACCTGCAGTCAACATGGGACATAAAAGAATGGACGTTGCCAGAATCATTCTAAAAACGATGATGTGGATCTTAATCATCGGTTTTTTTAGCAATTTTGTCTTGAGGACTATCTCTTATTCCTTTTATAAAGGAAAGCGGCAAAAAGAGAACGTTACGGTAACTCCGCAAAAACTCACGTTTTCTGACAAGTTGACCGGCTACGGTTATCATCTGTCAAATGATTCAGACGCCGTCATTTTGTGCTTCGGCGGTTCATTTTATGTCGCCTATAATACCGTCGGGATTTTTGCCCCTTGCTACGATGTTCCGTTCCTTTCCGTCGACTATTACGGAACACAAGACAGCTTAGGAAAAATGAATCTTCGCTCCATGCAAGCATCAGCGGAAGACTTCTACGACTGGGTCAAGGAGCAATACCCGAATCGAAAAATAATCGTCATCGGCCATAGCTACGGCTGCGGCATGGCCGCTTATCTTGCATCTGTTCGCCGATGCGATCAACTATTTCTAGCGGCAGGTTTTCGCGATCTGTCTGATCTCTACAATAAGATGGTGCCGATCTTTTGGGGTCCGTTGAAGGTTTTCATCTCCGACAATATCGACGTTACCTCCTACGCCGCGAAGACAACATGTCCTGTGACAGTGATCGGCTCCGAAGAAGACAAAACACTAGGAAGCGACCTTCAGGTTATGCTGGCCGAAAGCTACAAGACGGCTGACGTGCAGATTTTTCCGGACATTGACCACGAACACTATTTGACAGATGAAAGAGTGATTTCCCTGATCCAAAAAGCAATTGAATAATTGCTTGATCTCTTGCGGCCGTGATATCGATTGGCAAGTTAAAACTCCTTTGCAGGTTAAACGGAGTAATGGTTTTGATGCAGAAAACCATGGATGTAAGGAAATATAAATGAAAACGAAAGAACGACTGAGCAAATTCTTAACAAAAGTAAATCCGGTCGGCTATTTAAAAAAGCTTCCCCCCGCTTGGCGCGGAGCTATAGTCGGAACGTTAATAGCAAGCTTGAGTTTATTTTCATACAAACCTTTATCCTCTTAAAAACGTGTGGCATAGACGAGGTCATCTCCGGGCGAATATCAGGTTGGATATTTAACATACGGCGCAGAGAACACTCATCGAAAAATCTTTAATCAGGAACATTTATTAATAACGCACTCGGTTGACGGATCAGACTTTGTTGATGGCTGGTTCAAACGGCGTACGAAGCGTTTCGGCTTTGGCCGCGACAAATGCCGCTCAACGGTCACGTCTGGTATGAAACTGACAACTCGCCTTTTTACCGAAGAGTCGACATGGGGAATATTGGTCTCATCGGTCATTCGAGAGACGGCGAAGCGATCGCCATAGCCTCATTGTTTAACAAAATGATGAGCTTCCCTGAATAGAGGACAGAAATTCAAATAAAGCAAGTGTTCCGTTGAGCACATTGGGAACGCTTTATCCGATGTTGGGCGGCAATTTTACAAAATGGCCGATCAATATAGCGGGCATGTCAAGAGAAGCCGTTTTTCAAAGTTTTTCACTTTCTTTGTCCGAGATGAAAGCGAAAAATATCGAATTCGATGTAAACACCATACGAACGATACGCTTCCTCTTTAATCGTGTTGAAAAAGGCAACATATATCTAAGGAACATCGGCTTAAGAATGAGCGACTGATCGTGAGGGTACACCTTTATGTATTGATTTGCACTCTGAATGTGTTGTTATTCTTTTGTCCGATTGTGACACAAACAGCGATAGCCTTCGACAACAACAAGACGTCAACAAGGGCGGAAATGACTGCTTCTGAAATTTCGTAGATATCCATCAATTTTTGATATATGATGAAAAAGGATGGAAAGGAGAATATCATGGAACATCTTACTCATGAAGAAATTCGCAAACAATTTCACTACGAACCGTCTCAGCACATCGATGACTTTCATTTGGCCGGTTTTGCCTACTATGATGGACTCGACGTTATCGACGAATTAACACTCGGTCAAAGGGTGACGATGGTAAAGGAAATCAACAATCCTTACGACGAAAAGGCAGTTGCTATTTACTATAAAAACAAAAAGCTTGGTTATATTCCTGCCAGCCATAACTCATTTATTTCCACACTCCTTTATTATGGTCACGGCGATATCTTTGAAGCAAGAATTCAAATGGTAAATATGGAATCACATCCTGAACGACAATTTCGAATTGTCGTCAAGGTGAAAGACAATCGATGAAAACGTAAAGCGGATGATTTTCAATCACCCGCTCTTCCAATGTAATTTTCATTTTGTTCAATAATTCAATAATTAAACGAAAAAACAAAAACTCTAAAAGGCTAGTCTGCTTCTACCGTTGCCTCTTTAGAAAACAAGCGTTTCCTGCTTAAAGTGATCTCTTTAATCATGTCCGAAAAGATGCTGTCGTAGTCATATACCGATATGCTTCCGGTACCTATGTCATAATAGTAAGCTTGCAGGTTCAGGTCTCCCGACTCAAACTTTTCGCGCACAAAATCATAGGTCATCAGGTTGTCCAACTGTTGAACGGCATTGAGCTTCTCAAGCATGATGATTTTGTCATCTTCATTCATATCAGGATATTTGTAGTCTATGTAATCTGATATCGAGACGCTCTGGGTAATCCATTCCCCTGTATAAGGCAGTTTTTCCTTGTATTCATCCAGGTTTCTGATGGCTGCGCAACCACCGCAATTCGAGTGACCGCAAACGATAACGTTTTCTACGTTAAGAACCTTAACGGCATACTCGATCGCGGAAACAACCGACGGATGAGTGTCCGGTTCCTCTTCTCTCGGCACAATATTTGCAATATTTCTGATTTGGAATATTTCTCCTGCTGTCGCTTGAAATAAGGTCTCCGCGTCTACTCTAGAGTCCGAGCATCCGATAAAAAGCGTGTGAGGTTTTTGGCCCTCTTTAAGCGCCTGATAAAAGTCTTTATTGAATGCATACTCCAACTCTCTAAACTGTTCGATTCTTTTTTTCAAATCCATAAGTCCCTCCCCGCCAAGCAGTCACGAGCGAATTTTTATACAATATACTCGAAATTTGCATCCTTAACCATACAAAATGAAAAAGGATTTGAAGATTTCTGCCGTATAAGTCACTTTTCTTCAATGAACCTATAAATCGAGACTCTTAGGATTAAGCAAAAAGTCAAATATACCAAGCACTAAGATACCGCTCTCTGTATACCAA
>FZPS01000201.1_pt100 | contig 16107 bp, 13 predicted proteins | sample 1817821 | NCBI WGS metagenome assembly FZPS01 (sample SAMEA104158645, study PRJEB21678) | metagenome | place: Germany | collected 2015-04-21
TTGTTTTGTCACTTTAATTATACCAAACAAAGAGTCTGGATTCCTTATATTTTGGGCATTTTTTGAAAGTTGTTTATTGTAAAACTGATAAAATCCGCAGTTGTGGATAAAACTGCGGAAACTCAAGGACAGGTTTGCTTGACATTTTAATATGTTTGAAGTAATATAAAGTAATTTGGTTTAACCAAATACCCAATTATTTGGGGATGTAAAGGCTTCGACAGAGGTTTTGCAGGTGGTGAAGCTATCCGCAGGCGATGCGTTAAATGGCAAAAAATAAATATAAACGCTGAAGAAAATTTAGCAATAGCTGCCTAGTTGCAGCTGTCTTAACCTAGTTTCCTACAACTAGGATTAAGGCATCGACTCAGTAGGGAACATTATTAGCAAAGCTTTGAGCTGGTAATAGATTTATGAAGCTACTAAATTCCATTGGGTGTTAGTTCTCGGTGGGAGGAGGGAATGTACAATAACTGACTATGATAGTAGAAGAACATTGAATGGGCTTTTGGACACGGGTTCGACTCCCGTCATCTCCATCAATTATCGAAACCTGTCGAAAAAGCAGAAATTGCTTTTTTCGGCAGGTTTTTGCTATAGTTAAGATTACGAAGAAAATTTATATTAGGGGAGGTTGTTATATGCCAATTACAAAACTACAGCTATACTTGAAAGATTGCCACGAGATTCGTATTTTTATGTTTTTTGTTGCTATGAAAATGCTTTTTCTTTTTCACAAAAAATCCATATTTTTTTCCTAAAACATTGTTGATACAAGTTTGTGGTTGGTATATACTTATTAACAGTAAATATTCTAAATAAAAGGAGGCAATAAAATGAATTTTGAAACATTACAAAAAGATATGATTACAGCAATGAAAGCTAGAGATAAAGAGAGAAAAGAGACCATTTCTATTCTTGTTTCAGCAGTTAAAAAACTAGCTATAGATGAAGGAACACGTGAAAATATTCCAGATGAATTAGTAGATAGAGCTATTGTTAAAGAACTTAAAACAGCAAAGGAACAGGTTGAGACTTGCCCCGCAGATAGAACTGAACTTAGGGAGCAATACACTATTAGAGTTAATATTATAAGTGAATATGCACCAAAGATGTTAAGTGAAGAAGATATTAAAGAAATTATAAACACCGAATTTGCAGATATAGCTGCTACCAAAAATAAAGGTGCCATTATGAAAGAAGTTATGGCAAAATTAAAAGGAAAGGCAGACGGCAAGGTTATTAGCGCAGTTGTAGCTGATATTTGCAAGTAATAGGTGATAAAATGAGTAACAAGTTAGTAAAAAACCAACCGCAGAAAGAAAAACGCGAAATCAAAAATATTATAATACTAGTAGTGTGCATAGCTTTTTTAATCGCAGCTATTGTAGGATGTGTATATTTATTTACAATGGAATCTGACAGAAAAGATGAGGAAAGTTCAACTACTAAATCTATGTTTGAGGAAAATCCCACAGGGGAACCAGCTAAATATGGTGACACTGTAATTCCAGAAGAAGTTTGTCAATATTTGGATCCAGTGGAAGGTGAGATTGTTGCGTCTATATACATTAGAGATTATGGTGTCGTTAAAGTGAAGTTCTTTGAGACTTTAGCACCAAAGGCAGTTGAAAATTTCATCGTTCATGCTCAGGAAGGTTATTATGACGGAGTTTCATTTCATAGAATTATACCTGATTTTATGATTCAAGGAGGTGACCCACAGGGTACAGGAGCAGGTGGTCAAAGTATCTGGGGTAGTGCCTTTGAGGATGAATTCACTGGACATTTAATGCCAGTTCGTGGTGCATTGTGTATGGCAAATTCTGGTGTAAATACCAATGGTTCTCAGTTCTTTATTGTACAAACAAACGACACCTCATATGTTGACTATTATAGGGATACTTTGCTTAATGGTGATTTACCACTTGATGAAGATGTCTTTGAATACTATTCAAAGAATGGTGGGTGTCCATGGCTTTATGGTAAGCATACAGTGTTTGGACAAGTTTACGAAGGCATTGAAATAGTGGATGCCATTGTAGAAGCAGTGGGAACATCAAACGGAACTCCAAAATCTGAAATTATTATAGAGACTGTAGTAGTAAGCAGCTACAAAAAGTAATAAAAGTCGAAATGTATTAATATATGAAAAAGACAAGCAGGTGAAATATGGCAAAAAAAAAATATGTTGTGGACGGCTTTTTGTTTGGAAGTGAGGCCGAAGCTGAAGAAGCAAAAAATGAATTAAACGGAGTTAATTACATGAAAAGCAGAACAGATATGTCCAATGTTAAAAATGTGTTTTCTGCCTATAATCGCATGAATGAAAAAGGTTTGTTTAAAACTCCCATTGGATATAACTATCTATATAGCTTACGTACTATCATTATGGATAGTGGGCAGTATGGAGAGGATGAAGTAGATGATATAAAAGTTTTTTCTGGTACAGGTTCAAAGACAAAGGTTAAAACGGTATATAAGGATGCTGATTCTGTTTTTAAAAATCACTTTATTAATATGATAATTGTCAATGTTGTACTTGTTCTTATTCTTGTTATTTTTGTTATTATTTCAAACAATAGTGAAAATATAAACATTATAAATTACAAAAATAGAATAGATGAGCAATATAAGGCACAGGAAGAGAATCTTGCTCAGTGGAGTAGAGAACTTGAATTGAAGGAAAAAAGTCTAGAAGAACTAGAGATATCTATTGACGGCGAATAGTGAGGAAATAATATGTCAGATTTAAAAGTTTTAGTGGTTGATGATGAAAGCAGAATGAGAAAGTTAGTTAAGGATTTTCTTGTAAAGAAGGACTATATTGTGCTCGAAGCTGGAGACGGTGAAGAGGCTCTAGAAGTATTTTATGAAAACAAAGACATTTCACTTATACTTTTAGATGTTATGATGCCAAAGAAGGATGGATTTATGGTTCTTAGAGAGATTAGAAAGTCCTCTAAAGTACCTGTAATGATGCTTACAGCTAAAAGTGATGAAACAGATGAACTATTAGGATTTGAATTAGGCGTAGATGAGTATATAGCAAAGCCATTTAGTCCAAAGATTTTAGTTGCCAGAGTAGATGCTATTCTTAGGAGGGCAAATAAATTGGATGATGGAATTATTACTGTAGGAAATATTCAGATAAATAAACCGGCTCATATTGTTAAAGTTAGTGGTAATTCAATAGATTTAAGCTTTAAGGAATTTGAACTACTAGTATATTTTGTAGATAATATAGATATAGCCCTCTCACGAGAAAAGATATTAAATAACGTATGGAATTACGATTATTTTGGAGATGCAAGAACTATTGATACACATGTAAAAAAACTAAGAGCAAAGCTTGGTGCTGATGCTGATTATATCAAGACCATATGGGGTCTTGGTTACAAGTTTGTTGTGGAATAGGAATCTAGATATGAATAATACAAGTAATAATACTGTAAATAACCTCAAAAAAAAATATGGATTTAACCATTCACTTAGTATGAAAATGGCAGTCATTTTGTTAGGAATGACTGCCGCTGTTGTATTGCTAAGTTGGCTATTTAACAGTGTTTTTCTCGAAAAATATTACATTAATCAAACGAGTAGTGAGTTAGTGGATTCCTACGATATGATCAATAAAGCATTTGAAGATGATTCTATATATATAAGAGAAACGGTAGTTAATATTATAGGTGAGTGTGAAAAGTCCAACATTTCATTTTTAATAGTTGATGAATCCCTACAAATCTGTTTATCATCAGGCTTTAGTGTAAATGGTGATAATTTGGTGAATAGACTTAAGGACTTGATATTTTATGATGATACAACCAAGGAGGATATAATTTTAGAAAAAGAGGCGTATTCAGTATATACTATTGTGGATTCAAGCACAGGAGGAAGTTATCTTGAAATGTATGGAACACTCAATACAGGGGAGCTTTTTCTTATGAGGGTTTCTATTGATGGTATTAGAGATTCTATTGCAGTTTCAAATAGATTTTATGTATATGTGGCAATATCTATGTTGATATTCTGTACGGTGGTTATTATCTTCGTGACGCGTAAAGTTACGAAACCGGTTAAAAATTTAGCTCAAATTTCTGAGAGAATGTCTAGAATGGACTTTTCGGTTAAATACGAAGGTGGAGAAGAGGATGAGATTGGAATTCTTGGTGCAAGTATTAATACAATGTCCAAGAATTTAGAAAATAGCATCCGTGAGCTAAAAAATGCTAATATGGAATTAACAAAAGATATTGCTAAAAAAGACGAAATTGATCAAATGAGGAAGGAATTTCTATCGAATGTTTCTCATGAACTAAAGACGCCTATTGCTTTAATTCAAGGTTATGCCGAGGGATTAAAAGAAAGTGTTAATGACGATGTTGATAGTATGAATTTTTATTGTGATGTTATTACAGACGAAGCAGCAAAAATGAATAAGATGGTAATGAAACTTCTAACGTTAAATCAAATTGAATTTGGAAGTGCTTCGATTGACATGGAAAGATTCGATATTGTTGAAATAATTAAACAGATTCTAGCCAATTTTAAGGTGATGTTAGATAGTAAAAATATTAAGATTGTTTTTGATGATTCAATCCCTGTATTTGTATGGGCAGACGAATTTGTAACTGCTGAAGTTATTACCAATTACATTAGTAATGCAATTAATCATATAGACTTCGATAAAATAATATTTATTTCCATGAAAAAAATGGGAAAAAATATTAGAATTAGCATTAAAAATACTGGAGAAAACATACCTGAAAATGAGATTGAAAATATTTGGCAAAAGTTCTATAAAGTGGATAAATCAAGGACTAGGGAATATGGTGGAAACGGAATAGGACTGTCTATTGTTAAGGCTATTATGGAATCTATGCAAAAGGATTATGGAGTGAAAAATGTTTCGGGTGGAGTAGAATTTTTCTTTGAGCTGGAACTTGCGAAGACTACTTGAATAAAATCCTAAAAAATGCTAAAATTATGCTAGTTAAAACATTTTTCAAAAAAAAGGAAATGACTATGAGAATTAAACGTGTATTAATCTGTTTTTGTGTTATATCTATGATGGTTTTTGCTACAGCTTGTAGTAGTGTAGAACTCACTTCAGAGGAGGAAGGATTATATGTTGACTACGCTGTTAATGCTGTCATAAATCACGACAAAAACTATATTTTAAAACTTAAAGATGTAGAGATTGAATCAGAAACTCAGACTACATGGAATTCAGAGGGCAATTCTCAATCTACTACTACATCAGGGAATCCTAGTGGCAATGATCCGGAGGAGACTACAGCATTTCCTGTAGAGACAGATATTAATTCGGTTATATCTATTTCAGGCATTGACATTAGTTATTCTGGCTATGAGATAGTTAAATCATACCCAAAAGAAAATAATATGGCATTTATTATGAAGGCAGTAGATGGTTCAAACCTTGTGATACTTAAATTTAATGTAACCAATACATCTTCGTCTGATATTAATCTAGACTTTAATAAAATGGATATTAAGTTTAAGGGTATTTTTAATGGACAGGTAAAGTCAAATGCTCAGACAACGTTTTTATCTAATGCACTAAATACATATTCTGGAACGGTACCAGCAGGTTCAGCAACAGAATTGGTTCTAGTTTATGAGATAAAGGAATCTAGTTTATCTAGCGTATCTACTATCAAATTAGATATTGCAAATGCTGGGACTACAGATATCATAGTTTTGAAAAATTAAATATGGATTTATAAAATTAAATATAAAAATATACCTATTAGGAGGGCTTTTATGGAAACTAAAATCTTACTAGAGAATGGTACTAACGAGTTGGAGATATTAGAGTTTACAATAGGTGGTAATCACTATGGCATTAATGTTGCTAAGGTTCGTGAAATTATTAGTTACATGCCAGTTACACCAATTCCTAATGTGCATCCAAGCATAGAAGGCATTTTTATGCCACGTGACATTTTGATTACAGTAATCAATCTCGCAAATGAGTTGAAATTGCCAGTGGGTGAAAAAAAATCTACAGACATGCTTATTATAACTAATTTTAATAAGTTGAATATTGCATTTCATGTTCATAGTGTTTTAGGAATTCACAGAGTTTCATGGACGGATATCATTAAACCAGACTCAACACTTAGTTCTTCAGATTCAAGTGTTGCCACAGGAATCATTAAAGTTGATAAGAAACTTGTAATCATCCTTGATTTTGAAAAAATTGTTACCGATATTAGCCCTGAAACTGGACTTAAAGTATCTGAGATAGATAGATTAGGAACAAGAGATAGATTATATTCCCCAATCCTTATTGCAGAGGATTCTCCATTACTTTCAAGCCTTATTACAGATTCATTGATTAAGGCTGGATATGTAAAGATTATAAAAACAGCTGATGGGGAAGAGGCATGGGAAAAACTTAGAGAATTTAAAGAAAAGGGCGTCTTGAAGGATAACGTACATTGTATTATTACTGATATAGAAATGCCACGTATGGATGGTCACAGATTAACGAAATTAGTTAAGACGGATGAAGAGATGAAGGATATCCCCCTTATTATCTTTTCTTCATTAATTAATGAAGAGATGAGAGCTAAGGGTGTAGCACTTGGTGCCGATGATCAGTTATCAAAGCCAGAAATTGGAAATCTTGTTAGAACTATTGATAGACTTTTAGGAAATGAATAAATGGTCTTAAGGTATAGCAAAAAATATGTATAATATTTTTTGCTATACCTATATTATATGAACTAAATAATAACTTAGGAGAACACAATGAAACTGTCAATTAGCGAATGCAAAGAAAAACTAAAATCGGCTGAAATGATTTTAGTTGGCGTTGGAAAAGAGTTTGAAGTCCAGCTAGATGATGTTATTAAATACAATGAAATATATAAAAAATTCAAAGATGATATTGATTCAATGCCAGCAGATGAAGGGGTTTGGTTGGAATATGCAATATTTTACCATGAATTAGTAAGCGGGAAAAACCCGATTGTTGAGGAGAAGGTAGAATTATTAAACAAACTTTATGAGATGTTAGAAGGAAAGAATATCTTCGTAATTTCTATATGTAATCATGATATAATCAGACAGAGCAGATTTAACAAGGAAAAGATGGTATCACCTTGTGGAACTACACTTAAGATGGAATGTAATGTAGGATGTAAGAAGGATGTTTATAATGCTATAGAGATATATGAAAAAATATATAAGAGATTAGAATTATTTTATAAAGATGAAATTTTTGATAAACAGTATATTATGCAGTTTATTCCTATTTGCGAAAAATGCGAGTCACTTATGGAACTTAATCTTTTAGGTAGTGTTAGCTACTCAGAGGAAGGGTATTTGGATAGATGGGAATACTATCAAAAGTGGCTTGCCGGATCTATAAATAGGCAAATAGTTTTGTTGGAGTTAGGAGTTGATTTTGATACACCAACGGTTATAAGATTCCCATTTGAAAAGATTAATATGATAAATACAAAATCAACATTAATTAGAGTTAATGAAAAGTTCTCGATGCTAACTCCAGAGATAGTAGAAAGAGCAACATCAGTTTCTAAATCTTCAAAAAATTTTATTGAAGAATTAGAACAAGTATAGTACGAAAGGAGGAATTGGAAATGGCAGACAAGAAAAACATGTCCGAAAAAAATGAAGTAGCAGAAGAAGACTATCTTGATAGTTTATTAAAATCTGTAACTGGTGGAACAAGTTTTGATGATGATTTTGATGATGAAGATGTAAATGATTTTGAAAAATCAATAGAAGATGAACTGGGAGCAGATGCAAGTGAATTTTTAAGTGATTTTGAAAATGATATGTTTTCTGAATCTGTGGAATCCGATTACAAGAGTAATATAAATTATATTTCAGATGATTTATCTAGTGATATTGATAGAGGTTTTGATTTAGAAATTGATGATGAATTATCTAAATCAAATGTGAAGAAAAAGAGGAAATTCTTTGGCAAGAAAGAAAAAAAGATAATAATAAAAGATAATGATTCACAAATAGAAGACCCTATGCAGTCAGATGAATCTGTACAATCAGAAGATAGTGTGCAAGAAGAGTATTCAAATCAGAAGGATGACTTCCAGGAGGACATTGACCCTACAATAGGAGAACCAGCATTATCTCTAGACTCTGATTTGCTTGGTGCATTAGATAGAATGATGGATGAGGACGAAGCAGATGAAAAGTCCGTAGTCGATGAAGCTGTGAGTGAAAATGACAATAGTAATATAGAAGATGATATGCAGAGCCTTATGAGTATTTTGGGAGCAGATGAAGGCGAGAATGCTTCTAAAGATGATAAAAAGTCTTCCAAAAAGAAAAAAAAGAGGAAAGGATTATTTGGCAGAAAATCTAAAGATAAAAATGATGACAAATCAGAGACAGAATTGGATGGCGAGGATGTTGATATAGCAGCTTCAACAATTAATGATAATGATGAATCTGATAATTTTGTTGATATAAATGATGATTTAGATTTTGGAATCTCACTAGCTCAATTAGGAATTTCAGAGGAAGAGCCTAGAGAACTTGGTGAGAATGAACAACTTATCCGTAAAATGGATAGTGGTGAAATTGACGAAGATGAGTTGTTAGAGGATGATGCCAAAGCAAATAAAAAAGAAAAAAAGAAGAAAAAAGAGAAAAAGAAAAAAGAAAAAAAACCAAAGGTAAAGAAAGAAAAGAAACCTAAGGTGAAAAAAGAGAAGGCGCCAGATGTTGTTATTCCTATACCGTTGCCGTTTTTAGCTTTTTCAGTTTCCTTTATGGCATTACTAATTATTGTATTAATATTTGGTGGAAAGGCTGTACATTACAATAATAGAATACAGAGCGCAACAGCACATTATGTAAATAAAGATTATAGCGCGGCGTATAATGAATTAGCTGGAATGGAATTCAAAGATGAAGATGAAGATTTCTATAATCAAGTCCAAACAGTTATGTTTGTTTTGCGACATTATGAAGCAGGTAAAAATCTTGTGACGCTAGATAATTATGAAAATGCATTAGATTCACTACTAAAGGGTGTTTCTACATTTGATAAATACCAAAATCAAGGAAGAGATTTGGATTGTTTTGATGAGATGAAAGAGGTTCTAGGTTGGATAGACATTGAGTTAGAAAAAACCTATGGACTGACGGAAAGTGAAGCAAGGGAATTAAATTTACTTGAGGATAGCCTTGATTATGCCTTTAAAGTGAGAGTCATTGCAAAGGAAGCAAGGGAAAATGTACAAAAAAGCATTTCCAATGATGCAGGAAGTGAAGATTGAACTACAACAGCAATAGAATAAACGACGGAGGAACAACAAAGTGATAGCAATTATTGATTATGATGCTGGCAACTTAAAAAGTGTAGAGAAAGCATTGAAATGTTTAAATGAAGATGTAGTAATTTCAAGAGATAGAGATGAAATACTAGCTGCATCAAAGGTTATTCTACCAGGTGTTGGAAGTTTTGGAGATGCTATGGACAAATTACACAAGTTTAATCTTGTAAATACAATTAATGATGTTTGTGAAAAAAATACTCCGTTTTTGGGTATTTGCCTTGGACTTCAGTTGATGTTTAAAAGAAGTGATGAAAGCAGAGGAGTAGCCGGTCTAGGATTATTGGATGGAGAAATTCTTCGTATACCTGATGCACCGGGACTTAAAATTCCCCATATGGGTTGGAATTCACTCCAGCTATCCAATAACGGCAGGCTATTTGAAGGGATACAAGAAGAATCATATGTATATTTTGTACATTCGTATTACTTGAAGGCAAGAGAGGAATCTATAGTAAAGGCATCCGCGAAATATGGCACTCATATACATGCATCAGTTGAGAAGGATAATATATTCGCGTGTCAGTTCCATCCTGAAAAGAGTGGGGACGTAGGACTTAAAATACTCAAAAATTTTGCTAATCTTCAAGCTTAGGAGGCGACTAAATGCATACAAAAAGAATTATTCCATGTTTAGATGTTAATAACAATAGAGTAGTCAAGGGCATTAACTTTGTGAATCTTAAAGATGCAGGTGATCCTGTAGAGGTGGCAAAGGCCTATGATAAGGCAGGTGCAGATGAGCTAGTGTTTTTGGATATTACTGCATCATCTGATGCCAGAAAGACTGTAGTAGATTTGGTTCGTAAGGTCGCTGAAAATGTTTTTATTCCATTTACAGTTGGTGGTGGTATTCGAACTGTAGATGATTTCAAGGAGATTCTTAGAGAGGGTGCTGATAAGGTGGCTATTAATTCAGCAGCAATAAACAATCCCAATTTAATAGCGGAGGCAGCAAATAAATTCGGAAGCCAATGTGTAGTTGTAGCTATTGATGCAAAAAGGCGAGCTGATGGCGGATGGAATATCTTTAAAAATGGTGGTCGCATAGATACTGGGATTGATGCCCTTGAGTGGGCACGTAAAGTGTATGAGCTTGGTGCAGGTGAAATACTGCTAACTAGTATGGATTGCGATGGTACAAAGGCTGGATACGATGTTTTGCTTACAAAGGCAGTGTCTTCCTTGGTTAATATTCCAGTTATTGCTTCTGGTGGTGCAGGAACGATGGAACATTTTTATGATGCTCTTACAGAAGGTGGTGCAGAGGCAGCACTTGCGGCATCACTATTCCATTATAAAGAGATGGAAATAACAGATTTAAAAAAATATCTTAGAGGTATGGATGTACCAGTGAGGATGTAGAAAGGTATATATGTCAGCAATAAGTAATGATTGGCTTAAGCCATTAACCCCAGAATTTAGAGAACCTTATTATAAAAATTTATATAAAAATATTGTAGATGAATATAGTAAACACCAAATATTTCCACCCTCGGATGATATTTTCAATGCTTTCAATTTGACAAATTTATCAGATGTAAAGGTGGTTATTATTGGACAGGACCCATATCATAATGATAATCAAGCCCATGGACTTTGTTTTTCGGTAAAGCCAGATGTTGATGTGCCACCATCATTGGTAAATATATATAAAGAGCTTCAAAGTGATTGTGATTGCTATATACCCGACAATGGATACTTGGTAAAGTGGGCAAAACAGGGTGTATTGATGCTTAACAATGTTTTAACAGTAAGAGCACATGCTCCAGCCTCACATCAGGGTTTAGGATGGGAGAAGTTTACAGACGCAGCAATACGAATTCTAAACGAGCAGGACAGACCGATAGTATATTTGCTTTGGGGTAGACCAGCACAAAAAAAGGCTGGAGTGGTGAATAATCCTAAGCAATTAAAACTTATGGCACCCCATCCAAGTCCATTATCTGCATATCGAGGTTTTTTTGGATGTAAACATTTTAGCCAGGCTAACAAGTTTTTGATAGAAAACGGATTAGATCCTATTGATTGGCAAATTGAAAATATAAAAAAATAGAATTAATGGTAAATATAAATGCACCTCAAAGATTAGATATTTGGTCTTCGAGGTGCATATTTTAAATTCTTCGTGATTATTCAGAACCAAGTTTGAAAACCTATGGTTTTCAAACTGTTGGGTTCTCAACAAATGAAAATAATTTTAAAGCAATTCAAGGAAGCTAGCTTTCTTGAATTGCTTTAAAATATTTTTACTTGGTTCTGAATAGTTACATATTTTTCTTCAAGTTCTTTTTTGCAGTTGCAAGCATTAACTTAATTCGATTTAGTTGGTTAACTTCAGAGGCACCTGGATCATAGTCTACAGCTACAATATTTGCATCAGGGTGTTCGATACGTAACTCTTTAATTACGCCCTTGCCAACTACGTGATTTGGGAGGCAACCAAAAGGTTGAGCACAAACTATGTTTGGAACATCGTTATGTATGAGTTCAAGCATCTCTCCTGTAAGGAACCAACCTTCACCTGTCTGGTTACCAATTGATACAATATCTGATGCCATATTAGCGAGGACTCTTATATCAGATGGAGGAGTGAAGTGTTTGCTTTTTTTGCAGGCCTTTTTTGCAGGCTTACGAACAAATTCAAGGGCTTTAATTCCTAAATTTGATAATCTAGCCATCTTCTTTGACATTCCTAGCTTCTCGGCCTTGAAATTTGAATTGTAGAAGGAGTAAAGGAAGAAGTCAAGTAAGTCTGGCATTACAGCTTCAGCACCCTCTGCTTCAAGTAATTCTACAAGATAATTGTTCGCGGAAGGAAGGAATTTAACTAGTATCTCACCAACAATACCAACTCTTGGTTTTTTCAATGTTTCATTTATAGGAAGGGCATCAAAGTCTCTAATAATATTTTTTAGGTTTTTATTGAATTCTCTAAAGCCAAATCCCTTCTTTGTAAGCTGTTCGGTACATATTCTAACCCATTTATTATGTAGGGCATCTGCAGAACCATTTTCAAGCTCATATGGGCGCATACGATATAAGACTCTCATAAAAACATCGCCGTATATAATAGCTTGAATGGCTTTAACGGCAAGTTTTGGAGTGAGTTTAAATCCACTGTTATGTTCTAAGCCTTGAACACTAAGGGAGATAACAGGGATTTGTTCCATACCTGCTTTTTTTAGGGCACGTCTTATAAAGCCAACATAGTTAGAAGCACGACAACCACCACCGGTTTGAGTCATAATAACTGCCGTTTTATTCAAATCATATTCGCCAGAAAGAAGGGCTTCCATAAGCATGCCTACAACAATAAGAGAAGGGTAGCATGCATCATTATTTACGTATTTTAGGCCAACATCTACGGCACTCTTACACTTTGATTTATAGTCAGGGTCTTTAGTGTCTTGTTGTAGAATTTTTACATTAATTCCCTGAGCTTTAAGAGCGGGTTCTAATAATTCAAAATGTATAGGAGACATTTGAGGTGTAAGGATGGTATATCCTTCATGTCTCATTTGCTCAGTGAATTCTACTCGTTCAATATTAGATGGTTTGATTTCCCTATCCATCTTCATTTTATCCCTGACTTTAAGAGCAGAAATAAGGGAACGAATTCTAATCCTTGCGGCACCTAGGTTGTTAACTTCGTCGATTTTAAGAACAGTGTAAATTTTACCTGAATTTGTAAGAATATCATTTACACAATCTGTTGTAACAGCATCAAGTCCACACCCAAATGAATTGAGCTGGATAATATCAAGATTTTCCTGAGTCTTAACAAAATTGGCGGCCTTATATAATCTTGAATGGTACATCCATTGATCCATAACAATTAAAGGTCTTTCAACCTCACCAAGGTGAGAAACAGCATCTTCTGTAAGGACTGCAATGCCATATGAAGTGATAAGTTCAGGTATGCCGTGGTTAATTTCAGGGTCTATATGATATGGGCGACCTGCGAGAACTATACCTCTTCTGCCAGTTTCTTTAAGATAGGCAAGAGTTTCTTCACCTTTTTTTTCAATATCTTCTTTCATAGACATAAGTTCTAACCAACCATTGTGGGCAGCCGATTTTACTTCAGCAGCACCTATACCATATTCATCCTTAAAGATAGAAACTAGTCTATTTGTAAGGATTTCTTCATTGGTAAAGGACATAAATGGATTCATAAATCTCATGTCAGGTTCTTTTAATTCTTCTAGATTGTTTTTTATATTTTCAGCATATGAAGTAACTATAGGACAGTTAAAATGGTTGTTGGCATCAGGTGTTTCATTTCTTTCGTAAGGAACACATGGATAGAATATGGACTTGATTCCATTTTTTATAAGCCAGCTTATATGTCCATGAACTAACTTAGCCGGGTAACATTCTGATTCGCTAGGGATTGATTCAATTCCTAGTTCATATATTTTTCGGCTAGAAACAGGAGAGAGGACAACTCTAAAACCTAAATCTCTGAAGAAAGTAGCCCAGAACGGATAGTTTTCGTACATATTCAAAACTCTAGGGATACCAATAGTGCCTCTTGGGGCTTTATCTTCAGCGAGAGCTTCATAACCAAATACACGTTTGTTCTTATATTCAAACAAGTTTGGAATATTTTCTTTATTCTTTTGTTTTCCTATACCACGTTCGCAACGATTTCCAGTAATGTATTGTCTACCACCCGAAAATTTGTTGATTGTAAGTAAACAGCTGTTTGTACAACCTTTACATCTTGCCATAGATGTTTCAAATGTAAGATTCAAAATATCCTCAATAGGAAGCATTGTAGTTGGTTTAGATGAATCGAATCGTTCTCTAGCAATAAGGGCAGCACCGAAGGCACCCATAATACCAGCAATATCTGGTCTTACAGCATTACATCCAGAAATTTCTTCGAAACTTCTAAGTACAGCATCATTATAGAATGTTCCACCCTGAACCACGACCTTTTTGCCGAAATCCTTAGGGTCAGTAATTTTTATAACCTTGAATAAGGCATTTTTTATAACAGAATAAGCAAGTCCAGCTGAAATATCATCTACAGTTGCACCTTCTTTTTGAGCCTGTTTAACATTTGAATTCATAAAAACGGTACACCTTGTACCAAGATCTATTGGGTTTTTAGCAAATAAAGCGGCCTTGGCAAAATCCTGAACAGAATAATTTAATGATTTCGCAAAGGTTTCGATAAATGAGCCACAACCTGAAGAGCAAGCTTCATTTAACTGAACACTGTCAACAGTGTTGTTTTTAATTCTAATACACTTCATATCTTGACCACCAATATCTAGAATGGTATCTACATTTGGTTCAAAAAATGAAGCAGCATAGTAGTGGGAAACGGTTTCAACTTCACCTTCGTCAAGCATAAGAGCAGCCTTGATAAGCTGTTCGCCATATCCTGTTGAACAAGAATAAACAATATGAGCATCTGCTGGCATAAGTTCGTTAATTTCTTTTATAGATTTGATTGTAGTGGAAAGAGGGCTACCATTATTACTAGAGTAAAATGAGTAAAGTAGAGTTCCATCTTCTGCAACAAGAGCTACTTTTGTAGTTGTAGACCCTGCGTCAATACCTAAGTAGCAGTTACCTTTGTATGTAGATAAATCACATGTCTTAACACAATGTTTGTTATGTCTTGCAGTGAATTCTTCATAATCTTCTTTTGTAGGAAAGAGTGGATTCATACGTTTAACTTCAAATTCCATTTTAATTCCATGAGATAGTTTATTAATTAAATCATCGATACCAATAGTGATATCTTCTTTTGCATTCATAGCAGCACCAGAAGCAGCAAACAGGTGAGAGTGCTCAGGGGCAATTATATGCTCATCAGTAAGATTTAATGTTCTAATAAAAGCATTTTTAAGTTCTGATAAGAAGTGGAGAGGTCCACCAAGGAAAGCTACATTGCCTCTTATTGGTTTACCACAGGCAAGTCCAGAGATAGTCTGATTAACAACAGCCTGAAATATAGAAGCGGAGAGATCCTCTTTTGTAGCGCCTTCATTTATTAATGGTTGAATATCTGTTTTTGCAAAAACGCCACATCGAGCAGCGATTGGATAGATAGCCTTATAGTTCTTTGCATATTCATTTAAACCAGAGGCATCTGTTTGAAGTAGGGAAGCCATTTGATCAATAAATGAACCAGTACCACCGGCACAGATTCCATTCATTCGTTGTTCAACGCCATTTGTAAAATATATAATCTTAGCATCTTCGCCGCCAAGTTCTATTGCAACATCAGTTTGTGGTGCAAAATCGTTAAGTGAAGTGGAAACAGCAATAACTTCTTGAGTAAAAGGTACTTCTAAATGTTTAGAAAGTGTAAGTCCACCCGAACCTGTAATAGATGGTGAAAGTGTAACATCGCCTAAAAGTTCTCTTCCTATTATCAATAATGATGCGAGAGTTTCCTGTATATTTGCATAATGTCTTTCATAATCTGAAAATTGAATTTTATTCTCACTATCGAGTATAGCTATTTTTACGGTTGTAGAACCGATGTCTATACCCAGTCTGTAACTGGTATTCATACAATGACTCCTTCTTTTGTCTAAAATTTGGCAATCCTACATATTATAATATATAAGTAAACGAAAATCAAGAATGTAAATTCTTCTTGAGTTTCCGCAAAATGTAATTAAAAAATGAATATATCCTTCCAAAGTACCAATCTATCGAATTTTTGAATTATTCAGAGTGACAGTGACTGGAGTAGTGGCACTTTAATAAGCCCCGTTGGAAC
>FZPS01000018.1_pt343 | contig 16104 bp, 20 predicted proteins | sample 1817821 | NCBI WGS metagenome assembly FZPS01 (sample SAMEA104158645, study PRJEB21678) | metagenome | place: Germany | collected 2015-04-21
TTCAGGCGGATTCATTATGGATATAATCAGGCAGACTGATCATCCGCTCCTGCCCCTTGTGGAGGGAATACATATAAACAAGCTGAGCAAGGGCAGTCTGCTTGATAAGGCCATGAATGACGATTATAAGCGGAAAATACTGATACGGATACTGCAGGCTCTGGAGGAACGTGGTATGGGCAGTATGATTCAAACCATCTGCCTGGATGATCCTGATGATATTACCCTGATTACTAAGGATGAAATACAGGTTATACTGGGACAAGCTGTTGAGCTGGACAGAAAGCTGGGCTGGCTGCAGTCGGAAGCCTATACAACAGTACTGGAAAACGGCGGGAAGGGCACCTTGGATGTAAGTGTACCGGGAAAGGCAGTCTTCCTTCCTCTGCCGTCTGATGAACCGGAAGATCCGGAGAATGGGGAAGAGCAGCAGGAAGAGGACAATAGGGACAATGAGGATGTGGTGACAGGTTGAAAACATTGGGCGGAAAAATTGCCGTAATGCTGGTAAGCATGATACTGGGCCTGATGCTGGCTGCTCAGTTTAAGAATGTGCAGAAAGTAGGCGGGAATGTATCCCTGCAGCGCACACAGGAGCTTACCGCTCAGATACAAAAACTGAATCAGGAAATAGAAGGTCAGCGCAGTCTGATTACTGAGCTGGAAGACCGGATAGCCGAATACGAAAGCGCCGCTCAGGATGAGGGGAAGCTGAGCGATGCCATGTACCGTGAACTGGAGCGGGCCAGAAACCTGGCCGGTCTGACCGAACTGGAGGGAGCCGGAGTTATCATTACGGTAAATCTCATATCCTACCAGGAATGGGGCGAAGTAGGCATTATAAGAAGCGTATACGACGAGGATCTGCTGATGCTGGTTAATGAGCTTAATGCAGCAGGGGCGGAGGCCATAGCCATCAATGATGAACGCATTATTTCCACCAGCGAAATCCGAAATGCCGGTGATTATATCGTAATTAATACCAACCGTTACTCAGTTCCCTTTGAAATCAAAGCCGTGGGCAATCCCGATACTCTGGAGGCTTCCCTCAAGCTTTTGGGCGGAGTAGCGGATAATCTGAGCGAGGAACTGGAAATAAAAATCCGCCGGGAGGAACGTATCCGGATTCCCAAATACAACGGTCCTCTGCAGTATGAATATGCTGTACCAGTGCAATAGAAGGGCTGGTGGTAAAATGACGGGGAAACCGGACAAAACCATATGGCTGATTACCCTGATGTGTATTTTGCTGGGTTTTTTGTCGGTAATGGCTGTGGCTGAACAAAAATCCGAAACGGAGATCGGGGGCGTGGCATCTCTTCAGAATATAGAAAAGCTTGTAAATGAAAAAAACAGCCTGGAGAAGGAAAAAGAGGAGTTGGAGCAAATCATTGCACAGCATGAAACAAAGCTGAAGGAATATGAAAACAGTCTGGCGGAAAAAAACCTTCAGCTTCAGCAGGTTCAGAAGGAAGTGCAGGAAACCAGGCTGACAGCCGGTCTGCTGGCAGTGAAAGGGCCGGGCATAGAGATAGTGTTGAATGACCGGAAGCCTGATAACTTTCTCTCAAGCAACCCCTATATGCTCAGCTTCTTTATCGTACACGACAGCGATATGCTGCACGTTATTAATGAACTCAGGGACGCCGGGGCCGAGGCCATTTCTGTGAATGGAACAAGAATCATGGCAAATTCCCGAATCAGCTGCGGTGGTCCTACCATCCATGTAGGGAAATACGAACGATTTGCTCCTCCTTTTGTCATCCATGCCATCGGAGATCCGGACAGCCTGACTGCCGCATTTCAAAGGGAGGACAGCATTTACCATGATCTTATTGCCTGGGGTCTGGAATTCCAGATCCGCAGGATGAATTCCGTAGAAATTCCCAGGTATATGGGTGATACAGAATATACCTATGCAAAAACAGTACAGGAGGATGAATAATATGTGGCTGCCTCTCATTGGCATTGTAATCGGCATTATACTGGGGATGACGCTGCCCTTCAATATTCCTACCGCCTATTCTTCCTATATGTCCATCGCTGTGCTGGCAGCATTGGATTCCGTTTTCGGAGGTATCCGCTCAGCCTTGGAGAACCAGTTTGAGGCCGATGTATTCATTTCCGGTTTTTTTGGCAATGCAATACTGGCAGCGGTTCTGGCCTATATCGGTGACAGACTGGACGTTCCCATCTATCTTTGCGCAATTTTTGTGTTCGGTTATCGTCTGTTCAATAACTTTGCCCTCATCCGGAGACATTTCCTGGGCATTCTCAGAAAAAAATCCTATTTGGAGGAAAGTACGGATAAATAGTGATTTAACTTTGCCGGGATTTATGATAACATATTCACATGAATAAATATACTACCAGACAAAAGAGAGGTTTCCTGCTTTGAATAATCCTGTCACGTTAATTGATCCCGGTACGACCAAATTGGCAGTACTGATATGTAGGAAAGGCTTTAACGGAGGGCTGGAACTGCTCGGTCTGGGCCGGGCCCAATACGATGGGGTGCAGAATGACGGCTGGGAATCTGAAAACATAACAGGCCAGGCTTTGGATTCCGCCTTGGGACAAGCACGGAAAATGGCCGGTATCAGGATAAGCCGGTGCATTTTGGGTATACCCAATGAGTTCTGCGGGCTTATTAGGAACGAAGCAGAGCTGCCCCTGGGCCGTCCGGTTTCCAAACAGGATGTGATGGAACTGCGCCGCCGGGCAGCCGAGTATTCGCTGCCTGCTCCCTGGGAAGTTGCAAATGTTGTGTACGGCACTTTTTCAGTGGATGGCAGGTCTGTCGGCAATCCTCTTGGTATTTCCTGTGAAAAGCTGGGGCTGCAGGCCTCCCTCATCTGCATAGAAACGGATTTTGCCGATCAGATGACCCGGTTCCTGCGTTCCCGTCAGATTGAGGTAAGCAAGTGGGTACCTGTACCACTGGCATGCGGCGAGGCAATGCTTACACAGGAGGATCGGCATAAGGGCATCATATGGGTTGACACCGGTGGACAATCCACCGATATTGCAGTATACAAAAACGGCATCCCTGTTTTCTATGACTGGCTTCCCCTGGGAGGGGATGATATCAGCAGGGATATAGCCATAGGCATTGATATTTCAATAGACGAAGCGGAAAGACTGAAGCGGTATTGTGTCCTTGGGCTGGCTTTCGATGATGATTCCGAAGACTCGGCTATGCAAATGCCCATACGGGACGGACAGCACATTCAGAATATTCCCATGGGTTTTCTGCAGGAGATAGTGGAATCACGGATTGAAGAAATCCTGGAGCTGGTTGTTAAGAGGGTTGAAGCTGAAGGTCTGCTGGCAGACTCTCAAAGGGTTGTTCTGACCGGAGGCGGTCTCTCCCTGTTCAGAGGAATCAGGGAACTGGGCAGCCGCATACTGGGGTTGCCGGTGTATTTGGGGGTCCCGGACGTGATCGGGCTTTCCAGCCCCACGCTGTCATCGGTATATTCCATCGGCTGTTATGGAATTAAGGACAAACCATATGCAGGATGGAGCTTATCAGGTATTTGGGGAACCCTGCGCAGAAAACTGATAAGCAAAATAAAAATATAATGATATACTTATTACATAAAGGGAGGGTACGGCGTGCTGGAATTTGACATTGACATGAATTCGTTTGCACAGATAAAGGTAATAGGTGTGGGCGGAGCCGGTAACAGCGCTGTCAACCGTATGATTCAATATGGTTTGAAGGGCGTGGATTTTATCTCGATAAATACTGACAAGCAGGCTCTGTATCTGTCACAGGCGACGCAGAAAATACAGATCGGTGAGAAGATAACCAAGGGGCTGGGAGCCGGAGCCGATCCGGAAATCGGCCAGAAGGCTGCTGAGGAAAGCCGTGAGGAAATGGCTCAGTGCATAAAGGGCTCTGACATGGTTTTCATTACAGCCGGTATGGGAGGAGGCACCGGTACCGGTGCTGCACCGGTGGTGGCTGAGCTGGCCAGGGAGATGGGGATACTGACAGTCGGTGTTGTAACCAAGCCTTTTCTCTTTGAAGGCCGTAAACGCTCCCTGAATGCAGAAAAGGGTATTGCCCTCTTAAAGGATAAGGTGGATACCCTGGTTACCATACCCAATGATCGATTGCTGCAGGTGGTTGAAAAACGCACATCCATACTGGAAGCCTTCAAGATCGCGGATGATGTCCTGCGTCAGGGCGTACAGGGAATATCCGATTTAATTGCCGTACCCGGTCTGGTTAACCTGGACTTTGCAGATGTCCGCACCATTATGAAGGAAAAAGGTCTTGCTCACATGGGCATTGGCAGGGGCAACGGAGACAATCGGGCAACTGATGCAGCAAAACAGGCTATTCAGAGCCCGCTCCTTGAAACCACCATTGAAGGGGCCAGAGGTGTACTTTTGAATATTACAGGCGGCCCCAATCTGGGCCTGTATGAGGTAAATGAGGCCGCCGAGCTGGTTGCCCAGGCTGCAGATCCGGAAGCAAATATAATTTTCGGTGCAGTCATCGATGAAAACCTGGATGATGAAATCCAGATTATAGTAATCGCTACCGGTTTCAATAAGGCAATGGAAAAACAGGAACGCAAGCTGGTGGAAAAGGGACTGGAAAACATGCGGGCTGCAGCTTCACGGGATGATTCCGATGATTTGGAAATTCCCACATTCCTGAGAAGAAATCGTTTAAGGTAGGCAGCAGGCATAGACATAAACAAGAACATACAGAAGGAAAATAGCGACAATAAAGGATATTTATTGCCGCTATTTTTTTTTCTTTGCAGCGCTGTTCTACAGGATCCTCATTTGTAATAGGTTATAATAAGGACAACAAGGGTGGTACAGGTCAGAAGGATGGGATTGGGTTGAAGCAATGTTTCCTTGATGTCATCTGGCTGGATAATCTGCTGATTAATTTTATTGTTTTGCGGGTCACATGGAAGCTGTCGGGAAACACTTCTCCCATATGGAGGCTGTGGTGTTCTGCATGTATCGGAGCATGCTATGCCATACTGCTTATTCTTCCGGGATTCTCATACCTGTCCGGGCTGCCCCTGAAGCTTCTGTTGTCACTGGCAATGCTGGCAGCAGGGTTTCGTATACGCTCTTTTACGGAATTTCTGAAACTGCTGGGTTATTTTTATGGAGTAACCTTTTTGCTGGGAGGAGCAGCCTTTGGGATTTATTACTTCTTTAATGCAGGCCTGGAGATTTCAGGAGGCGTATTTATTATTCATGATTTTCCCATAAAGATCCTGGTCTTCTCCGTGGTTTTCATTATTTTCCTCTATCGCCGGCTGTGGCCTTTATTACGTTTTCGGATCAACAGACAGCAGCTTGTCTACCAGGTGGAGCTTCAGTTTGGGGATAAAAGCATTTCTATGGATGCATTTCTGGATACGGGGAATGAACTGACGGATCCCATAAGCGGGTGTCCTGTCATAGTAGTGGAATTTGAACGCATTCAATCCATTCTGCCGTATGAGATACAAAAGATTTATCTGCAGGGCAGAGAAGAACAATTGGAATACATTACAAGGGTAATGTCAGAATCGACCTGGATCAATCGATTCTGTATCGTACCCTACAGCACCCTGGATTATTCCGGCAGTATACTTCCGGCCTTTCGCCCGGACAGTGTGCGCATAAAGTCAGAGGACGGCTGGCTGGAAGCCGGAGAAACACTGATTGGCATACGCAACCGTAAACTATCAGTCAGTGATGAGTACCATGCATTGATCCAGCCCCGCATTATTCCGTAACAGGAGGTCTGATTAATGTCCCTGTATAGTAAACTTAGGATGCATTGCCTTGTGACCTGGATAAAATTCACCAGCAGGCTGAAAATTCTGAAATACCGGCTCATCTACTATATCAGCGGAAATGAAGCTCTGCCTCCTCCATTGTCCAATGAGGAGGAGACCAGCTTAATAAGCAGGCTGGGAATGGGCGATCTTTCGGTAAAGAGCATTCTAATCGAACGCAATCTACGCCTGGTTGTCTACATAGCAAGAAAATTTGAAAATACCGGAATAGGTGTAGAGGATTTGATCTCCATAGGCACTATCGGCCTTATAAAAGCAGTAAATACCTTCGATCCCTCCAAGAAAATCAAGCTGGCCACTTATGCATCCCGCTGCATAGAAAATGAAATTCTGATGTATCTGCGGCGAAACGGCAAAGTTAAGTCCGAAATTTCCTTTGACGAGCCACTGAATATAGACTGGGACGGAAACGAGCTGCTGCTGTCAGATATATTGGGTACGGAAAACGATTTGGTATACAAATACATAGAGGACGAGGTTGACAGGGAATTGCTGAATCTTGCCATGAATCTTCTTTCCCGCAGAGAAAGATGCATCATTGAACTGAGATTCGGTCTGCGGGACGGTTCAGAAAAGACACAAAAGGAGGTTGCTGACCTGCTGGGAATTTCTCAATCCTACATTTCCCGGCTGGAAAAACGCATAATCAAGCGATTGAAAAAGGAAATCAGCCGCATGTTGTGAAGAATAAATTACTCCATCCGGGGCAATACTTTCTTTAAAGAAGGACATCCTGTTTCTGCAGGATGGGGATGGAGGGAAAATGCATGCATACGAATAAGGTTGAAATTTGCGGCGTCAATACATCGCAGCTTCCTGTTCTGACCAATGAAGAGATGAAGGAACTGTTTTCACGGATGCATGCCGGAGACAACAGCGCAAGAGAGGAATTCATACAGGGCAACCTGAGGCTGGTACTTAGTGTCATCCAAAGATTCAACAACAGGGGGGAACACATCGACGATTTGTTCCAGGTTGGCTGCATCGGCCTTATAAAGGCCATAGATAATTTTGATACCAGCCACAATGTCCGCTTTTCCACCTATGCCGTGCCCATGATCATAGGAGAAATCCGCAGATATCTGCGGGATAACAACTCCATCCGGGTCAGCCGTTCACTGCGCGATATTGCATATAAGGCGCTGCAGGTGCGGGATCAGCTGATCAACAAACATTCAAAGGAACCTACGGTATCCGAGATTGCAAAGGAACTGGATATGCCCAGGGAAGAAGTGGTATTTGCACTGGATGCAATACAGGACCCTATTTCACTTTTTGAACCCATTTACCATGATGGGGGAGATGCCATTTTCGTAATGGATCAGGTAAGTGATGAAAAGAATCAGGATGATAGCTGGCTTGACGGAATCGCCCTTAAGGAGGCCATGAAGAAACTAAATGACAGGGAGAAGCTTATATTGACCCTTCGTTTCTTTGACGGCCGCACCCAGATGGAAGTGGCTGAGGAAATCGGAATCTCTCAGGCACAGGTGTCCCGTCTGGAAAAAAATGCCCTGAATCATATGAGAAAGTATATCTGATCCACCCGCTTTTTTGTCATCTTTTTTCTGTCCGCTTAATAGGATAGAAAGAGAGGACAGTGAAGGTGAGGTGGTATTTTGTGCCTAAATCATCGGATTTCCGGACCAAGGAAGTAATCAATGTCCGGGACGGCAGACGTTTGGGAAACATCATTGATATGGAATTTAACCTTCTCGAAGGCAGAATTACAGCTATAGTAGTTCCGGGGGCCAGCCGCTTCTTAGGTCTGCTGAAAGAGGAGGACGATCTGGTGATACCCTGGGAAAAGATCAAAAAGATCGGTGACGATGTCATATTGGTGGATGTGGAAACCCGATACATGGGGCTCCCCTGAAGTTATTTGTCTTAACATGGAGATCAATGGATTAATCTGTAAAGTAAGGATGGACTAAAGCCGAGAAAGATAATATAATGGGTACGAAACACCCCGGAAGGGAGGAAACCGGAGTTGAAGTGCCCATTTTGTTTTGTTACCGACAGCAAGGTGGTGGATTCCAGACCTACGGATGAAGGCACCGTAATAAGGCGCAGGCGGGAATGCACCAGCTGCGGCAAACGATTTACAACCTACGAAAAAATAGAGTACCTGCCCATTCTGGTCATCAAAAAGGATGGCCGGCGGGAGGTGTTTGACAGCAATAAGATCATGTCCGGGCTTCTCAAGGCATGCGAGAAAAGGCCCGTATCAGTCAGGGATCTGGAAACAGCTGTACAGGATATAGAGAAGCAGATTTACAATTCCCTGGAACAGGAGGTAACCAGCCAGAAAATCGGTGAGATGGTAATGGAGAAACTGCGGGAGCTGGACGAAGTGGCCTATGTCCGTTTTGCTTCAGTTTACCGGCAATTCAAAGACATCAACACCTTTATGGAGGAACTGAACAAACTGCTGAATGAATAAAGGGCAGCAGTTGTCCTTAATTGGGAAGGAGCTGATGCATTTCAATGGATGAAGCAGCAGGACGTATTTCACAAAATGTTTCAGGCACGGAAGGATTTCAGGAGCAAAAGGCCGGCGGGCTGGTATACTACACCATACCGGCATTCACACAAACCGGCCTGGTCCGGCATGGCTTCAGCTCCCGTTTGGGAGGAGTCAGCAGCTGGGAGTGCAGCAGCCTGAATCTGAGCTTTCACCGCAAAGACAGTCCTGAGAATGTGCGGGAGAATTTCAGGCTTTTTTGCAGTGCCCTGGATATCAGGCCTGAGCAGATGGTTTTTACCCATCAGGTTCACAAGAACAGGGTTATGGCAGTGGATGAGACACATGAGGGCATGGGCTGGGACAAGGCTTCCGAAATTCGAGAAACAGACGGGCTTGTAACAAATCGGTCAGGGCTGGCCCTGGTTACATTTTATGCCGATTGTGTTCCGCTCTTCTTTCTGGACCCCGTACGCCATGTTATCGGATTAAGCCACGCGGGCTGGCGGGGTACAGCATCCAATATCGCCAGGCAGACACTGGAAGCCATGGGGGAACATTACGGTACCCAGCCAGGGGACTGTCTGGCTGCAATCGGGCCTTCCATAGGCTCCTGCTGTTTTGAAGTGGATGGTCCGGTGGCTGAGGCATTTGCTGCAGCCTGTCCCGACAGGAAGGAAGAAATAATCAGGCCGCGCGGTAAGGACAAGTATGATATTGATCTGTGGGCGGTAAACCGATATCAATTGCAGGAATGCGGAGTGCCCGGGGAGAACATAACCCTGGCAGCTCTTTGCACCGGCTGCAATGTGGATGTTTTCTTCAGCCATCGCAGGGAAAAGGGGCGTACCGGCAGTCTTGCCGCCCTTCTGATGCTCATATAGCCAATGGGCTTTTTATAGGCAGCTTAGTAACATAGTTTAACCTGCTGTCTCAGCATAAATGAATTAACGGTGAAAACCGGTCTGATAGCTGATATCAGAACCGGTTTTTTTATATGTTCAATTTTTGGCAGGCCTGTGAAAAAGCATACATCTTCTTATCGCAGGGAATGATAATTTTGAGTCCAATTCGAAAACAATGAGGTGATGGATAATGCCTTTGGGATTAACGCTGTTGGTTGTTGCAGGCATACTGGTCCTGTTTGGAGTAGGGCATCAGGTGCTGGACAGATTGAGGCTGAACGATAAAACGGCGCTGCTCTTTATGGCGGCTATATTTGTCGGAGGCTTGCTGCCGGATATTTCGCTGGGAGACCGCTTCTCCATCAATCTGGGAGGAGCAGTGCTGCCCTTTGCTCTGGCTGTGTACCTGTTTGCAAAAGCCGGAACGGCCAGGGAAAAAGTCAGATCGGTATTAGCTTCGCTGATAGCCGGAGCTGCTATATATGCAGCCGGCAGGCTTCTTCCCCATGAGCCGGAAACTATGATGTTCGATCCGAATTATATCTATGGAATCGTAGCTGGAATCACGGCATACTTATTTGGCAGATCAAGAAGAGCTTCCTTTATTGCAGGTATCATGGGAGTGATTCTGGCCGACCTTGCCCAGGGAATAGAAAATATCATCAGGGGCATAGCGGCCCCTATCCGGCTTGGTACGGCAGGGGCGGTGGATGCAGTGGTAATTTCCGGTCTCCTGGCAGTGCTGCTGGCGGAATTTGTGGGCGAGCTCCGGGAGAGACTGCAGGGGGGTACGGAAAAAAAGCATATGCGCTTTGATCATGCTGAATTTACCAGCGCCATAGGTGCGGACGGCACAGAGGGGGACAGTTCTCCGGAGGGGGACAGTTCTCAACAACCAAACGATGAGGGGGAAAAGGAGGGAAATTCATGAAAAAATTCCTGACAGCAGGGCTGCTGCTGATATTGCTGCTCATGACACTTCTTCCAGGTGCTGTATTGGCCGATGACTGGTTTGAACCCACTCCGGGCTATTATACTATTCTGGATGAGAAGGGAGAAGAATTAACCGTTATGGCCCGGGAAGTTTCGCCGGATGACGAATACATCAGCGGTGACAACAAGCATTATATTGTAACCAGAGTAGACAAGAAAAAGAGAGAGGCCTACACCAGGTATGAGGGCGAGATTACGCTTCCTGTAGTGGTTCCTTCTCATTCCATAGCCGCGTCGCAGCAGAATCAGGGCAGCATACTGCTCTATTGCACTCACAACTCGGAATCCTATGTTCCATCAGATGGTACTGAAAGCATCGAGGGCAGGGGAGGGATCAATGACGTCGCTCGTGCTTTTGAGGAAAATTTGAAAAAGAAGGGTATAAATGCCGTATTCAGCGAGGAAAAGCACGATCCTCATGATGCCGGTGCCTATCGCCGTTCCCGTCAGACCGCTGTGAAACTGATTAAGGAAAATATGCCTGTGCAGGCTGTTTTTGACATTCACAGGGATGCAGTGCCCAAAAAACATTATGTAACGGAAGTAGACGGCCAGGACATGTCCAAGGTCCGGATTGTGATAGGACGGCGCAATCAGAATCGGAAGGCCAATGAAGAACTGGCTTACAAGATCAAGTCTGTGGCAGATAAGGCCTATCCCGGCCTGATCAAGGATATATTTATAGGCAGAGGTTCCTATAACCAGGAATTGTCTCCCAGATCCCTCTTGTTTGAAATGGGCACCTTTGAAAACAGCAAGGAAGCCGCTCAGAGATCAACAGCCTATCTTGCGGATGTAGTGGTTAAGTCCATGTTCGGCGGAACCGTGAAGGACCGCTCCCGCGAGGACAGGGCCGAAAGTAAAGGGGGGCAGAAGGAGGGAGATAAGGAAAGGAGAATCACACCCATCAGCCGGGAAACCGGTGAAAACAGGGGCGGCTCCGGAAGCAGAAGCGGCATAATCTGGCTTTTTGTTCTGGCAGCAGCAGGCCTTGCAGTCTTCCTGTTTATCAGCATGGGCGGCAGGGAATTGGCGTCCAAATTCAGAGGTTCCTCAGGTGAGGAATACAGCAGCTTTCTAGGTCGCAGAAAACGGAAGAAGTAAAGCCAGAAAAGCAGAGCCGGGAGGTATCAGGTGCGAATAATCTACTACAGCTATTGGGGTACTTACGCCGCTTATACCATGGCTGCTCTGCATGCCGGTATTTATCAGGCAGACAGTCTGCCTGAAGAAGAGATGATTTTCGCTCAATATGAGCTTTGCCGCAGATACGGCCGGCAGGCAGGAAATTTAATCTATGTGGGCCTGGATAACCGTTTACGGGAAGTATACAGTCTGGGATGCAGGCAGCATGCCGGAATGGTGATCCGGGCCATTCAAAATATGGCTGAAACATTTAAAACAGGAGATACTCTGCACTTCATATCAGCTGAAGCAGAGGAAGGCAGGCTGCCGGGACTGCTGCAAAGACTCCGCTTTCAAAATCTCAGAATTGATGAAATGGTAAATGCAGGTGTAAACAAAAAGTTGTTTGCACTATGGTTTCGAAGAAGTTACGGTCCATGCCTGAAAAAGGCACAGCAGGCAGCCCGGACTGTAAAGGACGGGATAGTATAATGAAACTCTTCTATTGCTGCTACGGAGGTGCCCACACCTCCGTTACCTGTGCATCCATTCATTTGGGCTATCTGCCTGCAGAACGCCTTCCGGCGGCTTCTGAATTCCAGGCAGTGCCTTTTTATGACAAGATGGAAAACGGAAAACTGGGCACTCCTGTATTTATGGGCAGGGATGAGATGGGATGGGATATCCATATTATGGGCATGAAAAATGCGAAACAGCTGGTCATCCCAGCGATGAAGAGTTATCTTAATGTATGCGGAATTGATCAGAAGAATTATATACTGGTGAATGCTCTTGTTGATCTGCATCCCATTACATCCATCGGCGGAGTCGCCTCAAGAAAGTTTGGCATAATATCACTGGGAAGACCCATGACCATATGGGGAATCAGGAAAACCTATCATAAGTTTGTTGAACTGGTTTTACAGGTCAAAGAAAACTTGCGAGCCATGAAGGATTTTGCTTGACTTGAAGGACATTATGACTGATAATGGTTATGTTATAGAAATTAGTATCTGGTACTAAAAACAGATAATAGTTAAATTGAAGTCAAGCAGAGGTGGACCGATGAAAAGAGACGGCCATAAGGTTGTGGGCGTGGAAGAACACTCCATAGCGGAGGAAATTAAGATGGAAAAAGGGGATGTTCTCCTTAAGATAAATGGAACCGAAGTTGTGGATGTAATAGATTATATAGAATGGATGGAGAATGATACACTGGAACTCCTCATCCAAAAAGCTGATGGTGAGGAATGGGAAATCCTGATAGAAAAAGAGCCGGGAGAGGATTTAGGGCTGAAATTCGAGCATGATCTGATGGATGAGGAACGATACTGCAGGAACAAGTGCATCTTCTGCTTTGTGGATCAGCTTCCCGGGGGAATGCGGGACAGCCTTTACTACAAAGATGATGACTGGCGTCTGTCCTTTCTTACAGGAAACTATATCACCCTGACCAATCTGTCCGAATGTGATCTGGAACGCATTGTAAGCAAGCGTATCAGCCCCCTGTATGTTTCCGTACATACCACCAATCCCGAACTGCGAGTGAAAATGCTGAATAACCGGTTTGCAGGGGATGTACTCAAATACCTTTATCGGATGGCAGATGCAGGCATTCAGCTTCACACACAAATTGTACTATGTCCGGGCTGGAATGACGGTGAAGAGCTGGATCGGACTGTTTCCGACTTGTGGGAACTCAGGCATTCCATAAGATCCCTTGCCGTAGTGCCGGTCGGCCTGACAGGTCACCGGGACCGCCTTACGGATATCAGGCCTTTCACCCGGGAACTGGCAGCAGAGGTTATCAGGCAGGTGGATAAATGGCAGAGCATCTTTCGCACTAAATGGGATACCGGCTTTGTATATGCAGCGGATGAGTTTTATACTAAAGCCGGTGTTGAATTTCCCGGCAGCTATTACTATGATGATTTCCCACAGGTGGAAAACGGGGTTGGCCTTACGGTTCAATTTCAGACAGAATTTGAAGAGGAAATGGCAGAAGAACTGAGCCGGAGAAGAGACGGAAATACAGATGTAAAACCGGTGCAGCAGACCGTTGTTACCGGCAAATCTGCATTTTACATCCTGTCGGACATGGTGAACAGGGCAAACAGCAGACTGCATACCAATTCTCAGGTACTGGCGGTGGAAAACCGCTTCTTCGGCCCCAGCGTAACAGTAGCCGGACTGACAACAGGCAGTGATATTATAATGGGAATTCAGGGAAAGAGTTTGGGTGACGCGCTTCTGATTCCCGAATCCATGCTTCGCAAGGGACAGGATGTATTTCTGGATGATGTTACGGTATCTGAATTAAGCCAGAAAGCCGGCATACCTGTAATACCTGTTCCCGTGAGGGGAGACCTTTTCCTCCGTGCCTTGCTTGGAGAGGATTTCAGGGAGGTGACATAAATGGCAAAACCACTTGTAGCTATAGTAGGCAGACCCAATGTGGGTAAATCCACCCTGTTCAACCAATTGGCGGGAAAGCGGATTTCCATAGTGGACGACACACCCGGTGTCACAAGAGATCGGATTTATGCAGATACAGAATGGCTGAACTATCAGTTTACAATGATCGATACAGGTGGTATTGAGCCGGGCAGTCAGGATCAATTGATGCAGCAGATGAGGAATCAGGCGGAAATTGCCATAGATACAGCCGATGTCATAGTTTTTCTGGTAGACGGCCGGGAGGGACTGACTGCTACTGACCGGAATGTGGCTGATATGCTGCGTAAATCCAATAAGCCCCTGGTACTGGCAGTTAACAAAATTGATACACAGGCGGATGAACCCCTGTTATTTGAGTTCTACAACCTGGCAATGGGAGACCCCATATCCATTTCCGCTTCCCACAAGAGGGGACTCGGTGATTTGCTGGATGAGATAGTTAAACACTTTGACAGGGAAAGCATCGAAGATGAAGACGATGATGTTATCCGTATTGCTGTAGTCGGCAAGCCCAATGCGGGCAAGTCTTCCATTGTAAACCGGATCCTGGGTGAGGAAAGAGCCATTGTAAGTGATATTCCGGGTACTACCCGGGATGCCATTGATACACCTATTGAGATTAACGGCCAGAAATATATTATCATTGATACAGCGGGAATTCGCAGAAAAAGCCGGATCAGCGATTCCCTTGAGCGTTACAGCGTGATAAGGGCCCTAAGTGCCATCCGGCGTTGTGATGTGGCTTTGATAATTATTGATGCAACCCAGGAGGTAACGGAACAGGATACCAAAATTGCCGGACTGGTGCACGAAGAAGGTAAGGGTTCCATTCTGGTCATGAACAAATGGGATGCAATTGAGAAAGAGACCAATACCATGAACCAGTATCGTAAGAGGCTGATGAATTCCCTGAGTTATATGACCTATGCACCCAGCGTCTTTGTTTCTGCCAAGACCGGCCAGCGGATAGAGCGTATTATGGAACTGGTAAATTATGTTTATAATCAGTGTACCTTCAGAATTTCCACAGGTGTTCTCAACGATTGCCTGGCTGACGCCATTGCAGTAAACGAGCCGCCTTCGGACAAGGGAAGACGGCTGAAAATACTGTATGGAACCCAGGTTTCAGTCAAACCGCCTACCTTTGTACTTTTTGTCAATGATCCGGAACTGATGCATTATTCCTATAAACGGTACCTGGAAAACTATTTCAGGAAAACCTTTGGTCTGGAGGGAACACCCATTCATATTATTGTACGCGAGAAGTCAAGATAGGGGGATACTACCATGGTACAGCTGATTAAATACTTGCTGGCCTGTCTGATAGGCTATTTTACAGGAAGCATTGCTCCTTCCTATTTCGTAGGGAAAGCGATGATGAATATTGACATACGGGAACATGGCAGCGGAAACGCAGGTACAACCAATACCTTGCGGGTATTGGGGGTAAAGGCCGGTGTAATTGTATTTGTCTGCGACATCCTGAAAGGCGCATTGGCAGCCTGGATTGGGCTTAAGCTGACAAACAGCCTGCTGGGAGGCATGCTGGCAGGCAGCCTGGCAGTTGCCGGTCATAATTGGCCTGTTTTCCTTAATTTTAAGGGAGGCAAGGGAATTGCCAGCTCCTTTGGCCTTTTGCTGGTACTGTTCCCTAAAATTGCCCTGATTTTATTTCTGGTTGAAATCGCTGTAATTTACTTTACAAGGTATGTATCCCTTGGTTCAATTATAGCTTCTTCCCTGCTGCCATTCCTGCTGATTATATTCCGGGAACCCTGGGAGCTGGTCCTTCTGGGTACCATCCTGGCGCTGATTGCTGTTATAAGGCACAGGGACAATATCAGCAGACTGCTTAAGGGTGAGGAAAACAAGATGGGACGTTCAGGAAAAAGAGGCAGGTGAACAGACATTAATAACACAATAGCTGTAATAGGCGCAGGCAGCTGGGGAACTGCATTGGCGGTTCTTCTTGCCCGTAAGAATTACAGGGTAAATCTGTGGGTTTATTTAAAAGAACAATACGAAGACATGATTAGGAAAGGGGAAAACCGGACCTATCTGCCGGGAGTCGGTATTCCATCAAATATAAACCTGTTTCTGGATCTTAAGGATGCCGTGGCAGGGCAGCAAGCAATCCTGCTGGCTGTACCTTCCCAGGCGGTTCGGGAGACTGCCCGGAAGATAGCGCCTTATACAGATAAAAATGCCATAGTCATAAATGCGGCAAAGGGCCTTGAAGAAAATACCAATAAGCGCCTTTCCCAGGTAATTGCAGAAGAAATTCCCCATTCCAGGGTGGCCGTATTGTCCGGCCCCAGCCATGCCGAGGAGGTTG
>FZPS01000074.1_pt5 | contig 16099 bp, 15 predicted proteins | sample 1817821 | NCBI WGS metagenome assembly FZPS01 (sample SAMEA104158645, study PRJEB21678) | metagenome | place: Germany | collected 2015-04-21
CTACTGGCTGGCCAAAATGATTCATGCAGGTGAAGACCCCCGTTTTATTGCCCGCAGGATTGTTATTTGCGCAGCTGAAGATGTTGGTTTGGCAGACCCCATGGCTCTTGTGCTGGCCAATAGCGCCGCAGAAGCAGTAGAGTTTATCGGTTTGCCTGAAGCAAGAATACCTCTGGCTGAAGCAGCCATATATGTGGCTACTGCCCATAAAAGCAATAGCGTAATAAAAGCAATAGATGCAGCACTCAAAGATGTGCGCTCTGGTGTTTCAATACCAGTTCCTCAAAAGCTGAGAGACACTCATTATTCAGGTGCTGGTAAGTTAGGGCACGGTGTGGATTATCTTTACCCACACGATTTTCCTGGGCACTTTGTCCCTCAAGATTATCTGGGTAGGGATCATGTCTACTACACCCCCACAGAGCAAGGTACAGAGAAAAGGATCAAGGAGCGAAGTCGGGCCTGGCGTGAAGCCATTCGTAAAAAAAGAGGGAGTTAATCTGTCTGTCAAGAGCTTATGTCCAGCTTGCAAAGAGAGAAAGCCACCCTGCGAAGGGAAATGCAGGAGAAAATCCAAAAAATCTCTGAAAGCGCACGCATAAGCCAAAGCAAAGCTATTTGCCAGCGCATCCAAAATTCACAACGATGGAAAAGAGCAAACAACCTTTTACTCTACTTTCCCATGAAGGATGAGCCGAATATTAAACCCCTTTTGGTTCAAAGTATCTTGGAAGGCAAGCTGTTGTACCTGCCGCAGTTCGATCCTGCTACACAGGCATACTCGATTGCTCCGGTTCGAGATTTAAAGAAGGAGATGCGCTCTGGGAAATATGGAATTCAAGAGCCGACCACATCCGCCGTTGCCCAGAAAGAGATTGACATGATACTTGTGCCGGGCTTATGCTTCGACACGACGGGTGCCCGTCTAGGCCGGGGCAAGGGGTTTTATGATCGTCTTCTGACTCAAATATCCGGCTTCAAATGTGGTGTTTGCTGGAAGGATACTTGCCTCTTCAATCGCTTAATACCCGTGGAGTTCCATGATGCCCGTGTGGACACTTGTTGGTATGACCTCTGATATGAATAGAACTCTTTTCATAACGTCTGCGCTTTCAAGCTTCTATTGCGAGCCCTCAGCTTTCCGCTCAGTGTCGCCTTCTCTCCAGGGCTCTGATTTTTGCGGCGTAGATTTCACTTTATTAATCATTTCGTATCTCTAGTTTTCGTTACTTATGGATTATTTGTGGGTCATATTTCTATTTTCCCTCCTTGTTTTTGCCTCTCTTTTTGTCTGGTTCCGTTGGCAAGAGAAAAGCCTGCGCTTCGAAAAAGAGTGCATGCTGATGGATGCCAAAAAGCGCTCTGAAGAATATTTTGAAGAAGGACAAAAGCGTCTGGCAGAGCTCTCAAAAGTTAAAGAAGAACTGTACGATCAGAAAGAACAGGCGTTGGCCCACAGAGAGGCTCTAATTGGCCTCCAATTGCAAGGAATCGTAGAGCGAGAAGCCAATCTTAAACAACGCGCAACTCACTTGAGTGAAGAGGAGCAACAAGCTGCAAAAGCGCGGCTGGAAGCAAATCAGATGCAAGTTCAATGGCGAGAACGCATCGCCCAGATCTCGGGTCTTACCGCACAAGAAGCCCGCGATGCTCTAATGAACCAAATTGAAAAAGAGGCTGTGGTAGACGCTTGTAAACTTTCAAGAAACATTCTCGACTCCGCCCAGGCCTCGGCACAAGAGGAAGCCCAACGCATCATCTCCATTGCAATCCAGCGTTGTGCCATTGCGCACTCTTTTGAGAGTGACTCTGCTGTCATTCAGCTTCCAAATGATGATATCAAAGGAAGGATCATCGGGCGGGAAGGCCGAAATATAAAAACCTTTGAAAATCTCACAGGTATTACGGTTATGGTGGATGACTCTCCAAGCGTGATTACGCTCTCAGGTTTTGACCCCGTCCGCCGAGAAATTGCCAAGCGCGCTATGACCACGCTGGTTGCAAATGGACAATTCAACCCTTCTCTGATCGAGGATGTAGTTTCACAAGCGGAGGCTCAAGTGCACGAAAGTTCCAGAGCAGCTGCCGAAAGCGCATTGAAAAAAGCAGGGCTGCTCACAGTGCTTCCAGAGGCTGTACTGGACATGTTGGGGAAACTCAGTTTCCGCTACAGCTACTCTCAAAACGTCCTGGCCCACTCTGTAGAAGTATCCCTTTTGGCAGGCCTTTTGGCAGGAGAGATGGGAATGAACATTGCTCAGGCCCGACGAGCCGGTCTTCTTCACGATATTGGAAAAGCAATGAGTCACGAAAATGAGGGTTGCCACGCCCAAGTGGGAGCAGATTTTTTGCAAAATAATTCGGAGTCAGCCGCTGTTGTTGAAGCAGTAGCCAATCATCACTCTCCCCAGGCGCTTCTCCAAGATTCATGTTCTGCGCTTACCTGCCTTGTTTCTGCTGCTGACGCCATTTCTGCCGCTCGCCCCGGCGCCAGACTGGAGGCTATGCAGTCGTACATTAAGCGATTTGAGCAGTTGGAGAACCTGGGCAATTCAATTCCCGCTATCCAAAAATGCTTTGCCCTGCAGGCTGCGCGCGAACTTCGTGTTTTTGTTAAACCCTCCCTGGCTTCTGATGAACAATGTAAGCTCATAGCAAAGTTTATAGCCTCCAAGGTTCAGAACGAACTTCAGTTCCCAGGTAAAATCCGCGTTTCAGTTATTCGAGAACTTCGCTGTGATGAATTTGCGGAATAAAAACCCTGGGTCAAAGTCGCAACTAACTTTTCATTTTTTGAGTCGTTTGCTTCCTTCTCTTTCCTTTCTCTTTCTGTTCTATTTTATTTTTTTCTCCTCAACCACTTTGGGCCAGACAACTCAACCAGTTACAATTTCTATCCTCACTCCACACACTGAGGAGGTGCGAACTGAGTTCTCTATTCTTTTTCAAAACTGGTATCGCCAAAAGTACGGCAAGCCCGTTTTTTTAGATTGGCGCAATGTCGGAGGCTCGAGCGATACGCTCCGCTTCATTCGCTCTGAATATGCTTCCAAGCCAGAAGGAATAGGCCTGGATATTCTTTTTGGATGTGGTATTGACCCATACTACGATTTAAAAGCAGAAGGGATTTTGGCTTCTACTCTTTTGCGGAATGAAACACTTCTTTCAATCCCTGCATCTCATCAAGGCACTCTTTTGCGTGACCCTGACTCTTATTGGTATGGGGTTACGATTGCAACTTTTGGAATTTTACATAACTTGCGCGTTTTGAACTATAATGACTTGCCGCAAGCTCGACGATGGAGTGACCTGGCTGGCCCAGAGTTGCAAGGATGGGTATCTCTTAGCGATCCGCGGAACAGCGGGAGTATGTATTCGATGATGGAGGCAATACTGCAATTCTATGGCTGGAAAAAAGGGTGGTGGATATTGACCGGGATGGCGGCAAACTCTGAGTCAATCGGCCGCTATGCTACTGACCCTCCCAGACAGACCACCTACGGTAACAGCGCTTCTTCCATTTGCATTGATTTTTATGGTTTCACGCAAGTTTTAGGGGCAGGAAAAGAGAATATGCTCTTTGTCATTCCTGAAGATTTTTTTATCCTTTCTCCCGATTGTATTGCTCTTTTAAAGGGAGCCCCTGAGCCGACTGTAGCCAGACAATTCATTGAGCTAGTCCTTTCTGAGGAAGGGCAAAAAGTCTGGATGCTACCTTTGGGTGTGCCTGGCGGTCCCTCCAAAGCCTCTTTACTCAGAATGCCTGTGCGAAAAGATGTCTATGAGAAGTATCCAGATTACTCTCCTCTTACAGTCTCTCCCTACGAGTCACAGAAGGATGTGAAAGAAAACTCTGAGCCGGAGTTTCACTTCAATAACGAACTGGCTTACAAGCGGCGTGATGTTGTTTGTGCACTGATCGGTGCCCAGCTAATTGATACTCATCAAGAACTGTCAGCTGCCTGGATAGAGGCTATCCGGTCAGGAAAAAGCTCTGAAGCTCTTAAGCAGTTGGGCGCCCCCCTTGTCAGCGAAGAAAAGGTGGAAAAAATTCTACAAGAAGAGTGGCTTGTCCCCGCTCAAAGAAATCGTTTAAAAATTTCTTGGCAAAAACAAGCCCAAGATCGATATCGTTCTTTAAGATCAGCTTTTTAAACAGGGTGCCTACAGTTGTTTGAAGGCGGTATCCGCAGCCCTGATTGTTTTTTCTATCTCTTGCTCCGTATGGGCAGTGGATAAAAAGCCGGCTTCAAACTGAGAGGGAGCCAGGTAAACTCCAGCTTTCAGCATCGCATGGAAAAAACGAGCGAAACGCTCGCGGTCACTCTTCATCGCATCTGCCAGGTTGTAGACAGGAGCTTCCGTGAAATAAATGCAAAACATCGAACCCACTCTATTAAGCTGAATAGGAATTTGACGGGTTTTAGCGATCGCTTTTATTTCCGCCTCCAAGTATGAACCCAGTTTTTCCAAGTACTCATAAGCGCTGTTTTGCTCCAGGAGAGTCAAAGAGGCAATTCCAGCGGCCATAGCCAGGGGATTGCCGCTAAGCGTCCCAGCCTGGTAGACCGGTCCCAAAGGGGCAAGGCAATCCATAATTTCTGCACATCCACCGAATGCACCTACAGGCAAACCACCCCCAATGATTTTACCAAAACAGGAGAGATCAGGTTTGATATCAAAACGCTCTTGAGCACCACCGGCAGCCAGGCGGAACCCGGTCATCACTTCATCAAAAATCAGGAGAGCACCAAATTCTTCAGTGAGCTTTTTGAGTCCTTCCAAAAACCCGGGCTGCGGCAGAAAAACACCGCTGTTACCCGGTACAGGTTCTAAAATGATCCCAGCTATCTGGTCAGGGTAGGCGAGAAAAAGTTTTTTTACAGCTTCCAGGTCGTTAAAACCAGCCAACAAAGTATGCTGAACAAAAGCCGCTGGAACTCCCGCGCTATCGGGATGCCCAAAAGTCAAAGCACCGCTGCCAGCTTTGACCAGGAGAGAATCCGCGTGGCCATGATAACAGCCTTCAAACTTAATGATTTTTTCACGGTTGGTGAACCCTCTTGCCAGACGGATGGCGGACATTGTCGCTTCTGTTCCGGAGTTGCACATCCTGACCTTTTCTACACTGGGAACCAGTTTACGAACCAGCTCTGCCATCTCAACCTCCATTGGGTTAGGGATGCCAAAGCTTGTTCCCATTTGGGCTGCGTCGCAAAGAGCCTTTATGATTTGAGGGTGAGAGTGACCATGAATAGCTGGTCCCCAGGTTCCTACATAGTCAATATACTCGTTGTCATCGACGTCCCAAATCTTGGCTCCTGCGGCTTTTTTTGCAAAAAAAGGTTTTCCTCCCACAGCTCGGAAGGCACGGACTGGAGAGTTCACTCCGCCTGGAATGTACTGTAGAGCTTTTTCAAAGAGTTTTTCGGAGAGTTGATGTTTCATAAAGCTAAAATTTAATCAATAAGATGTCGCAGAGGCAGGCCAGGGGGGATTTGCATCTGTTTATATTTATTCTTGTTTACCAGTCCTAATACCCGTTTCACAACTGAAGGCTCAAATCCAGCCTGAATAACCTCGTCTTGAGTTTTCTTCTTCTCCAGGTAGAGTTTCAAAATTGCATCTAAGACTTCATAGGGAGGAAGCGAATCTTGATCGGTCTGGTTAGGACGCAGCTCTGCCGAAGGCGATCTGGTCAAAGTTCTGATGGGAATGACAGGCTTATCGAAATGTTCATTAATCCAATAGGAAAGTTTATAAGCTTCTGTTTTGTAGAGGTCTTTCAACACGGAAAGGCCACCGCAAGTATCGCCGTAGAGAGTGCAGTACCCAACGCTAACTTCGGACTTATTGCCTGTAGTGAGAACCATCCCACCAAACTTGTTGGAAAGAGACATCAAAATGATGCCACGCAGGCGTGCCTGCATATTTTCTTCTGTTAAACCCTCAGGAGAACTGCCGAAGATAGGAGCCAGCTCTTTTTTAAGAGTTTGAAAGCAGTTGCTAATTGGCACCATGTCATAGCGTATTCCCAGGTTTTGGGCTAACTCTTTGGCATCCTCCCGGCTTTCTGTTGAAGAGTAGGGGCTTGGCATGAACACCCCCCAGACGTTTTCTTTACCCAAAGCCTCTCTGGCCAAAGTTGCAACTAATGCTGAGTCCAGCCCCCCGCTTAGTCCCAGCAAAGCAGAGCTGAATCCATTGCTGGAAAGCGAACTGCGAATACCTTCAACAAGTGCTGTGTAAATTTTTTTCATTCCTTGCTTTATTCTCTAAATCATCTAATAGGGGGTCAGGGGAAAAAGCTCCGAGAGAGTCCCTTTTTCAGTTGTGATCAAAGTGCCCGGACCGATACCCTGTTTTTCAAACCAACCTTGATTAACTTCCAAAATAAAGCGAATTCTATCTGACTTGGAAGGAATCGACTCTTCACTCAAAGGCTCCATATCGTAAATTTCCTGGATTATACCCTCAGAGTCTATGTAGGCGCAGGAAAGAGGAATGTAAGTGTTCTTCATGTAAAAGGCGACGTCCGAAACATATGGGTAAATAAAGAGCATGCCTGAGTTTTCCGGCAGCTCTTTTCGGAACATCATGCCGGTCGCTATCTCTTTTAGACTGATTGCCAGCTCTGCCTTTAGCGTTGCTTTGCCAAGATAAAGTGTTAAAACGTGCAGATTTGTGAGAGGGCTATTTTGATGGTATTGAATTTCTTCGGTCTCTTTTGTCTCAGGTTGTGCGGCAGCAGGCGTCGTCACAGACTTTGCGGGTGCAGGAGGTTTTTGGGAATGCGCAGAGGATGTTTCTTTTTCATGGCATCCACTCATAAAAAGAAGAAGATGGAGTAACGCTATTAAGCTGGTAATATTTGAACGCATACCGCCCTTATTCTGGACAAAATAAAAATACTTTCAAGCCATTGAGTATATCTGGAATAAAAATTTACCATGCCGGCGATGGAACCAGCCAGTACAGATAAGGAGGTGAGGAAAAGTGAAATGGCATAAGGAGTGAGTTCTGCAGGAGAACGATTGCTCAAGCTTTGAAGAGAAAATAAGTCTACTAAATAAATAATGTTTTTGTTTTTTGTTGACTTGACTCTGGGGAACTCCTAGGATTTCAAAGGTCTTTCATTAGAAAGAACAATACTAAATTAGTAGTGTATATACTGAAGCTATTATGAGTCGCATTGCCAGCAGCATTCTTGAGGGGATAGGGTCCACTCCATTAGTACGTATCAATAAATTGAGCATAGGTAAAGCTGAGTTGCTTGCCAAGATCGAGTATTTTAACCCCGGTGGTTCAGTCAAAGACCGTATTGCCTGGTCAATGATTGAGGCAGCAGAAAAGGCAAATATCCTCAAGCCTGGCGGGCTCATCATTGAGCCCACCAGCGGCAATACGGGGATTGGCCTGGCCCTGGTTGCCGCAGTCAAAGGGTACCGTTTGATTCTGACGATGCCCGAAACGATGAGTCTTGAAAGGCGGAAATTATTAACTGCCTATGGAGCCCAGCTTGTATTAACTGAAGGGGCTGCAGGGATGAAAGGGGCTATTGCTAAGGCGGAAGAGCTCCTGGCAGCTAACCCCGGCGCCTTTATTCCGCAGCAGTTTGCCAACCCTGCCAACTCTGAATGCCACCGACTTTATACCGCTGAGGAGATTTGGGAAGCCACTGAGGGGAATATAGACGCTTTTGTTGCTGGTGTTGGCACTGGCGGTACGATTACCGGAGTAGGAGAATTTCTTAAAAAACGAAATCCTTCTGTGAAAATTTTTGCTGTTGAGCCTGATGCCAGCCCAGTTCTTTCTGGTGGAAAAGCTGGCCCCCATAAAATACAAGGTCTTGGAGCCGGCTTCATCCCTTCTGTGCTAAACAGGGAGGTTGTTGATAAAGTCATTACCGTTTCTGCTGAAGATGCCGGCAAAGCGGCCAGACTGGCAGCTAAAAAAGAGGGACTCTTAGTCGGTATCTCTTCTGGAGCCGCACTCCATGTTGCACTGGAGTTGATTGAGCAAAAGGAATTTGAAAATAAACGAATTGTAGTGTTGCTTCCCGATTCGGGTGAGCGCTACCTTTCTACCTGGCTTTTTGAAGAATAAGTAAATCAACAATATTATGAAAAACAGAAAATATCACATAGAAACATTGGCCGTCCATGCTGGCCAATCGCCGGACCCCGCCACCTTGTCGTGCGCTGTTCCGATTTATCGCACCACAGCTTATAATTTCAAAAACTCCGAGCATGCCGCTAACTTGTTCGGTTTGAAAGAGCTGGGGAATATCTACTCACGTCTCATGAACCCCACCAATGATGTTCTTGAGCAGCGGCTGACTGCTCTGGAGAGTGGGGCAGCCGCACTGACACTGGCCAGTGGGACTGCAGCCATTTATTTTGCTCTGACCAATATCTGCCAGTACGGTGATGAAATAGTTTCTGCCAACAATCTCTACGGAGGAACGTTTACTCAGTTTGACGCGATACTCCCACAAAATGGTATCAAAGTGCAGTTCACTCCTGTGAATGATTTTGCTGCCGTCGAAGCAGCAATCAATGAAAAGACGAAGGCTATTTTCATCGAAACCATAGGCAATCCCAGTTTGGAGATAGCTGATATTCAGGAGTATGCTAAAATTGCCAAAAAACACCACTTACCGCTTATTGTGGATTCTACCTTTACTCCACCCACTCTGTTGCGCCCAATTGAGCATGGGGCCAATATAGTGATCCACTCTCTTTCCAAGTGGATATGTGGGCATGGAACCGGGATTGGCGGAATTGTAGTAGATGCAGGCAATTTTGATTGGTGCGATCCAAAGTTCGCTCTTTATAACGAGCCTGACCGTGGCTATCACGGCTTGCGTTTTGCTCACGATTTAGGTCCATTAAACAAACTGGCCTACATATTACGCTTGCGTACGGTGGGACTTCGTAATCAGGGAGCGACTTTGTCTCCCGATTCAGCCTGGATTTTTTTGCAAGGCTTGGAGACATTGGCCTTGCGGATGACAAAACACAGTGAGAACGCACTGAAAGCTGCACAATTTTTAGGTAGCCATCCCAAGGTCGCCTGGGTAAAATATCCGGGTTTGGCTAATGGCTCCCTCAAGGAAAAATACCTTCCACAAGGTGCTGGTGGAATGGTGGTTTTTGGAGTCAAAGGTGGCAGCAAGGCGGCGATCAAACTGGTTGACAATATTCAGCTTTTCAGCCTGTTAGCAAATGTGGGTGATGCAAAGAGCCTCATAATTCATCCTGCAAGTACGACTCACTCTCAGCTTTCAGATGAAGACCAGCGCAAAGCCCAATTGCCGCCAGAGCTGATTCGCCTCTCTATTGGAATCGAACATATAGATGATATAATCGGAGCCCTCTCTGAAGCACTTGACCTGCTATAGACTTGCTTCTGGAGAGTTGTTCATTACTACAAAGGACATTTATCTAACATATCCAACAGTGTTTTTAGAAAACGTCTCCAGGTTTCCATGAGATATCATGAAGAAAATAATATACCAAGACTTAGAACAGGAAACAAAATCTGAAAATTTGAAAGAATTTTTAGAAGAGAAAAAACTTTCAGACAAGAGAGTTATAGTCGAAGTTAATGGAGGTATATTAGAAAAAAATCTAGATTTTAATAATATAAAAATAAATGATGGAGACGTTATAAATGTATTTTTAATTGTTTCTGGAGGCTAGCCCTTATGTCAATTAACTCTCATTTGTCTGAAGCAGAGCGAGCTCTTTTGGAATCAGCCACTATTGGAATAGCTGGAGCAGGAGGGCTGGGCTCAAACTGTGCTGCGCACCTGGTGCGGTCTGGGATAAAAAATTTAGTGATTGCTGATTATGACCATGTTGCCCCCAGCAACTTAAACCGGCAGTTTTTTTTCCCAGACCAGCTTGGCAAGCTAAAGGTGGAAGCGCTAAAGGAAAACCTTCTCAGAATAGAAAACTGCCTGAACTTAGTTTTGTGTAGCGAAAAGCTCACTAAAGTAAATTTGCCAGCCGTTTTTCACAATTGTACAATTGTTGCTGAAGCCTTCGATGATGCTGCGGCTAAAGAAATGTTTCTCGAAGCGCTACTGCCAACCTCTAAAAAGCTGGTTTCTGTGAGCGGAGTTGCAGGCTGGGGGCGCTCCAATGCGATGAAAGTCAGACCCGTCGGAAAAAACCTGACTCTCATCGGTGATTACTGTTCATCTGAAAAGAAAGAGGCTGGGATATATTCTCAGTCTCCTCGGGTGGGGATTGCCGCTGCAATGCAGGCAAATTGCATCATAGCGTTGTTGCTGGGCAAAGAGCTCTAGAACAGGGAGGAAAGAAAATCGATAAAAATAAAAATGGTGGCTAGACCCAGAATCGAACTGGGGACACAAGGATTTTCAGTCCTCTGCTCTACCAACTGAGCTATCCAGCCACCCACTTGCCTATCGGCGAAGCAGGGATAGTCTGCATTTTTAAAGAAATTGAAGCAAGCCTTTTTTCCGTTTTTTTGAAATTAACCCTGCCCTGGCTTTCTTTAAAAGCAGGGCAAAGTTTCTCTACCTTGTGCAGCCAGAAAAGCAAACAGTTGTCACTTGCCAAGATTTTTGAGATACTGCTTTGGCGGTCGAGTCTCACGTCTATTCGGCTGCTTGATCATTGAATACGCTACAACATAAAGAAAACAGGAGTCCACAGTGACTGAACTCATCGGAATAACAATGCTCGTTGTTTTGTTTGGGTTGAGTTTTTCATGCTCACTTACAGAGACTGCTCTTTTTGCCCTCAATGGCCCGCTTATGGGCAGGCTTAGAGAGTTTCGTTCAAATCGAGTTTCTGTAATTTTGCGTTTCCTTAATTTTTCGCAGGAAACCTTAACAGTTCTCACATTCCTAAATACGCTTGCAAACTTTGGAATTGCGTTTCTTGCTCTTCTGATGATCCTTCGATATGAGCTGGCACCATTTTTTTGGATTCTTTTGCTTCTTTTGGCATTGGTAGTAGGTTGCGAAATTCTCCCCAAGACGCTTGCAATAAGGCACCCAGATGTCTGGTCATTGAGGATGGCTCCTGTTTTGTGGCCTCTCATGCCACTGGTAAAGCTGTTTCGTTTTTTTTCTAAAGGTGCCCGCTTCCACTCAACATCCACCACTGATCTGTCACGGGAACCTCTCTCTAACACAAAGCTTTCCCTGGAAGAATATAAAGAGCTTTTGGAGTTGGCTTGTCAGCAGGGTGGCATGAGCCCCAGTGAGAAAGATTTCATTATTCAAATCATCTCGCTCGATTCCCATACAGCCAAAGACGTGATGAAGCTTCGCTCTCAGGTGGCCTACATAACGGCAGATGCGACGCTGGCAGAAATGATTGCGGCTTCGAAGAAGCACAAACATCGCCGCTTGCCAATGTATAATGAGGAAAATGATGATGTAACTGGCATTTTAAACACTAAAGAGCTTTTGATGAGCCCGAGCTTTGAAAATATGCCAGATGATGCTCTGGATATTCCTCCCTGTGTGCCAGACAGTATGAATCTTCTCCAGCTCCTAAAAAGCTTTCAACGTTACGAGCCAGGCTTAATCGTTGTTTTAGATGAATTTGGTGAGTCAGCCGGCATTATTACGATGGAAGATATTTTAGAAGAAGTGGTGGGCGACATTCGTAGTGAGAGCGAGGAGCAGTGCTTCATGATGCAGCGAGAAGGCAAGCAGAGTTGGAGGGTGAACGGCGCCCTCTTACTGGAAGAGCTGAGCATTGAGTGCCCTGAGATCAAGGCTCCCAGTTTTATTCAAACAGTGGCAGGGCTAATTCTTAGCCAGCTGGAAATTATGCCATATGTGAACCAAAGTGTTTCTTATTGTGGCTACACTTTTACAGTTCTTTCTGTTGAGTTTGCCAGGATACGGGAAGTACGGATCACAAAGCAGGTGCCCTCTGTTCGCCCCAGGAGCTATCAACCCTCTCAAACAAAATGAGTAGCCTGACTCCCACTTTAACCAGCTTTTTCCTTTTTCTTTCGGTGATGGCTGCTTTTCTCTTCTCCGGAATGGAGGCAGGAATGCTTGCCCTGAACCCCTTGAAGCTCCATCGCAGTGCGCGAGTGGGAAGAAAGTCCGCTCAGGCTCTTTTGCGTTATCTTGAAAACCCTGAAATGTTTCTCTGGGTCAATCTAATCGGGGGAACGGTAGCAAACTTTTTTTCTGTTTATCTTGTAACGGTCAGTTTTTATCGATATCCCAAGCCTTATTTTTTATTTTTGATTTTGGTTTGTCTCGTTGCACTCTATTTTATCAACGACTTGATTCCCAAAACCGTTTTTCGAAAAAAACCTCACTTTTTTTGTTCGCTGGGTCTACCTGCTTTTCGCATAGCTTATATTTTGCTTTATCCGTTGGTGAAGGGCTTGATCTTGGCGGCCTCTCTCATATTTTGGAAGCGAAGAAACACATCCTATGAAAAGCAGGTTTTGTCCAATCGTGCCGAGCTCAGACGTTTAATGAGAAATTCTGATCCGGATATTACACAAGAGGAGCGTTTTATGATTGAGCATGTCATGGATTTCTTTGATATGACTCTTAAGGATATGCTAATCCCTATGCCACAGGTCAAAGGGGTCTCTTCTCATTTTACTTTAGCAGAAGCTATCCAGGTTTCACGGCAAGTTGGTTTCACTCGCTTGCCGGTCTATCAAGTTTATGTTGGAGGTGAACACCGAACGCTTGGAATTCTTTCAATGAAAACAGCTCTTTATCTGGAAGACTTTGATGACACCAAAAGGGTCACTGACTTTATTAGCCCTCCACTCCTGTTTCGTCCAGACATGCATTTGCACGATGCACTCACAAAAATGCAGAAAATCGGCCAAAGAATGGCTATTGTAATGGATAGCGAAGGCAAAGAGTTGGGTATAGTAACGCTGCAAGATATCTTGGGAGCTATTTTTGGCAAATTGAACCTCTAGTATGATTTTTTCCACAGTAACTGTTGAACTTCCTGCATCATCCCTTTGGGCATCGGGATTGAACGCAGACTGGTACATCATGATGTTACTTAGATTGCTGGCAGTTTTTTTGCTGGTAGCCTTGAATGCTTTCTTTGTTGCGGCCGAGTTTGCCATTGTAAAGGTTCGGAGCACGCAACTGAACCTGCGGGCCAGTGCCGGAGACAAGCGGGCTAAAACGGCACAATATATTGTTCGGCATATTAACCCGTTTCTAAATACAACCCAGGTGGGAATCACTCTGGCCAGCCTTGGGCTAGGCTGGATCGGAGAGCCGATTTTTGCTGCGATTCTTGAGCCATTTATGGGGTTTTTGGGAATAGTCAGCCCTGCTCTTAAACACAGTATCGCTTTCGCCGTAGGGTTTTCAATCATCACTTTTTTGCATATAGTCCTAGGCGAATGCACACCAAAGACTCTGGCTATTTTTAAACCCCTGGAGAGCACTTTGTTTATTGCCCGCCCGCTGCGCTTTTTTTACATTATTCTTTATCCGGTAATATGGTTCTTGAATGAGACATCCATCTGGATGATTAAAAAATTGGGCCTTCAAGCTATCGATGAAACCGATCACCCTCACACTGAAGAGGAACTTAAAATCCTTCTCTCAGGCGATAACCGCCAGTTGCTTGCTGGCCGAAATATAGTCCTCAATGCTTTAGACCTAAAGAATCGTATCGCCAGAGAGGTGATGACTCCACGCCGCGAAATCACATGGTTAAGCGACCAGTATACGATTAATGAGTGTATTGACATTGCTGAGGCAACAAAATATTCACGTTTTCCCCTTTGCCAAAAAGGAGACCTGGATCGCATTTTGGGAGTGGTCCATATTAAGGATCTCTATGCTATGCGGCATAAAATTCACTCTGCTTCGCAGTTGGGGGCAGCTCTCAAAAAAAGTTTATTTGTCCCTGGAACTGCCAGGCTGGAAAAACTTCTCTTTCGTTTAATGGACTCCAAAAACCATTTTGCCACGGTAGTGGATGAGTATGGTGGTACTATCGGAGTTGTTACTCAGGAAAATATTTTGGAAGAACTGGTTGGGCAAATTCAGGATGAGTTTGATCAGGAACAGCATTTAATTCAAAACCGCGGAGAGGATGTTTGGGTTTTAGCAGGTCACCTGCCTATCCACCAGCTTGAAGCGATGATTGGCCAGTCTTGTAACATGGAGAACGTTACAACAGTTGGGGGATTAGTTACGCAACTGCTTTCCAGCTTTCCCACACCAGGTGAATTTGTTAAGTTAGGGGACTGGACGCTAACAGTTGAAAAAACAAAAGATAGACGAGCTGAAACGCTAGTTCTTGAGCGGGTAAACAAAGACAATAAAAAAACTTAATCTATGATTACGCGGAAGCGATTAAGCCAAGTTTCTCGTATAGTTATAAAACTGGGAACCGGCGTTATTACCAATCAATCCAAACAACCTGATCTTCCACTTATGACACATCTGGCCCGGCAAGTGAGCGACCTGAGGGCGTTGGGCAAAGAAGTCATCATTGTTACTTCGGGGGCTGTGGGAGCTGGTCGTGGAGTGCTGGGATTTGAAAAGAGGCCAAAAGCTTTGGCCCAACTGCAAGCTTGTGCGGCAGTGGGCCAGTCACGCTTGATGGCCATTTATGAAAAGCTGTTTTCTATCTATGACCTCAATATTGCCCAGGTCCTTTTGACTCATGATGACCTTGAGGACCATAGCCGCTATCTCAACGCACGCAATACGCTTACTTCACTCCTGGAGCATCATATTATCCCGATCATTAATGAAAACGATACCGTTTCGGTGGAAGAGTTGAGGTTTGGCGATAATGATCGCCTCAGCGCTTTGGTTAGCGCTTTATTGTCTGCAGACCTCTTGATTTTACTCACCACAGTTGACGGGCTTTTACAGAATTTTGGAACCTCAGAACAAAAAGTTATCAGTACCGTACCTGAAATAGATGACTCCCTGCATCTCTTGGCTTCAGGCACCTCTAATGATGTCGCTGTAGGAGGTATGAAAACAAAAATCTTGGCTGCTGAAGTCGCGACCCGCTCAGGCATCCCAATGATTATCGCTAATGGCAGGGAAAAAGATATTCTCCTTAGCCTGATGGAAGGCAAGGAGATCGGAACACTGTTCGTACCGGACGAAGGGCGACTGCCTGGGCGCAAACGCTGGATTGCTTTCTTTAATCACCCCAAAGGTTCGCTTGTTGTTGACAAAGGCGCTGAAGAAGCACTTATACGAAAAGGAAAAAGTTTGCTCTTCCCAGGGATTCAGTCTGTTCATGGCTGTTTTGAAGAAGGAGATGTGGTCAGTATTAGCGATACGAACAATCGGGAGTTTGCACGAGGAATTGTTGAAGTATCGTCGCAAGAGCTGATAAGCAATGAGATACCGGAAGATGAAGTAATCCATAGAAACAATATGGTTATTCTCTAGAAAATGGATGCTGAAATACCGAGCCAAATAGAAAAGCTCTTAAAACTAATGGAAAAGTTGCGAGCTCCTGGCGGTTGTCCCTGGGATCAACAACAAACTCATTTTTCCATAGCTAAAGACTTGCTGGAAGAATCGTCTGAATTGATAGAAGCAATAGAAACTGAAAACGATGAGGCGATGATTGAAGAACTCGGTGATGTGCTTCTGCAAATCGTTTTCCACTCTCACCTGGCAAAAGAGCGGGGAGCTTTTGAGTTTAATGACGTTGTTTGCTCCATATCTGAAAAACTTATTCGAAGGCATCCCCATGTTTTTAATCACTCGAACATAGAAGGAATAGATGTGCTCTATGAGCAGTGGGAGCGAATCAAAAAGGAGGAAAAATCCGGAACAAAAATGGAAAGGCATTCGGCACTGGATGGAACTCCTCTGAAGCTTCCTGCTTTAATGAAAGCTCAAAAGATTTTTAAAAAAGCTTTATGAACATGAGGAAGAAATAAACAAGATATTCGAAAAACTTGTAGAAGAGCTAAAAAGGCTTCTACCAGACTTTGGCAAGGATTTGGCTATAGACAGTAAGGCAATAAAATCACTGGCGAAAAGAGAGAATAAAAATAGGAAAGCTGATGGACGAAGGGACAAAGATGCCGACTGGGGCAAAAAAGAGTATCGAGGAATCAG
>FZPS01000063.1_pt932 | contig 16098 bp, 14 predicted proteins | sample 1817821 | NCBI WGS metagenome assembly FZPS01 (sample SAMEA104158645, study PRJEB21678) | metagenome | place: Germany | collected 2015-04-21
GTCTAAGGGAAGATACAAAAGAAGATGACTTCATATTTTTCTCTTCTTTGCATAATTCTTCAGGAATTTCTTCTAAAAATCGTGAAATCTGATTGTATTGAGTGTTCCCTCGAACCATACGTGAACGTGCATGGGTAAGATATAACTTTTGTTTTGCTCTTGTAATTCCTACATAACATAATCTTCGTTCTTCTTCTAAATCCTTTTCATCTCCAGATACCATACTCATATAACTAGGAAAAAGTCCTTCTTCCAATCCTGTAATAAATACACAAGGAAATTCCAATCCTTTTGCACTATGTAGGGTCATCAAAGAAACTGCATTGCTTTCTTCATTATAATTATCAATATCTGCAACAAGGGAAATTTCTTCTAACAATCCATATAACGTTGGATCTTCTGTTGTTTTTTCATAATCTGCTACTTTAGATATAAATTCTTTGATGTTTTCGATTCTTCCTTGGGCTTCTTCTGTTTGCTCCCCTTCTAATTCATGCAAATATCCTGTATCTTTCAAAACTTTTTCCGTTAGTTCTACTAAGGTCATATGAGGTAGTTGGACTTGAAATCCAATCATCATATTTGCAAAAATCTTTAACTTACTTGCTGCCCTTTGTAAAGAAGGAATTTCATCAGCCTCTGTTAATATATCAAAAAAATCACAATCCTGAGTGGTTGCTTCGTCAACGATTTTTTCTACCGTTATATTTCCAATCCCTCTTTTAGGTACATTAATAATCCGCTGAATGGCAATGTCATCGGAAGGATTCGCAATTCCTCGTAAATAGGCAAGGATATCTTTTATTTCTTTTCGTTCGTAAAAACGAACCCCACCATAAAGTCGGTAAGGAATATTATTTTTCATTAGCTTTTCTTCCAATACCCTGGATTGAGCATTGGTTCGATACAATAAAGCAATGTCCTTATACTCTCTTCCCTCTTCAACTTCTTGTTGAATTTGATTGGCGATGTATTCCCCTTCTTCATATTCATTTTCTGCTTCAAACCGTAGGATATGAGTTCCCTCTGGATTATCTGTCCACAATGTTTTTGATTTTCTTCCTCGGTTATTTCGAATGACTCCATTGGCTGCATCTAAAATGACTTTCGTACATCGATAATTTTGTTCTAGTTTAATAACCATTGCTTTGGGAAAATCTTTTTCAAAATCTAAGATATTGTGAATATTAGCCCCTCGAAATTTATAAATGGATTGGTCATCATCACCTACTACACATAGATTTTGATGTTGAGAAGCAAGCAAGCGAATCAATTGGTATTGGGATGTATTGGTATCTTGATATTCATCTACCATAATATAACGGAATCGTCTTTGATAAAATTGAAGAATATCTGGATGAAGGGTAAAAAGTTCTACGGTTTTAAAAATCAAATCATCAAAATCCAAGGCATTATTACTTTGTAATTTCTTTTGATACAACGCATATACCTGTCCTATTTTTTGTTTGCGAAAATCATTCCCTACCTGCTTTTCATATTCTGACGGAGAAATAAGCTCATCTTTCGCTGAACCAATTTCTTTTTGTATGCTAGAGAGGGGTAATGCTTTTTCATTAATATTTAATTGTTTCAAACATTCTTTCAGTAATCTTTTCTGGTCATCCATATCATAAATAACAAAATTTCGGTTATATCCTATTTTATCAATATCTCTTCGCAAAATTCGTACACAAGTGGAATGAAAAGTACTCACCCACATATCTCTGCACTGATCTCCAATCTGTTGTTGGGTTCTTTCTTTCATTTCCTGAGCTGCTTTATTGGTAAAGGTAATGGCTAAAATCTGACTCGGATATACTCCTTTTTCTTCAATTAAGTAAGCAATACGATGGGTTAATACCCTGGTTTTTCCTGAACCAGCTCCAGCTAAGATAAGTACTGGACCTTCTGTTTGTAAAACTGCTTTTTTTTGCATTTCGTTTAAGTCTTTTAATAACATACGATTTATTCTCCTTTATGGGAAGATACTTTCCCTGTTGTATCTTCTTTCAGCCTATCTAAAATCATCTTATATCCATCTGCTCCATATTGAAGAGCTCGATTGACGCGGCTGATGGTAGCAGTGGAGGCACCTGTCTTTTCACTAATTTCTGTATATGTTTTTTTCTCCTGTAACATTTTTGCTACTGCTAATCTCTGGGCTAAAGATTGGGCTTCATTAATAGTACAAATATCTTCAAAAAAGGCATAACATTCCTCGATTGTGGTAAGTAACAAAATAGCTTCAAATAGCTCATCCATTAGTGGGCTTTTTATTTTGCTTGCCATCTTTCTCCTCCTTTATATGATTCTCTTATTTTTATAGTAACATTTTAAAGTAGTAAAGTAAAGTTTAACGAATTGTATTTTAATTATCTTTTCATTCCTCTACAAGGGGAAAGAGAACCATTGAAAGGATTCATTTTTTTCTTTTGAGATATTGCTTTAATCTTTCTACTGACGTATTGGCAATTAACTCTTCTGGCATTTCCAATTCCTGCAACAAATCATAAGCCCGTTGTAAGTTTCCTACGTCTGTATAAAAATGCGCATCACTTCCTACTGTAATAGGTGCCCGGTATTTTTTACAATAAGATATATAGGTGCTAATATTTTCTCTAGCTCCTTGACGAAAATGGTCGGGTCGCAAAGAACTGCTATTGACTTCCAATAAAACACCATATTTCTTTGCTGCTTTTACAATGGTCTCATAATCCAATGGAAATCTAGAATCATCAGGATGCCCAATAATATGAACATACGGATTTTTCATGGTTTCAATCATAGCATGAGTATTTTCTTCTTTTGTTCCCGCTTTATAACAGGGTGGGTGAAAACTAGCAATTACAAGATCTAAGGCTTCTAATAAGGTTGTTTCCATATCAATTTCACCTTGAACATTTAAAATATTTGCTTCTACCCCTTTTAATATTTCTACTCCATTAATTTTTGATGGAATGGCACTTACATTCCCAAAATAAAAAGGATGGGTTGAACCAGGCATAGCTGGTGCATGATCCGTAATGGCTAAAAGCTCTAAACCAATGGAAGCGGCTTGTTCCACTAGCTCTTTTACTGTACTATAAGCATGCCCACTGGCTAAGGTATGGCTGTGTGTATCTAAAACAAACTTCATATATGACTTCCTTTCTATTTACTTCCACTGTCTTCTTTATTGCTTTTCTATTGTAGCATATAAAAAAATATCTGAAAAGCATCCTCTTCTCAGATATTTTTAACATCCATATTAATGTTTAAAATGTCGCATACCAGTAAAAATCATTGCAATATTATATTCATTACAAGCTTGGATGGACTCTTCATCACGAATGGAGCCACCTGGTTGAATAATGGCTGTAATGCCTGCTTTTGCTGCTGCCTCAACACAATCTTTAAATGGGAAAAAGGCATCGGAAGCAAGGACACAACCTTTAATATGATCTTTTCCAAAGAACTCGGTTCCATGTTCGATAGCCTGCTGAACAGCCCAGATTCGATTGGTTTGTCCGCCTCCTGTGCCAACCACTTGTTGATTTTTACTTATGGCAATTCCATTTGACTTCACATGTTTTACAACTTTCCAAGCAAAGATTAACTCTTTCATCTCTTCTTCCGTTGGTTTTCGATGAGTCACTACTTTGCATTCCTCTTGGAATAACACAAGATCTTTATCTTGGATGATTAATCCTCCTCCTACTTTTTTCATATCATGCATATGAGGATAGGAAAAGCGAATGGATTCTAACTGTAAAATACGCACATTCTTTTTTTGTTGTAAAATTTCAAGAGCTTCTTGGGTATAGGAGGGAGCAATAACAATCTCTAAAAAGATTTTGTTCATTTCTTCTGCTGTTTCTTTATCGATCTCTTGGTTGGCTACTACAATCCCACCAAAAATAGAAGTTGGATCTGATTCATAGGCTTTTTGGTATGCTTCAAAAACGGTTTTACCACTACCCACCCCACAAGGGTTGGCGTGTTTAACGGCTACCACCGTTGGTTCTTCAAATTCTTTCAATAACTCCAAAGCTCCATTGGCATCATTAATATTATTATAAGATAATTCTTTCCCATGAAGTTGTTTTGCCTCTGCCAATGTTCCTTTTGTTTTTAATGCTTCTTTATAAAAGGCTGCTTTTTGATGTGGATTTTCTCCGTATCGCATATCTTGCACTTTTTCAAAGGACAATGTCAGCTTTTCTGGAAAGGATTGATTTCCTTGCTGTTCTCTAAAATAATTAGCAATTAAACTATCATAATAAGCTGTATGTTCAAAAACTTTTGTTGCTAAATAAAATTTTGTTGTTTTGGACACATGTCCTTGTTTCTTTAGTTGTTGAAGAACTTCTGTATAATCGGCAGGGTCAACGATAACTGCTACATCTTGGTGATTTTTTGCTGCAGCTCGTAACATAGTTGGACCACCAATGTCAATATTTTCAATGGCTTCGTCTAAAGTAGCGTTAGGTTTTGTAATGGTTGCTTGGAAAGGATAAAGATTCACCACTACAAGATCAATGGACTCATATCCTAATTCTTCCATTTGTTTTTGATGTTCTATGTCTTGTCTCCGATTTAAAATTCCTGCATGAATGGCTGGATGTAGGGTTTTTACACGTCCATCTAAACACTCTTTGAATCCTGTTATATGAGAAATTTCAATTACTGGAATTCCTGCCTCATGTAATGTCCTGGCTGTTCCGCCGGTCGAAATGATTTCTACTCCTAGTTCCCATAATTCCTTTGCAAAATCTACTACACCTATTTTATCCGATACACTAATTAAAGCTCTCATTCTTTTTCCTCCTTCTTTATCCTTCGATAGCGATTATAATATATATCATTAAAACAATTACATCGTTCCAAAGTAATAGCATTCCCATCCATGTATCATTTTACATTGTATAGATATCCACGTTGCAAATCTAAGTTTCTAATATAAAAAATCTGGGCTCTTCTTTGAAATTAAGAATGAGCCCAGACGGTCGACTTCCTTATTCCTTCATACTCCCTACAGGTTCATCCTGTTATCCGTCAGTTGTATGAAAGCTTATGGTACTATAAGTTAAATAACGTTGGTGCAATTAATTTGAAAGCAAAAACAACAGCTAAAATATACATCATCCAATGTACTTCTTTTCTTTTTCCCGTAAATACTTTAACTAAAACATAAGAAATGGAACCGAATACTAAGCCTTCTGAAATACTATAAGCTAAAGGCATCATAACCATGGTTAAAAAAGCAGGTAAAAGTTCTGTTAAATCACTAAAATCAACCTTTGTAATACCATCTAACATAAAGATACCTACTACAATCAAAGCAGGAGCCGTAGCAAAAGCAGGAATGGCTAAGAAAATCGGTGAAAAAATCAAAGCAATACCAAAACAAATAGCCGTAACGATAGAAGTTAAACCAGTACGTCCACCATCTGCCACACCCGCACTACTTTCTACAAAAGTAGTAACAGTAGAAGTTCCTAATGCAGCTCCTACAGTAGTACCAACAGCATCTGCAAAAAGAGCTTGTTTAATTCGTGGTAACTTTCCTTCTTTGTCTAAATAATCCGCTTTGCTTGCAACACCCATTAACGTACCTAAGGTATCAAATAAATCCACAAATAAAAAGGTAAATGTAACGATGATAAAACTTAAGATCGTATCAATATTGGCAAAAACCTCTGAAAAAGGTGCAAATTTAAAGGCAACTTCGTTTAAAGAAGGAGGAAGTGAAACAACAGCACTTGGTAATAAAGGATATAATCCCATTTCTGGATTGGGTACATACCATCCGATGAGTTGTGCTATAATTCCTAGGCCATAGGTTCCTAAAATTCCAATCAAAAGAGCTCCTCTTACATTTTTCTTTAATAATACAACCGTAAGAACAACACCAACTAAGGCAAGTACTGCTGGTGCCGCTGTCATATCTCCTAAACTGACCAATGTAGCATCATTATTTACAATAATGCCTGCTCCTTGCATTCCAATAAAAGTAATAAAAAGTCCGATTCCAGCACTTACTGAATATTTAATACATTGAGGAATAGCATTAAAAATCGCTTCCCGAACATTTAAAAAGGTTAAGATAATAAAGATAATCCCTTCTGCTAATACACAGGTAAGGGCAAATTCCCAACTATACCCCATCTTAAGTACAACGGTATAAGCAAAGAATGCATTTAATCCCATTCCTGGTGCTAAAGCAAAAGGATACTTGGCATATAAAGCCATGATCACTGTTGCAATAATAGCTGAAAGGGCTGTTGCCGTAAATACACCACCTGGGTCCATTCCTGCATCCCCTAATGTACTAGGATTTACAGCCAAGATATAAGCCATTGTCATAAAGGTTGTAATCCCTGCTATAATTTCTGTTCTTACATTGGTCTTATTTTCTTTTAAGTCAAAAAAACGTTCTAATTTACTACTCAATGTTGTTTCTGTCTGTGCCACAGCACGTTCCCCCTTTATTGATATAATTCATTAATAAGTTCTTAAGACATTCTTATTGTAGCAAAGGTGATTTTCTCTGTCAATACATTTTTCGAACTTTTTCATGTTTTTTCTTTTTAATGTTCGACTATGCAATTGTGTTTATATTCTTAGTTGATTCATATAAAATACTTGACAGTCACTCTTGACTTTGCTATACTATGCTAAATTATAAAACAATTTCATACTTTGAACTGATCATCCTGAGAGGTGGAGGGATCTGGCCCTATGAAACCCAGCAACCTACAAAGTAAGGTGCTAATTCCAGCTGTGTATACAGAAAGATGATTATTATTTAACTACCTCTTTCTTTTACAGTAAGAGGTAGTTTTATTATATAGGAAAGGAGAATAGCATGATTCGAATTGAAAACATATCGAAAGAATTTACAACCCAAAAAGAAGCTTTTTCTGCTGTAAAAAATGTCTCTATTCACATTAAAAAAGGTGATATTTTTGGAATCATTGGATTAAGTGGTGCTGGAAAATCTACTCTTGTAAGATGCATAAACCGCCTTGAAGAACCTTCAAATGGACATATTTACATCGATGGACAAGACATTACTGCTTGTACTGATACACAACTTCGTGAAATGAGAAAAAAAATTGGTATGATCTTTCAACATTTTCATTTATTAAATAGAAGGACTGTTGAAGAAAATATTGCTTTTCCTTTGGAAATCTCCAATATTCGTCATAAAGATGAACGTATAACAGAACTTCTTCATTTGGTTGAATTGGAAGATAAAAGAAATAGTTATCCTTCTCAATTAAGTGGAGGACAAAAACAAAGGGTTGGAATCGCACGTGCTCTTGCTAACAAGCCATCTGTTTTACTGTGTGATGAAGCTACTTCAGCACTGGATCCTAAAACAACAAAATCCATCTTAGAACTTCTTAAAAAAATCAATCGGGAACTTGGTGTTACTATGATTGTTATTACTCATGAGATGGAGGTTATAAAGCAAATTTGTAATAAAGTAGCCGTTATGGAAGGTGGTTCTGTCGTCGAACAAGGAAGCGTAATAGAGGTCTTTACAAATCCAAGCCATCCTGTTACAAAACAATTCGTGCAAAGTGTATCCCATGACCTACCCAAATCTTTTATTACTCAAAATACTAATCAAAAATTAGTTCGGATTAGCTATCAAAGCGAAAGAGTTGATAAGCCCCTGCTTTCTAAAGCAATTCGTAAATTTGATGTAGATGCAAATATATTGCTTGGTGGCATCGATCATCTGAATAATCATATTATAGGAAATCTTATTGTGGAGTTTTCAGGAGAAAAAGAAAATATTCAAGGAGCTATTCATTATTTAGAGGAGAATAATGTGATTTGTGAAAGGATTGAATACAATGAATGATGCCATAAAACTTATGATGGATCTATTACCAATTGCAATGGTTGAAACTCTTTATATGGTATTTGTTTCTACCCTGGTGGCTCTCATTGTAGGTACTCCTATTGGAGTTATACTTGTTATTTCTGAAAAAGGTGGAATCCAAGAACATATTTCATTGAACCAAATATGTTCTACCATCGTCAATATAGGCCGTTCTTTTCCTTTTTCTATTTTAATGGTGGCAATCATTCCTTTCACTCGTTTTATCGTGGGGACTAGTTTAGGAACAACGGCCGCTATTGTTCCATTATCCATTGCGGCCATCCCCTTTGTAGCCCGTGTCATTGAAAATGCTCTAAAAGAGGTGGATAAAGGGATTATTGAAGCCGCACAAGCCATGGGAGCAACCACTTTGCAGATTATTATAAAAGTTCTTATTCCAGAAGCTATGCCTGGTATCGTACTTGGAATTACCTTAACGGTTATTAATCTGATTGGCTATAGTGCAATGGCAGGCCTAGTAGGTGGTGGGGGACTTGGAAAAATTGCTGACCAATATGGATATAAAAGGTACAATACCCCAATTATGATTTCAACGATCATTTTACTGGTTGTATTGGTGCAAATGATTCAATGGCTTGGAAATACCATTGCAAAAGCTATTAACAAAAAATAAATTTATTTTATATCAAAGGAGATGTTAAAAATGAAAAAAATAGTCAAATCAACAATCATATTCCTCATTTTTGCCCTTACACTTATAGGCGTAGCTGGATGCGGTAAAGCTACAGGAGCCAAGGATAAAATTAAAGTAGCCGCTACCTCTGTTCCTCATGCAGAAATACTAGAGTATATTAAACCTGAGTTAGAAAAGAAAGGAATTACATTAGAAATTACGGTCACGGATGATTATAACGTACACAATCGTGCTTTAGCTGAAAAAGAAGTAGATGCTAACTTTTTTCAGCATCTACCTTATTTAGAAGAGCAAATTAATGAATTTAATTATGAAATCCAAGAGTTTGGTAAAATACACATTGAACCTCTTGGTATCTACTCTAAAAAAGTGACTTCTCTTGCTGAACTACCTGATGGAGCAACCATATCCATTCCCAATGATCCTACCAACGAAGCTCGTGCTCTTGCCTTGCTTCATCGTAATGGACTAATTGAAATGAATGATTTAAATCATTTAAGTGCAACGATTATTGATATTAAATCGAATCCAAAAAACTTTAAATTTCAAGAAATTGATGCTTCCATGCTATCTAGAACTTTAGATGATGTTGATGCAGCTGTTATTAATACTAACTTTGCTCTTGCTGCTAGTCTAAATCCATCCAATGATGCTCTTGCAATTGAAGATGCCGACTCTCCTTATGTGAATGTCCTTACCATCAGAAAAGGAGATGAAAATCATAAGGAACTACAAATATTAAAAGAAGTTTTGATGAGTGATCTTGTTAAAGACTTTATTAATGAAAAGTATAAAGGAGCCATTGTTCCCGTCTTTTAAAGATAAAAAAATCCTCTAAAACTCAAAAATAAAGGGGCCACTCATCACGAATAGCCCTTTTATTTTTGGGTCTTTCCAAAGTATTATTCATTAGTTCCAATCTTATCTTATTTTATCTTATACTCATATAATCTTTGTCCTTTCCCTCAACTATTTTAAGATTACCAAATAACATACTCCCTTTTGTTGATGCATTATATATTATCTGCTATTTTTTCATACTTCTTATTTTTAATATTAATTGTATCTACAACAAAACTCCATTTTCATCATAAAAAGAATCACAAAACCTCATATTACCAGATACTTCTCTATTCGTATTAAGAAACTTAATTTTAAGATAAGGATTCTCAGGATGATTATCATCTATTACAATGCCATATTTTAAAGCTGATTCAAACCCAAATTGAGTATAATAATCGCCCCCCGTAAGCGCAACCCATTCAAACCTATATCCTTTAGCCTTTTTTAAACCGTGTCCTATAAGTTTTTTTCCTATCTCTTTACGCTGATATGAATGCTTAACTGCTAATGGTCCTAATGCTAAACCTTCATTTTTACCTATTAAAGCCTTTGATAATAAAATGTATCCAATTATTTCATCATCAATCATTGCAATCAAACATAGTTCAGGAATAAATCCTGAATCATTCCTTATCTTGTCCACAAATTCCCATTCATTGAACTATTCATTCTTGCCTAGTCTATAAAAAGCCTCTTTTACAACAGCTTTTATTTCTTCTATGTCCTTATCTTCTACTTGTCTTATAATTATATTTTCCATATTACCAACCTTTCCATAAGATATGATATGAATGATCTATATGTTCTATATTAATTACTTCCACTCCATATTTCTACCTTAAACTTTTTTAGAAAAAAGAATAAGCCAATACACTTAAAGTACATTGACTTATTCTTATCCATCGTTTTTTTCATTTTAAGAATAATACTTTGGATGCTTTTTTTAGATAAAAAGTATTTCTTAGCTAATTCAATGATATTATAACCTTGCTAATATTCAGCATATATTTATAAATGGCTCATTTACGGGTAAAAACACAGAAAAAACTGAACCTTTACCTGCTGTTGATCTTACTTTTATATATCCCCCTTGTGCAGAAATAATTTTTCTAGCTAAAAACAATCCTATTCCAACCCCCTCAATATTTTTAGTATTCTCTCCTCTATAAAATCGTGTAAATATCTTGTTACTATCTGACTCAAATATGCCATTCCCTTGGTCCTTAATATCTACACGACAGAATAATTCATATTTTATTATGGATACGCTTATTTCCGTATTTTTCTCACTATATTTTACTGCATTATCCAATATATTAAAAATCGCTTCTTGTGTCCACTTACTATCATGTACAAGTTCTATCTCTTCACCGTTAAATATAATATTGATACCCTTTTCTTCTGCTTTTTTAGATACCATTGCTATAGCTTGTAAAACTGTTTGTGATATGAATTGGTTTTCTGTATTTAATTTTATAATTCCTGCTTCCAGCCTAGACATCTTGATTAACGATTCCATAAGCCAATTTAACTTTTTAAGCTGATTTTCCATGTTTTTCGTAAATTCTACCCTCTTATGGCAATCAAGATTTTCGTCAAGCAATAAGGAGTTATATATATTTAAGTTGGCAAGGGGTGTCTTCAATTGGTGAGATATGTCTGAAATTAATGCTGTTATGGCATCTTTTTCTTTTTTCTGTTTTATACTATGTGATTTTAGAATATCTGATAGCTTTAGTATCTGGCTTTGTAACTTAGAAAGCATTGTATCTTCAATAGTAGAAAAGGTATTTACAGGATTGCCATCGATTATTGATTCAATCGTTTGGCTTAATGCCCCAAGTGTATTATCTACATTCCTAGATACCAGTATAATAAATGTAATACAAATCCCTATGATAGTAATAGAAAAAATGGACACGATCCCTATTACCTTTATATTAAAATTAGAAAGAAGGTATGAAATACCCCCTATAAAAAATAGAGAAACCATAATTATTAACAAGATAGTAATAATAACTAACTTTTTTATGGGATTTTTCAATTATTATCACTCCATATATATCCTATTCCAAATACCGTTTTAATAAAGGTAGGATTTGAAGGATCATCTTCAATCTTTCTTCTAAGTCTACGAATATTTACACTAACAGTATTTTCATCTATAAAATCTCCATCGATATCCCAAATTTTAGCAAGAATTTGATTTCTTGTTAGTACTTTCCCTTTATTTTTAATAAATAGTTCTAATAACTTCATTTCGATTCTAGTAATAGGAATCTCTACATCATTTTTAGTGAGACATAACGTATGGAAATCAAATTTAAGTTCTTTAAAATTATAGATGTTATTTGGAACCACTCCTCACTTCAGTACTGCTTTTATCCTTTCCTTCAGTATGGGAAGAGAAAAAGGCTTTGTTATATAGTCATCTCCACCTGCTTTAAACCCGTTTACTATATCTTCTTCTGTATCTTTGGCCGTTAAAAAAATAATGGGTGTATTCATCTCTTTTCTAATATACTTACAAATCTCGATGCCATTCCTATCTGGAAGATTTATATCTAATATGATAAGATCTATACTATGATTCAATCGCTTTATCGCCTGCTCACCATTGTATGCGAATAATATATTGTATCCTTCACTTTTTAAAGCAAATGATATTCCTTCACTTAATAACTTGTCATCTTCGATTATTAATATTGTACTCATTTCATCAAACCCTTTAGCTTTATTGATTGTATTATAACATAAAATGAGCTATCCCTAGCCCACTTTATGTTTTGCTTTATTCCACTTCTCGTAGTCTTTCAACTACACTTGTGTTTTTAATATTAGTAAAACCGAAAACAGGTATGAATACTGCAATAACAATTAATATAGGTATACAAATGAAGATTGGAAGTAGGGTGAAATGGTAACTAAAAAATGACATTGGTCCTGCAAAAGAATTGACTCCTAGATAGGTGATTGGTAATCCTATTGTCAAAGTAACAATAAAAGTAATGAAAGCATAATATAATCCTTCAATAATAAGCATTTTTCTAAGTTGTTTACTTGTCATACCTATACTTTGTATGGTTGCAAATTCTTGTCTACGAGATATAATACTTGTAATTACCACATTAATAAAATTTAATATACCAATCAAACCAATAATAAAACTTAAGGTATATCCTACTGTGGTATACGTGTTTACCATCTCATTATATTCTTCTTCATAAACCGCTCTCGAACGGTAATCTAAAGTTGGAATTTCTTTTATTTTATTTTGAATGTACTTTTCTACACTTGAAATATGATCATCTTCTACATTAAATAAGGCAGTCATTATTGACATATGATCTGTATACTTTCTATACTCTTCTGATGGGATATACATATTAGCAGCACCTACAATGATTTTTCCACTATCCATATAGGTTGGTAAATTTTCTACCATGGCCATAATGGAGTATTCTTTCTTCTCTCCTTTAACTGATGGTAACGTTATTTTATCACCAATATGATAGCCATCTACTCCCCATCTATTTCTTACTATTACTGCATAATCTCCTGTTTTAAATAATTCATTATCAATGTTACCTTCAACTACATATTGATCCAATAAAGGATATAACATACTATCGATTCCATAAATGTCAACTAGAACAATTTTTTCTCTAAGGATATTTTCATAAATCGATTTATGCATGTTGTTTTCTTTTTTCAATTTATTTTTCAATAACTCTTCTATTTTAGCATCCATAGGTATATTCATTTGTTTGTTATATAATTTGTAAATACCTTCAACGCCTTGGAGTTGTTCTATCTCCTTGCATAATCCTTCTGTAATCGCATTGGGATTATTTTCTTCAAACTTCCATCGATAATAACTAGCATCTCCTATTGAAAAATCACTACCAATCTCTCCACTTAAATATTTATCCATATCAAAACCAGAAACCATTGTATACACACTATTTAACAATATCATACTAAGAGAAAGGGAAATGATAACTACAAAAGCCTTTTTCTTATCTCTAAATATGTTGTAAAATGCCATTTTATGAAGCTTTGCACCATGGGATGATTTTCTAACCTTTTTCTTCCTACCTACTATCATTCCTGTATACCGAATAGCCTCAATAGGTGATGTCTTAGCAGCCATTTTGGCAGGTTTATAACAGCTTACCAATACAGTCCCCATTGAAAATAAGGCTGAACCAATGAATATAATCGGATTGATTGAAAATGCTGAATGAGTTATAGTTAACATTTGCATAACATATGGCAAAAGAACAACTCCTACTAGGTATCCAATGGCTAGCCCCAAAGGGATCCCCATAAGCGAAAGTGCCATTGCTTGTTTTATAATGATCTTTTTAATTTGTTTTGATGTTGTTCCGATTGTCTTGAGAAGCCCATAAAATCGTGTATCTTTAACGACAGATATATAAAATACATTGTAAATAATAAGATAACCACTTAACATGATTAATAGTAATAATCCTACTAAGGGAATTATATTACTTAGTTCCATAGATGATCCACTACTCATATATGCCCAATTTATAGCTAACGGAATTTCTTCTTGCTTAAATCCACTTTCATCTAGTATTTTAGATAATTTCTTTTCAATATTAAATTTATTATTTAGCATCACATCAAGATTAATTACACCTACACAAGAACCTGTTTCTTTAGAAAGTTTCTGATCTATATCTGAAAAATTCTTTTCTATAAATTCTTTTGATACACAAGCTGAACTTGCCATAGATACTATATCCCCTTTATAATATCCACTTATAATAAATTCCTTACTATATTTCTTGTCATCAATACTGTAATCCAAGGTAATCTTTTGACCTAGTTCATAATCCAGTCCTAATATATCTAAAGTTATCGTATCCATTACAATTTCATTTTCTTTCTGGGGCACATTTCCTTTTATAAGAGGTAATATAAAGCGATATTTTGCTTCATTCTCATCTATATAATTTATTTCAACTTGCCTTTTTACAAATTCAGGATTTTCTGCAATGGCTACTGGAATGGTTATTCCATATTCTTTTATATCCTCATGTTCTTTTAATATCTCATATTCCTCTGTTGTAAGGTATTTGAATCCTCCATGTGAGGAAACTCCTACCTGTCTCATTGTACTATATTCAATGGATTTCATCATGCTTATTCCTATAGTAAATACGGTAGTAAATAAGACGGTGGTAAGTATAATAGCGATTATAGCAAAGATATTTCTTGTTCTATTAGCCTTAATACTACGCTGTGCCAACTTGTTTACAATAGCCTTATTATTATTTTCATACATTACTTGTCACCTCTTACAATTTTCCCATCTTCTATTCTGATAATCCTATCTGCCAATTGTGCTATTTCTTCATTATGAGTAATCATAACGATAGTTTGATTAAATTTCTCACTTGTTATTTTCAAGAGTCCTAATACCTCCTGACTTGTTTTGCTATCTAAATTACCAGTTGGTTCATCAGCTAAAATAATGACCGGTTTTGCAGCTAAGGCCCTGGCTATAGCAACTCTTTGCTGTTGACCTCCTGATAAGTTGTTGGGAAGATTATTAACCTTTTCAGAGAGGCCAAGGGTTGTGATAATATTATCTAAATAATTGTTATCTATTTTATTTCCATCTAGTTCTACAGGAAGTACAATATTTTCATATACGTTCAGTATGGGAACTAGATTATAATTTTGAAATATGAAACCTATATTTCTACGTCTAAATACTGTCAATTCATCATCGGCCATTGAGAAGATATCCTTCCCATCCACATATACTTTGCCTTCTGTTGCTCTGTCTAATCCTCCAAGCATATGCAGTAATGTACTTTTCCCACTGCCTGATGTTCCTACAATGGAAACGAATTCACCTTTTTCCACTTCTATATCAATTCCGTCAAGGGCTTTTACTAAATGAATATCCTTATCATAGTGTTTTTTTAGATTTTCTGTTTTAAGTATAATCATATTTAAATCCTCCTCTTTAAATAAAAAATAGACCATAATATCTCTTATGGTCTAAATTATATACGTTAGTTCTTACAATCTTATTACAAAAGTGTAAGTCCTAAGCTTTCCCCAGCTCCTAATACCAGCGCACTACGAGCAGGTACAATAATTCTATATAATTTGTAAGTAATTTTCATTTGCATAATGATTTAGTGTATAACCTATCATATTATCCACTGGCATATCCATAAAGCTAAGGTTTTTTTGAATACTCTTCCTTTTCTACTTCCGTCTTTACCATTAAATTCATTATGGTGTCTTTATCATCTATGGGTTTTGTGGAATAGTACAATTCAGGTAGCATATGGCTAATTTTTATAAAAATATGGATTTACCTATTATTGATCCATCTTCTAGAGCATCATCCATTTCTTCTAGATTTAATATTTTTAGCCATGAAACTCCCCCATTTGACTTTGTTAAATAGTAGCTTTTTTGTTTATAAAGCTTTATTCCTTCAACTGACAAATATATGGTAGTAGATAACACTAAGACAGTTAAAATAGAGATTATTCCTTTGATTACAATGCTTATATTCAATGCTTTTTTAGAAGAAGTAATGGATTAAATTTGTAAATGGCAATAGTAATATTATAGCTGCAAGTGCTACAATTAAAAATCCAACTATATCAGATATAATTTTATGAGTCATCATATGAATAAGATCTGCACCCAATACCATTCTCACCATTTG